>Ga0180432_10001124_pt1 | contig 42874 bp, 49 predicted proteins | sample SS_ome_10_FD_132414 | JGI IMG/M metagenome (GOLD analysis project Ga0180432, IMG submission 132414) | Hypersaline lake sediment archaeal communities from the Salton Sea, California, USA - SS_1_MS_2 metaG | ecosystem: Environmental > Aquatic > Non-marine Saline and Alkaline > Hypersaline >... | reverse complement strand
GTCGGACATAAGGGAAGCGAGAGAGACCAAAGAGGAAGAGCTGCAGGAACTCAAAAAAGAATTCAAGGAAGATCTTGAAACATTGAAGGAAGAGTTCGAAGAGGAGCTCGAGGAAGCACTCGAAGACATAGATAATGATGACGGCTCTTATAGTAGGAACGCAACTGATATTACCATCAGTGATTTAAATTTTAATCCATCAAGAATATTGAAAGCAGCCATCGCATTTATAGGGGTTGGCATCACGATAATCGTAGGATTACAAGTATACAATGCTATGAGCGAGGTCATATCAATGGAGCAAAGTCTGGCGACGAATGTGACTGCTGCAAGCGATGTCCTAGCATCATTCCCTATAGGGATGATGTTCATATTATTACTAGGACCGATAGCACTGTTCCAATTGATAAAAATTTTTGACAGGGGGAGGATATTATGATAACAACACAAAAAAAATTATTAGAACAATGTAAAATAAATGTTAAAAATACGTTTGGGATGGTCCCAACAAGTGTTCTTTTTCTTGATAAAAATAAAGAACTAGATGAACTAATCGGTGATAAATATTGTGAAATCAGAAATTTGGGCAATATAGGAAAAGCAAAACGAAGAGGTGGTGGTAGAGCATCAAAATTAAACTATTCATTATTTAATACGGGATTATGCAACTTGCTTATACCATATTTTTTTAGAAAAGGTGATTCAATTTTAGATCCTTTTATGGGTAAGGCAACACGTCCAATAATAACACTATTACATGATATGAACTATACAGGATATGAAGTGGATCCTGATACAATCAAATATGTCAAAAAAAGAATAAAATCTATTAAAAAATTAAATGATAAACCAATCACTATCAAAGAAGCTGATGGTGTTCGAATGAAAGATTTATCCAAAGAAAAAGATATATTTGATGGAATTTTTACATGTCCACCGTATTGGAATGTAGAAAAATATTCAGGTAAAGGAAATGATATTAGTCATTGTAAAAATTTTGATAATTTTTTATCTGAAATACAAATACTAATGAATAATTGTTATAGATTATTAAAACCTTCAGATTACAAAAATAACAATTTTCATTTAGCAATATTTGTTGTTGGATCTATTCGTGATGGTAAAAAAGGTTTATATGATCTAGATTTTGAGTTCCAAAAACTAGCAAAAAATGCCGGATTTATATTACATGAAAAAATCATACACCAAAATAAACCTACAAATGTCGGAATAACTGTAAGAATGAACTATATGAAAAGATTTACAGCAAAAGCACACGAAACAATATTAATTTTTAGAAAAGGTGGATAAAATGACATTAAAAATATTTGAAAAAATTTTAAGAGAAAAATGCAAAGAACTATATAAAACATTACGAAGTGGAGAAAGACAAAAAAAATTAATAAATAAAAACATTAATTCATTAACTGATATTGTTCATATAGGTCGTAAAAACAAAAAAAAATTATTTCAAAGTTGTATAATAACTTATGGTACAGTATTAGAACGTGCGACAATGTCATATGCAAAGGAAATGGGGGCAAAGATATACAAAAACAAAAAATTTTTAGCCTCAGATATTGATATAGTTTTTTCAATAAACCCTATTGTATATAATTTAGAATCAAAAAGTAATATCGAGCTCGATTTAGGAAAAACAAAGAAAGCTTTAGAAACACTAAAAAGAAAACATAAAATTGTATTTAATGCATTAGATTGTCAAAATGATAGATTACAAGTAATATCAAAATTTGTTGTATGGACTAAAGAAACATCTGATGAGGCAGAAAAAACTGCAAAAAGTCCAATTAAAAAACAGCACCTTATGGGATTCAAAGATTTTTTTAAACTATTTAATATAAATGTTGAAAAACAAGAATTTTTATATATGTTACAAAATGTATGGATAGAAGAAGTAGAGGCATATTTTTAAATGAAACCTATTATTAAATGGTCTGGTGGAAAAAGAACAGAGCTAGATTATATTAAAAAATTTTTACCTGAAGATTTTGATCTATTTATAGAACCATTTGTTGGGGGCGGAGCAGTATATTTTAATTTATATCCAAAAAAAGCTATAATTTCTGATACACATAAAGACCTAATTAATTTTTATAAACAAATAAAATTTGGGCATCAAAAATTAATATATGATCTATGTAATCTTCATCCACCAACTGAAGAAGAATATTATATTGTTAGAGATAAAATTACTCCTAAAAACAATATAGAAAAAGCTTTTATTTTTTATTATTTAAGAAAAACTGCATTTAGGGGTATGCTTAGATATAATTCAAAAGGTCATTTTAATATACCATTTGGAAGATACAAAAACGTAGACTTTTCAAATATACTAGATAAAAAATATCATGTGTTATTAAAAAGAACAAAAATTTTAAACCAAGATTTCAGAAAAATATTTAAAACATATAATGATAATAAAAATTTTGTTTTCTTAGACCCACCATACGATAGCACATTCAAAAAATATGGTGCAAATGATTTTACTAAAAAAAACCATAAAGATTTAGCTAACTTATTCAAAACAACAAAAAATAAATGTATGCTAATAATATCAGATACACCGTTTATTCGAGAATTATATAAAAAATATATAAAATTTGAATATCCAAAAAAATATGCTTTTAAAATTTATAATAATCGTGTCAATAGTAAAATTAATAAAACTCATCTTATAATAACAAATTATTAATTTTATTATTATTTTAAAAGTTATAATCAACCACATATGGAGGTAATACAAAATGGAAACCAAAAGTCGTTATGAAGTTATAGCAGAATTAGAATCTAAGAAGAGAGAACTGATAATACAGCGTGATAGTATTAATGATAATGTTAATGCTATGAAGAAAGAAATCAAGCTAATGAAGCGTGAACTCGAGGACAAAGAGGAAGAGTTGAAAGAGTTCGAGGAATCAATAGATGAGAAGAAGACCACATTAAATGAACTCATCAAGAGTGTTGATGTAAGTCTCGAAAGACTGACAGCAACACAAAAGAAATAATACTCATAGAAAAAACAAACAAAAAATTTGACCCCTGCCTATGAGATGGGAACACAGACTGATAATCTGTGACTAAAAAGCAAAACCAAAAAGCTAAAAGCAGGGGATTTTTTATTTACAATGGCGAACTTCAAAAAAGATATATTAGAATCAGTAGGGGATGAATTAGATACAGCCATAATAATCGTAGTAGATGATATATATGTATCAGAAAATAATGAAAAATTTCCTAAAGATATGATAGGAAAACCAGTATTGCTCAAAGATGTTATAGATTATTTCGATTACGAATATGACGATGGTTATGGCGGGCAAGAATGTCACAACATCTATATATTCACTAAAAAAGAAGTATTATACATACACGAATATGATGGTTCAACATATATAGCATCGGTTCCAAGAAATCCTGAAGATTATTCCTTCAGATAATCCCATTGACTTCCGACTTCTTGAGTCTGACTTAACAGATCATCTGACTTCTTCTTCCTATCGATAAAATACCATTTGATTGCAAAAAATCCTATGGCTCCTATCACAATCCCTATTACGAACCCTATGTTATCAGTCATTTTTTGAGTAGCTCGTCCAGCTTCTTCTCGATTCTCTTGAGTCTGAAAGTGTTCTGTGCAAGCCTTGATAATATCTCTGCAGATTCCTGACTATGACAAGTCATTCCAGTACCATCTTCTAAAACCACATCCCAGTGCATCTCCACAGTTTCTGGATCCACATCACTATCAGCGACTATTCTACCGTTCTTGTCAGTCTTGGTATATACTTGTCCTACTTCCATTGGAATGATCCACCCGATGCTATTACATAATCTTTTACTAAATTTCTTTAAAGTTTTTTCATCAGCATCATCTGCTGGCTCTTCCATTATAACCTCATCATATATCTCTTCCTTACTCATCTTTAATCTCCTCCGAATTTATTGGTTCTTCAGTCATGAATTCCACGTCGTCTAATACTTTCCTCTGAATTATACCAAGGTTCTCGAAATACCTCAATATGTGTTCTGCTATTGGATAATCCTTTTTCAAACTTTCAAAAAATTCATACCCTTGAGTTTCCGGATCATCAAACTCATCATTACCCCAGAATAATACTCCTAGTTCTCCATCCTCTGTAATTCCAAGTCCTAGACCTTCCAATTTCTCGTCAGGTATTTCATTCAACGCATTCTTCAAACTTTTCAAATCACTAATCATTTTTGTTTTACCTCCTTGATTAAATTTTTTGCAGCATTCATCAGTTCTGGACGGAAATTCTTGATATTACCATCCATGACTTCATCGAATAATCTTTCTAGAGTCTCTCCAATCACAAGCCCTGGATTAAGTCCTAATTCCATCAAGTCCCTCCCATTAATATCCAAGTCTTTGACAGTGAATGGTTCTCTCTCATGCTTCATCTCATAATACTTTTTATGAAGCCAGTTGCCCTTGATAAAATCACCGAACTTTATGCGTGGTTTAGCCTGATTACCCTGATGGTCACTATACAATAATATGACATAATCCTCTATAGGAATGTTAGCAGATTCTATCTTTGCGAAAAACTTTGCATAAGTCTTCTTGCTGATATTACCATTATCCTGCTTGAAAGAGAACATATGACTCCTGATAAGAGTCTTAACATAACGCATATCATCGGTGCTGAACTTTAAACGCTTCATTATAGCATCCGCTATCTCCTCTCCAACCCTATCGTGCTCATAGAAATGAACTCCGTCTTTCACGCACAACTCGCATTGGTCTGGGAATTCGCACAAGTGTGGTTGTATTTGTTTATATCCTTGCTCCAAAGTTTGTCCCTTTCCGATATCGTGCAGGAAACAAGCAAATCTTAACAGGATATTATCAGTGACTTTACTAGCATATTCGAAAGCGTTCACACTATGTTGGATGACCGTCTCGGCGTGCATATCGCCACCCTCAATGCAGAGATCACGGATTTCAGGAATCATCACCTGCAGGATATTATAATCAATCAACCGTTGCACTGCGTGGCCATACCCGAGTATCTTGAGTAGTTCATCACGCAACCTTTCAGCAGGGAGTTCGATGAATTTCTCTACATACTCATGAGTCGCCATCATAGTAGAGGTTTCGATCGTCATATTATACTTTAACTGGAATCTGACGAGCCGTAGAACCCGGAGCAAGTCCTCCTGGAATCTTGTATGAGGGTTCCCGACGGCACGGATGATGTTGTTCTTTATATCAAGCATTCCTCCCTGATAGTCGACTAGATTACCATTGATGGTCATAGCTATACTATTGATTGTGAAATCACAGGTTTTTGTGTGCTCTTCGAGGCTCTCTCCATATTCAGTCCTGTCACCATTACCCCTGTATCGGGATACTTCTACATCACCGACTATTACCGTGAGTATTTTCTTCTGGCGTTCCTCACTGCCTATCACTCTGCCCTTGGGAAAAATTTCTAGTATCTTCTCTGCAGGAGCATTAGTGAATACATCATAGTCGTGTGGTACAACTCCAAGGATTATATCCCTCACGCTACCACCGACTAGGAAAGCCTCGAATCCTGCGTCTAGCAGTTTCTTCATTATATCTTTAACATTTGTTGGGATCATTTTTTATTTTTAGGAAATCTTAATTTCCATCCTCTCTCTTCTCGTTCTTGACATTTAATGCTTTATATATTTCTTTTCCCATCTTTTTAATATCAATACCTTTTCTTTTACAATATTCTACAAACATAGGATTTTCATTTTGTAATGTAAATGATTTATTCATTGAAATTTCTTTTATTTTATTTTTCCATTTTAAAATAATTTTTTTACTACCATAATCAAAAGTTTTATTCCAACATATTTTACATTCACCACATTGTTGATTATAACTGGAAATCATAGTTCCATCTTTATTATATCCGTGACTATGAATATTACCAAATCCTTTTGATTCATACTTTTTTATTGATCCACAATTAGGACATGAATCGTTGTTATTCATACTCATCTTTAATATCTTTCCATTCTTTTATAACTGTATGTCTTTCAGGAATATATCCGCAGAACAAGTTCTCTAGTTCTGGACTCATATAATCTGCAGGACTTCCGCCCATCGTCTTAGCATCCAGTATTGCTTCAATATATTCTGCTAATTCATCGCTCGTAAGATGCCACTCGACGAGCCCTACACCGTGTCTTATATCCCTCATCTAATCACCTTTTTTACCAAAATATATATGCCATTTTAATCTCTCATAACATAAATATAAAATGACTAATATTGTTGGTATTCCTGTGAGCAGCATCATATAATTTACTTGTGAAAAAGTTATATCTATTGGAATATCTAAAATAAAACATATACCTATAGGTAATGCAGCCATCATAAAACTTATATACTGAAATATCATTAAAAATTTTCCAACCATTATATCTTTAACTAATGATCTTTCATCAACACCTTTCCTCATCCTTTCTATTTGTTTATCAATCATACTCATTCCACCATCACCCTTCCATCATCATCGACCATTGTTAGAAAGAAATGCTTTCTCTCTCCAATACCAACGTATTCTTTAGTAGTTGCCAGATGCAGTCCTTGATCCTGATATTCTAACGCCTGCCAAAATTCTTCAATGCATCCACAACAGTTTGAAATCATTTTATTCTACACCTTTTCTTTCCATTGATTGTATCTTATTCTATTCTCCATCTCATAGCATTCATCGCACACATAATACTGCCTGTATCCAGGCTCTGCTCCTAGAGGACTAATATCCGGATGTGCTTTATCATTCTTATCCATATATATGAACGGCATCCTGTGAAGTTTGTTACGCCCCACAAGTCTCGTACAACGGTCACATTCATGCTCATTGTGGTTTTCATAAGTCATTTTATCTTTCAAACACGATTAAATAGCTCTTATTGGCTTCTTTTCACCACACTTTGCACAAGTTTTCCAAGCTTCTTTTCTTTTCCTGTGTTTTTTAAAAGTATCATTAATATGTTTACACCTTTTACAAACCCAATGTTCTAATATGTATTCTAATTTCCTATTAACCATTTTCTTTAATATTATGATTTATTTCCTGTACTTCTCCCACCGTCTTTTTTGTTTCTCGAACTCCTTGATCTCGAAGTCTACTTGCTCGTGTATTAGATTGTGGTGGCTCCTGTCGAGCTCGAACTGCGGCATCTTCTTGTGACATCTGCATACGGTCTTCTCAAACTCTTTCTTCTCAACCTCATTTTTTGGTCTTCCTAGTATCCTTATTAGTTCTCTGCGGATAATATCCTTACAAAAAAGATGGTGTTTATCACGAATTTGTATTACCCCTTATTAATATAAAGGCTTGGGGATGACGGCTAAGAAATCCCCAAGCAATGAAATAATTCCGCCAGCCTATGGGCATCCTACCTCAAGCAGAGTATAATTTCGGGATGGCATCCCGGAATGGAAGTCCGGTATCCTTGCAATACCGCTTGATACTCTTCTTATTTTTTCGCACATACACCATGCAGGCACTGTACTTGTCGATTTCAATGGTATTGACCAACACCAATTCTTGTTTATAGTCAGATTCGACTTTTATAGCTTTCGCCATGATATCACGTTGTATTATAACGTGACGTCTAAGTTCCAGCCTTGTCGAGTCCTCTCTTATATTTGTGCATTGTAATAATCACCAATAATATCATCATAATAAATGCACTATTATAAAAATTTTTCTCTACATTATTCTGTTTTAGGATTATATCACTTCCCTCTGAGATGATAACCCTCGACTCTAACCCTTGATCCACGAGCAGGTTGTTCGTGATATTCGCAAAAAATGGAGTCCTAAAACTCATTGATATAATTGCATCCTGATTATAATATTCATCCAATAATTGCAGTGTTGTATTACAATCAGAATGATTCAGGAAATAAAGGGTTGCGTGGTGTCTACCACGCATCTCCGTGTAAGAGAATTCAGGGATTGAAACATTACAATAATCAGTTATCGCTCCAGGAACCTTGCTTATCACTTTCTCCACTGACAGCAGTGACGGAGGCGACACTATCACCATGCTGTATTCCCTATTGAAAAGATAATTTACAGCCTTCTCTGTGAAGGTTTGATGCAGCATATGATCCCTCTCCCAGGACTTGTAATCATCCCCCAAAAGTTCTATGAGGCTGGGACCGTAAGCGGGGTCGATTTGGACGCCTTCCTCGTACTGTACTTGATCATCTATGAAGTCTATCTTGTCAGAATTCACCTTGTATTTCTTGTAGGATGACGGGCCGTCCATCAGGACATGGTGTTGTCTAGGGATATACTCTAAAAAATTGCGGGCATAGTCTACGAGGACTTGTTTTTCCACATCCTCTTTAGTGTGTGATACCGCATTCTCTATAGCTGGAACCACGAAATAACCTGGTAAAAAGACTATCATTATAGTGAAAATCCAAGCAATCCTAGAATATTTACTGCTGATGCTCTTCAGCATTGCGATGATCCACACAGCATACACTGGAATCATATAATAGACTGCCTTTGGTATCACAAAATTAAGGCCTCCAAGGTTGGAAGCGCCCTTCACGAACAGATACAGGATGGTCGCAAATCCTGCTGATGAAAGGAAGTAATGAACGTTTTTGTCCTTGAACAGCATAAATCCGAAAAAGAGTATTATAAAGTATATTAAAAGATGAGAAAGATTAGGCTGATTAAGCACGTTCGTCAGAGTTACGACCGCATAACCGAATGGAATTTGTTCTGTCCCACCCATATGGGATATAACGGAGTATTTGAAGACGTTCGGCTTCCAGAGCCATACTATAAAAAAGACTATTATTATAGTGATTAATGGCTTCAGGCTTATTTTAAGGCTTTTAAACACCTCCTTCCATTCCACCATTAAGGACTTGGGAACCTTGTGAATGTGTCTTATGAGGACGAAAAACAGCATTGTGAAGGCTATGATCGGGGCTACTGAGAACTTGGACAGCATTGATAGTGCAAACCAGAATCCAGAACTCCAGTGCTTTCCCTCGTAATAAAACTGCAAGAATCCTATCAAAAAGAACAAAGTGCATAAAAGCATTTCAGGCTTTCCAAAGCTTGTAACACCTATAATCGGCAGATAAAATAATAAAAGAACGGACAAATCCAAGTGCCTAACTTCTCTCCTTGCAATACTCCAGATCATCACGAAAACACAAACATTCAAGAGTATGTGCAATAGCATAAGACTCTTATAGTTTAATGCTATCAATTGCAGTAATGACAGGGTTATATACAAAACCGGTCCTTGCTCACAAAACGGTTGTCCCTCGTATAATTCGCCGTTGTTGAGAAGTTCCACGCAGCGATAATGACGCTGATCCAGGATGGGCTTGTCCTGCAAATAAATAATCGAAGAAATAACTATAATAATGATGAAAATATAAGCCAGGGCCTTCTTCATTTTTCGACACGATCCATTCCTCGAATTCTGAACTCTTTATTACCGACATCACACCATTGTAGCTTTAGAGTGTCGCCGTTATAAAACCCTCTCTTCTCGCTTAATAACAAGGTGTCATTGGAAAAATATAATGTCTTCTTATAATCATTTGGATCTCCTACGGGTTGCACGGTGATGAACAAGCATTCCGGACCATTACATAGTTCGGACTCTTCGATCGATTGTTCTAATAAAATGACTTCTTCGATAAAACATTTATTGTTTAAGAATGCGTAAGCTCCCACGAATATTATCAATAATCCTATAATGATGCCGAACATCTTGAGCTGCTTTAATTTTTCTGGATCTTTAAACGTCTTTCGGATCATACTTTTCAGTCTCCATCACTGATAATGTTGCAATAAACCTTTTATCATTTATATCAAAAGTCTTGGAAATTTCAGATTTTGAAGGTTTATTATCATCGTCATCGTTGATGACTACCTCAATAAAATTCTTCAGGTCTTCGCCCACTTGTTTGTCCAGTTCTATTTTGGTCATATATTATTTACAGAATTAGGTTGTATTTAAAGTTGATTATTTTACATTATCGTCTTCTGGGTCTTCATCATACTCGTCAGGTACTAAATCACCATCAGTGTCTGGTTCTGTGATCCTTTCAACGTCTTTCTCCATCTCTGTCATATCTTGCCATTCTTCTTGTTTCTCCACTGACACTCCTTCGTCTTCTAAATAAACTATTGACGGGTTTTCTCTCTCTTGTTCATACTTGTATATTTCCTCGTATGTTTTGAATATTGGTTTGTCATCCTCGTATGTTTGTAAACCTAATTCTTTCGCTGCTTCTGGCTCGATCTCGAGGGCTGAATGCGGGTTTATTATTTCACCCCATTCTTCTGGTTTACCTTCGGTGAATTGTGATTTCTTCACACTTGGTATAACTATATCGTCAAAGGCTTTAGAACTATCACTTATTTCGTCAGGACTTTCCCTTTTTTTGTCAATCTTGTGAAGGGCGTGGTGTGTTTCTTCGTGCTCTATTACTTTTGCCAGATATTTTATATTCTCCGGCTTTCTAAAATCCACTTTGCGAAAACCACTGCCAAAAAATATTTTTTTTGGGAAAACCGCCGGCATTACATATCCTCCAGTTCCTGATGTTTGTTCCCTAAAAATCGATGTTTTAATACGATTTTCTATATGTTTTTTCTTTTTGGGAATTCTTAGTTTTGTTGGATTGAGATATATCTGGCTGTCCTGCTTGAAAGGATTCATGGGCCTGCAATCCCATCTGTTAGGTACTCCGTCCCGATCAAAATCTGGTTTTAATATCCTATTGATGCCTTTTAATGGAACGCTCATTTTCTTCCATTGTTTTTGTAAAGAAATAGGTGCATTCCTTAATGGAACTCTCACTTTTTGCGGTTTTTTCACAATATTGCCAAGTCCTTTAGTAGAAAGGGTGAATTTCTTTTTAATGCTCTTAATATCCATCATTGGATATCACCAGAACCTGCTGTATTCCTTGATGGCTATGTCTCGAACGGGCACTGCAGCCCCTCTCTTGCTGTAAACCACTTGAAACCCTGCTTTTTTAAGATAGTTTATTATCTGGTTCATAGTCCTCAAACTGTTGAATTCTCTTTGAAAAGTCTGCCTATTAGCCCTATACCATGCTGCTGATTGGGGTGTTTTACGAATAAATAGGGCGTCCTTTGAGCTGAGTATGATCTCTGCTTGTTGTTTCCTGTTCTCGCTGATGGCTGCAATATCCTCTGAGCTAGGCTTCGAATCATACCCTGTGGGGTGTGTGTGATATCCGACCTCGTAGTCCTCGGGTAGTATGATGCTGTGACCGGTTCCACGATACACTTGTATTCTCTCCACCCCTCTATTGTTGAAGTCTATTCCGCCCCCGAATTCCACTCTCCTCTTTGCTAATCCATCGAGGGTTTCCCTGTCAACTTTTTCTATAGTATAGTTCTTTTTTACCATCTGTTTCTGTTTAGGTGGAGCCTGTTCTGTAATAGATATATTAGGAACTATATTATTTAATCTAGGTATTCTAAAAGATGTTTTAGACTTTATACTTTTAGAATTTCTCTTTTTTCTAACACCCAAAATTTTTCTAGGATCCATCATTTTCTTTTCTTATTCCTCGTCGGATGCAGTCTATCAACAAGTTCCTTCTTAGTTATTAATTTAGCACTGGTCTTTCCACCACGAGGACCTTTACCTGTAAGAATATCAACTTGTAAATAATGATGACCTTTACGACCAACATCAATAACTCTTGTTGCCTTAACCTTTCTTTTTTTAGTCATTTTCAAGACCTCTTATGCTTAAAATATTGAACTTCTCTTTCGTGCTCTAAAGCTTTCTTTCTCGAAGGAAAAGTCCCAAGATTTCTATGCTTCAATTCACCATCAACACGAACCTTTTTCTTACTATAAAGTCTCCATTTGTTCTGGTTAGGAAGTTTTCTGATCATTTTTATCACCCCTGCGAATATCCGCAATTAGAACAATAAGATCCATTAAAAGAGTTCTGCCCACAAGACGGACAAATCATTTTTTTAACCTCTTACTCCTAAGCCAAGGATTTGAATTCAAAACCCCATCGTGCGCTTGTCTCTTCATACTCAACTTATTATTACCAGTGATGCCAACCTTGTGCTTGTTGTAGCCCCTAGCCTTGATCTTAGAATCCCTATCAACACTATACTTGCTATAAACTCCCTTACCACGATGATAATAAAGACCTGGACCTCTATTATTACGGTTCGGATCTCTACTAAGTCTTAATAATGGTCCTGGCATTTTTTATCACTTCTTTTTAGGAAGAACCTTCCAGCACTCGATGTCCTTACCCTTATACTTCATCTTACCCACTGCAAATCTTCTACCACTCCTAGTCACTTCCTTAATATTAGCGGTTGGAATCATCACTTTCTTCTTCAACTGCACTGAATAAAACTCTGTAGGTTTCATAGCCATTTTTTATTCCTCCAGAATATCCTTAACGATATCCTCCGATGTTCTCTTACGAGCAGGTTTTTTAATATCCTCTGCTTGCTTGTCTAGAATGCCAGTCTTCTTCTTAACATCCCAGATTTTATTAACTGGATCCATCATTATCCCTCCTTACAAAATCTTCTTCATTCTATCCTTAGTGTCATCCTTTTCTGCAAGTTCTCTCATAAGAACCTTGTCAGTAACCATTCTATCAGTTTCAGGGTCGTACACTTTCTTCATAACTTTTTTCGTATACTCTGTATCAATCATTTTAGTTTACCTCCGTATATTTTTTTTAAAAAAAATTACCATCCCAAAATTTTATTCACAACCTTACTATCAGACTTCTTCTTAGACTTTTCAGGAGCCATACTCTTAGCAAGACCCATTCCAACCCTTGCAAGTTGTCCAGTCGCCACTAAATTCAATCCTGCGCTTGCGGTAGTGAGTCCGGTTTGTGCTGCACCTGGGGCTCCAGGAACTGCTGCCAGTGATCCTAAAACTGACTGACCTACGCCTGTAGCAACTCCTACACCAACTGTTTCCTTAGCCAAGTCCATATAACTATTTGTCTTTCTCTTCTTCATCATCATCATCCTCCATATATTCTGTTAATTTTTCATTCTCACCATCGTCCAGATCTTCTGGACCTAGTTCAACATTAGGAAGTTCTTCCTCTTCGAATGCTCTCTCTGCAGCTTCAAATTCTTCAGTATCTCTATTCATGTCAAGAGTATTAACATCTTCCAAAATATCCTCCTCGACATTTTCAACATTCTCAAAGAAATCCTCATAATCCTGACTTGATTCAACAGCGCTTTGCATCCTATCAGAATATTTAGATTTTTTCAATTTCTCAAATTCATCATAATCAAACGATGGATGTTTTTCTGGAGAAAACTCAAAAGATTTATCCTTATAAAATTTTACAAAAGCCTTCGCCTGACTAGGCTTGAGACCTTTCTCCCTTGCATATTCTTCTAATTCTTCATCAGTATTTTCTCGAGTAGTTTGAATATCACCAAACCTCCACCTAACATTGTCGCCTGAAAGCTCGTAAAGGCCCACGCCTTTCTTGGCGCCCTGTTTAAGTAATGGTTTGATCTCACTGAATGGAACTCCTTCCTTCTTCATGGTCTCTATAAACTCTCCCCTGACTTTACTATTCTTCAGGCGGATCATCTGCTCCATTATATCATCATCTTCAGAACTATCATAGAATCCAGCGTCAGAAAAGTTTCCAACTGATAGTCTAGTCTTTCCAGTAGGCTCTCTCTTGAAACCCCAGTATTTCTTTCCAATATCTATCTCCCTGGCACCTTCAACATTAACCTTGATATCCTTTCTCAAAGGTCCCAAAGGCTCTCCATCTCTTGTAGTAGTATTTAATTGTCCATCGACATCCTTGTAAACCCTCTTGGTTGAAGGATCAACAAAAGTTTTACGACCCCAATAGTCTTCTCCTTTAGATTTTAGATTTAAAGTTCTAGCACTACGCACACCCAATTTTTTCCTACGGCTTCTCTCAGGCAATTCTTCTTCCTCATCTTCCGTCTCTACAATCTCTAACTCTACATCTTCTGGATCAATCCTTTCACCACTAAAAGTCTTGTAAAACCCTTGATGCTCGAATCTTTTAGGAAATTCTTTTTTATATTCTTCGGCCTCCTCACGGGTATCAAATTCAAAAGGTGCTGCAGATATTCTATCAGTCTTATTGTACACCATATAAGGGGTTCTCCTAGTAGAAACTTTCTTTCCGCCCATAACCTTTCTCATGGTAGGCATTGTCTGCCCATAATTTGGACGACTCACTGATAATGATGGCATATTAAATTTTGGCCTTGGAACATTAAGATTCATCTTAGGCATGTTCAACTTAGGCATCTTCAAATCCAAGTTCATCCTTGGAATCTTCATACCCATCATACTCATTTCAGGACTCTTCCTAGCAGAAGTTTTCTTAGACTTTTTCAGCATCTTATCAATATAATTCATAGTCAGCATCCCCCTTTTTTTATAACACTCCTGTTAAGCCTCACGCTATCAGGATTCAGTAAAACAACGTCATCATCATTAAAATTGTCTAAAATTTTTTTCGAAGGGTTGTTCTTTTTAGACTTAATACTAAGTTGTTTTTCAAAATCTATCATTATCAAAGAAAAATACTATTAATCCTTTATATATATATTTGTTTTATAGGCATAAATTATTCTTCTAACTCCTTTTCTTCGTCATCATCTTCACTATATTCTTCGTCATCGTCATCATCTCTAGGACCATCAACTTTCTCATCATATTCTATCTCATCCTTCATCTCAATCTTGGAAGTACCAAGGCTATTCCAGTCAATCTTATTATTCCTACCAGCGATCTCCCTAAGTTCTTCGACAGTCCTCATATCAGCCATCTCCTTGTATCTCTCAGTAGCCATCTCCACGTCCGGCTTCTGCTTAAAGTCAGGCCTGATAAAGTAAGAGAAATACTGCAGACAATCCTTGACCAAAGTTTCAATGTTATTAAGTTCTTGAACTATAATATAAACCCTACGAGTAGTATAACCATTATTCTCACAGAATTCGATCATCTTGTCAACAGTCCCCATAATAACATCAGTGACATAAATACCAGAATCCTTGGTGTCAAGATTAAGAGTAGCCCTAGCCGTAGGATTAAACCTTAAAAGCATACGAATATTCTTGTAAATCTGCTTTATAAGAGCCCTAACCTCTAGGATCATCTCAACATCATAAGTCTTGTTAAGCTCTATAGACTTCATATCAAGCATATAGAATAAGATGGCCATTCGCTCATTGTACAATATTGAGGAATGGCTTTTAATCTCCTGGAATGAATTAAATTTAAATCCACTAGATGCTGGAGATTGTCCTAGTTGAGCCATTTATATAAACCTCACTTAAACGCCATCTTGATAACCAGCGCTCCCAACAATATAGCACCAAAAATTGCAACGAACATGAACACTATCTGAGGAACATTAACATTACCCAAACTCTTCATTCGTGACGCTATCACCTTCTCAATCTTAGCATTAATATTGTGCGGAATCAAAGCAGTCATCATATTCTTGATAGCCCCAAAATGGATGCTAGTCTTGAGAGCGTCGATAGTCTCAGAATCATCAACCATATCATTAGCGATCGCCCACCGGAGCTTTTTCAACTCTTCCTCGTCCTTCATGACGTACTGGAGGTCGTCAGCGAGTTTGGCAGCATGCACGTTAATAGAAGCACCGAACGCCGCATCGAATGGAATCAAGACGCTCTTGGTACGCTTATCAATATAAGTGGCACGCTCGTTGATGATGTAAGCACCGTACTCCTTGTCGGTAATGATGCCGGCTTCTGGCTTTGCCGGCTTCCACTCACAATAACGATTTTCCTGGAAGAACAAGCATATCGGGTATCCTTTCAGCCACGACTTGAATTCTACCACCATGTGCGTTTTTTTGGCCATTATGACCATAAAAATAAATAATAGTCCGAATAGTATCATGAATAAGAAAGTCAGTCCCATCCACAAATAAATGTTTGCTAATACATCGCCCATTGCCATTTAATAATTACCCCCTTTCAAAAAACATTATTATAATCTTATTTTTTTATATGTTATATTACCTTCTAGATAACAACCTTCGGAAGAACCCTTCCCTAATATTGTTCGTGCCAGAACTATTCTCGGAAATCTGTCTTTGCTCGCTGAACTGTGATTGTAATACTATTCTCTCGTTCTTCTGACCTTGACCCTTGAATCCTAACGCTCTGTCAAGTTTTGTCTCGAAAACATTCCTTAAAACTCCGAACTGTAGTTCTTTCTCGAAAGTGTAATCATAATAAGGCATTGCGTTAAGCATGTCAATCTTCGTGATATCAAAATTTAAAAGTTTACTATTTTTCCTCTGATCATCAAGGAATGTTAGAGTGTTATCCTTGTGGAATACCCACCAAAATTTTTTTCTAATAGGCTCTGGAACTTCATTATCATTAAGCATTGATTCGGCCATTCCACCCCCATAAGTTATGGGCTGGTCTGGAACTTGCACATTATTGTACTGCTCTGCAGCGAAAGGGTTAGACTCCGGTCTTTGCATCAACGCTTGCATTTGTTGGGAGTCCATCTGTTGCTCTTGGCCTCCCTGCATCATCATGCCTTGTTCTCCCATCATCTCTTCCTGTGATGGAGTTGGTGGCAGACCGTGAGCTATACGATGCATCTTCTCCTCATTCTTGTGTGCTACTCCCCCAAAAGTTGGTGTTTCCATAATATATTACTCCAATCATACCTTATATTTAAAGTTGATTATTTATGAACATATTGTTGTAAAATCAGCCATGCTTAGCCAATTAGTTCCATCGCAATAGCACGGCCTGTTCAATTCAGTGTCAACATAAATTCCTCCCACAAAATTAGCATTGCACATTTCTGGAGGAGCACTTTCAGGATTTAATTTCAACATATTCTTTTGCAGTATGAAACTTGTGCCACCCCCAGAAACAGTCATTAAATCAATAACCGGGAATGTGACAACATTGTTAAGAGTTCTTTGCAAAACCACATAAGTATAATTTTTTTCATCAGTAAACGGTGTTCCGTTGATCTGCGTATTACATTTACCCCTATTGGCAGGATTGTTAAAACTAAGAGTTCCACCAGTCTTGAAACCGTTAGTGCTATCAGACATTACAAACTGTGTATAACCACCAGTATTATTACAATAATAATAGTTGAAATTAAGATTTTGACTTGAGTCGGTTGAAAGAGTAACTCCAATAGTGGTAAAATTAAGATTAGCCCCGATGTAAAGATAATCGTTATCGTTAATAAAAACTGTGAGATCGTCCCCAACATTTGTAACATTAGCTGTTACATTAACATCATTATAGTATGCTGAACGTATAGTGTCAGGCGCAGAACTTTCAATAATCTTGTTAACATTAGGATTAACATTTATTCCTATAATCTCACTATTAACAGGACTTCCGACAACTTCCATGTCAATAAACACTCCCCTACTATCAATCATATGAGTTCCATCACCTTCCATTAACATCATAGTGGCAGTCTTGTTAGCGAAAACTTCTGAGGAACCCATATCTATGTGAAGTCCGTTAATACCTTCAAACCCGTTCATGTCGTATTGAACATTTAATGCCGTATGTTGTGCTACTCCCGCATCAGATTCAATAAGGAATGATGAATCACCAGTACCGTTTTTCGTCCTAATCTTGAACTGGCTCTTAATATTGTCACCAACATAGAATTCGAAGAACCCACCATAATTGTTGATGAATTCCGGGCTTTGCTTGACCTTCCACATAACATTAGTGAAATTATCATCCCATGAAGGATTATTACTAAGTTGAACACAGCTAGAATTAACCCAGACATCAATATCAGCGGTTGCACCATCATAAGGATGACCCTCATCATTTATGACAACCCATCCGCCCGTGTCAACGAAATTATTAGAAACATAATCGCAAAAAAAGCTATCAACAGTATCATAACTCCCATTCACACCACTATACTTAAACCCTCTATCAGTTGTAACAATGAAAGGGTTATGAGTTTGAGCGTGCGCTCTCAAACCATTATCAAAAAACGCTATTCCTTGAACTTCGAAATCATCCTGAACTCCCATGTCAGCACCAGTCGTTGAAGTGTTGCAATCAATGTGAATAAAACCCCAATCACCGCACAAATTATTCTGCGCTTGTTGTAGTCTAGTATTATTCTGGTTTACAACGATCCAACTCCTAACTAGAAGGCCTGCTTGTTCTATACCACCATTCTGAACTTGTAATCTAGGACTCCCCTCGTCCCCCAAAACTTGAAATAAAGAATTGCTCAAACTCAAAGACCCATTAGCACCATAAGTGTAAAGACTACCATTGTAAACCCCGTCATTATAATATCTCAAATATCCGCCGGTAAAAGTTCCATTGACCGTGAGATTGTTGTTGATAGATAATTGATTTATAACCATATGATTTGTAACATCGGTAGGGCCAACATTTACCAAAATACTACCACTTTCAGAATTACTATTAAGCACTGTTGCAACTTGTATAGGATAACTAGGCGCTTGTGGTGCAATATTCGTGAGAGCTCCTGGAATTGTTTCAGAAAGGTATAAAACATCACCTGCAGCCCAAGAAGAAGTGTCCATGTCACGAACAATGCCAAAAGTTGTGATGTAACCATTATGATTATTAGATATGTTGCTAGTCGCAACCCCAATAACTCTCGACCTATTATTAGAGCTTGAAATCGCTAGATCAATAGTAGGTCTTTGACCTATAACACCGTTGATATAAACAACCTGACTATTATTAATATCATATCCTAATTTGTTAGTGATCCTAACATACATTTCCTGACCAACCTGTAATTGAACACCGCTGACATCGGTTCCAACTTCCAAAGTTTTATCATCATCATTCCAGTGAAGAATTCCCTCGCCGTGCAAGGCGTTCATAGGTGTAATATTAAAGCTAATAAAATCAATATTTGTAATACCCGCAGTATTACTAAACATTAAATTACCAGTCATCGTGTCTCCAGTCTTGTTCACCCACCTGTCCCAATCATCAATACAATCAATTCCAAAACAAAACTCTGTCGTATTAACATAACCTGCCACAGAAAGGTTTGAAGCAATGAAAACATTATCATTAAAAACAGCGGTTCCATTAACTGACGAGAGATTAATATCAGTCAAGAACTGTCCACTACCATAATAATATTTTGCAGTGACATTACCCTCACCCTCACTTATAAAAAGCTCGTCAACACCCCCAGAAAGCTTTACACCGCCGATATGAATTGAACTGTTAGAAACATTTAACTCAGTAAAATATCCATATGATGCATTGATACTATTAACTCTTACATCAGTATTAAAATCATAAGGTCTAATGAATCCAGAATCTTCTATCCATAAACCTGCATCAGTAGTCCAATTAACAACACAACCATTATCAGTAATGCAAAACTCGCTTGCATTTATTGCACCTGCAACAACAGTGCTATTCGTCGTAGAAACAGTAAGGTTGGAAATAAAAACAGGACCAGTAAAATTGTTGATCCCCGCCCACTGATTATTACCATTAATAAAAGGCGGACCTTGAGGTGGAGATTCAGGAAAAAACAAATCAGCGTTAGTGGAACTAATAAATATTAATAAAAATACTAAAAACACAATACCTCTTTTGTAAAACATGATCATACCCGTGGTTGTTTAGGATCACTGATACCTTCAGCCACCTTGCTACCATACTTGTCGAACAGATCAAAAATACCGAACAACCAGCATAGTGCGAAAAACAACAAGTTTATACCCATAAGATAAGGGTAACTAAAATTTGTAATCTGCGGTTGATAGACTGAAAGAGTTTCATTATAAACATAAACATATCTTTCAACATTATAACTCGTGACCATTAGAATACCAGAGAAGACTGCAGTGATAGCCCATAAAATTTCCTGCTTTGTGAAAAATGATGCTATAAACATTCCAATAACTATGATCTGAAAGAAAATGTACAATTCTAAAAGCATATTATATCACCATCCTCTTTTTTTGAACCCATAATTAAATCAATAACATAACATCTATTTAAAGGTTTTGATATAAAGAAAGAGAAATAAAAAAAATTCAATATCCTCACTTGAAGATATTGATAAGCCCAAATGCTGCTAAAACTATAATACCAACCGCTACAAGTCCGAAACCTGCAAACACTGTAGTCATAGTTGATGTCAGACCATTAGTAGCGTTTCCGCCCATCAGAGCAGTAGTATTATCCCATCCAGCACAAGCTGCACCAGCAGTTGTATTCTGTTGATAACAAGGGTTGCTCACCAGAGAACTTGGGACCAAAGCATCATTCACTTGTGATAATACCAAATATCCTATCATTAAAACTATACCGATACCAATTGCACCCACAGCGATTTCCATAAACATTTTATCACTCTCCTTTTTTTTAATTATGAATAGATGAATATAATAAGTTATTATAACTGTTTAATAAAAAAAATAAAAAATTGTCGCAGAAGCGACATATATCCTCAAAAATATATTTTTCAATATATCTATTTGAAGATGTTTATAAGTCCAAATGCTGCTAGAACAATTATTCCAACTGCAATTAGTCCGAAACCAGCGAAAACTGTGCTTGAAGTGCTTGCAATTCCGTTAGTAACGTTAACATTGCTAGATGTTGGTAGTGCGTCCTGAACTTGAGCTATTACAATATAACCCACCATTAGTACTACACCGATTCCAATTGCTCCAATTGCTATTTCCATAAACATTTTATCTACCTCCTTTTTATTGTTTTTTTTTGATTTTTACCAAATCATCATAAAATAAAAAAATTGTCGCCGAAGCGACATATATCCTCAAAAATATATTTTTCAATATATCTATTTGAAGATGTTAATAAGTCCAAATGCTGCTAGAACAATTATTCCAACTGCAATTAGTCCGAAACCAGCGAAAACAGTACTAGATGTACTTGATATTCCGTTAGTAACGTTAACATTGCTAGATGTTGGTAATGCGTCCTGAACCTGAGCTATTACAATATAACCCACCATTAGCACGATTCCAATTCCGATTGCGCCAACCGCTATTTCCATAAACATTTTATCAATCCTCCTTTTTTTTTTGTTGTGTCTTAACGACTTTTAATCCAATATATCATTACTCATTTATATATATATTTGTCAGTTGCATGAAGATTTGATTATGAAACTTGTCACATCAACAATTTGATGCTCATAAAAGATATTAATATCGTCATCATTTATATATATATTTATCTCTTTGATGATTTCATATAGATATTAAAGTCTATAGGGTTAACTTTTCTGATCAACACATATTCTCCAATTTTTTCAACATCCAATATTTTTCTATCCTTGTTTATCCTCTTCACTATTCTTTCAGCCTGGTCGATACCATCCCTTATTATTATCTCTGGAGATATCTTTAACATATTGAATTTTTGATAGATTTCCCTATGTGTTGTTGAATAATTTTTTTTCTTCATTTTAAAAACCACATTGCAAGTATTCCCGCCAATTCTAAAGCCAATAATACAAACATTAACTGCATCGAATAAGGTTTCATAATGGTTGCTTGTAATCCGTATAACGATGCAAAAAATATTCCTGTAACCCAGCACAGTGTTACATTACGAGTCTTTATAAAAAGTGTTGACTGAAATACAAAAAACATTATAGCAACAAACCATCCGCCAGTTGCAGCATCAAACATACTATATACTGCGTTCATAATATTTCCTTCAATAAGATCATTCCACCCTGTAACATTATTCATTTTTCGATCACATCCTTTCCAGTCCACAACCAGAATATTCCAATACCATACAATATGGTTATTATGGTATTTATTCCATTAAATATTACATCATACAATCCTTGTGAATAACCTTGTATTGCCGGACCAAATAATGGTTTTAATACATAAGTATTAAACCCGTAAGCATATCTTTCAAAAGCATCAACTATTCTCTGAATGAATCCTAAACTAAAAAAATCTAAGATGCTAGAGAAACTAAAACCCGAATTATCAGCTGTTGTGGGATCGACATCTTTTTTAAATTCTTGTTCTAAATCAACAGCATAATCAGGATTATACTCTAAACCGTTTTTAATTGAAGCCATCGAAGTTGTTCCAGCAGAATCAATACTTTCAAACCCTGGAAGTTTTGTCATCAACCCTACTGATATATTCAATACAAGGGTGAATAATATAACCGTGACAATCTTATTACTCATCTAAGATCACCCCGACTATTCAATAATGATACAAGTGATACAAGCCCTGCAACTGCTACTATAGCACCACTTATCGTAAATAATTTCAGTGTAACAAGTAATCCTGCAACTCCAACAAGAACCAAAGATATTATATTTCCAGATCTTATAGTTGCATAAAGTGATATTACAGACAATATTATTAGTATAGCCCAATTCCACACATTAGTACTATAATATTCTTTTACTCCAAGATTGAAAGAACTTTCAAGATATTGTAATACCCATGGATAAACATCTGTTGATGTTCCAACCTTTATTACAGATATTATATTAGAAGTGTTTATAATATCCGTTACATTGTAAGAAAACTCTACAGAGTTTCCATAAGTTGAAGTACTATATAATAAGGTTCCATTAGTAATATCATCATAAACATACCATGATATACTATCGTTTTCTGTAAGATTAACAATAGCGTATGCAAAATATTGATCTGAAATATTTCCTAAATAACTATTAATTCCGTCAGTAGGATATGCTGTAGTGTTCGTTCCAATACCAATACTATAAAGTCTTAAAGTTTTAGTCCCAGCAATATCAGCTATTATATTACCCATACTTTTTGTTGGTTGATTATCAGAATGAACTTCTACAGTATACTCACTATTCTCTACAAGATAAGCTCCAACCTTGTTCTCAAGATCTGCAAAATCAGCTGTTATCTGTACAGTCTCATTAGCTATTTTTTTCTTAACATATACTGAAGGATTATCATAATTACTAAAAATATCGTCTAGAGCGAATGTTATGAAAAGACTTGTTGTCGTATCAAGGTTTATAAGATAAACTTTTAAATTCAAAAGCTCTGTTGGATCTAGTATGAAAGTCCTATAATAACTTGTAGTGCCCTTCAACACTATGAATTTGAACTTATCATATTGGCAAGGTATTGGAAGTGTTGAATTTTGTGCTGTTATATCATAAGAAATTGTTTCAGTAGGGCAATACATCTGCAGTTCTATACTATCAGCGCTTGAAAGATTGAATGCTTCATTAGTTACTTCGTCCAATAACACAAATGTTGCGTTGAACGCTAGATTAAAAGTCAATGTTTGCGGACTATAATATATTGTAAAGCTTTCAGAAGATGGCACATATCCACTAACAGTTACATTAGCAGTATAATCTCCTTTTGGCAATATTAAAGTTGAAGTTGCATTAGTCAAAACATTATATCCACCACTAATATTGATACTACCATTCACAACTTGTTCTCCAGTCTGAACATTTAATAAAGTTATATTCACTCTAGAATAATATTCTCCTGTTGAAGTATTATCCTTTACAGTGTATCCATCACATTGTAATGTCCAATTATCACCTACTGAAATTGTATCAGCAGAAACATTGTTAATATTTATTTCCCCACTATCAGAGTTAACAAAAGTTGAAGCATATATTGTACTTCCATTATACCATGTATAATTCATCTGTACTGAAGAATCAAAATAATCAGTGATGTTACAATATCCTAGAAGAGTATATTCTGCTGTTGGTGGAACACCGTTTTGGGTGTCAACTCTTGAAACAACAGTTACTGATGATTTTAAAAACTTGTAAGACTCATTTGCAATATTACCCCCAGACGAGCTTTCTCTGACAACAGCATAAACTGTAAAGTTTCCATTATTCCATGATGAAGTATCAACATTATTAGTATAAGTAAAACTTGTAGTTCCGCTAAGACTTCCATTATAATAATTTAATTTGGTATCATCGCTGGAATTCTTTATTGTAAGATTGAATGAATAAAGATTAAGATTATCCTGAACTGTAATATTCAATACAAGAATGTCAGTGTATTTGTCGAATGTAACATTAGATTTGTTAAAAGCGTTGTTTGGGTTCAATGTTATATTAGGAGGTATTAAACTCTCAACTGAAAATGATTGTGTTACACTTGTGTTCTGATTATTCACGCTATCATTGCATAAAACATACCAGTACATCATATTCTGATATGGTGGTGTAAGTCCTGTCAAACTATAATTCATCTGTAAGACTGTTGTTATATTAGTGTCGACGCTATAGTTCTTATAGTTCACGAAAGTTCCAGTAGAGTTTATATATAATTGACAATAATCTATGGTATAAAGATCATCAACTGTAACATTAAGTGCAATGGTATCTCCTATCTCAGGATATGATGCTGATGAATTGTCTGCATATCCACTGAATGTTGGGCCATTGGTATCATACATAAATAATCTGTTAGGACTATATATTGGTGTTGAAGTTCCTGGAGCAACACAACTCATATTCCATGTCTGGTTTCCATCGGTTGTTGGAAGATATGTTATATTATAATTTGTGTTGGTGTCAAGATTATAACTTGTGTTTCTAGTAGCATCATTTACATTCAGGCTGCAGTTGATCATATTATCATAATCGGTTACAGAAAAGTTCACATTAAGTGGTTGATTACTGATATACCAATCTGCAGGTGCATTTATTGTAAGATTCTCTAGAGGGAATACATTTGCCTCTTCGCTTGCATTACTATAATCAGTATATCCTAATGATGTAATGTTTATTTCACACTTCCAATAACTATAATTAGCAAGTTCTTGTGTGACTTGTCCTTGTCCTGCAGATGTTGTATAAAGCAGTCCTTTAGTTACATCCTCAAAAGTATAATAATAATCAGTCACTTGGGTCCAAGTGCTATTATCAGTGCTATTATACCATACAACTCCAACATCTGTTCTCTGGGATTCATTATAAAGATTTGTTATATTGAAACTGCAATCAAGATCACTTGTTGATACAGGATATTTTGGAGTGATATATTGTTCATAAGTTGTTGTAAGGTTGGTTTGTATAATATTCACTGTATAAGTTGTTGAGTTAATATCTGTATATAATGTTCCATCACATTGTGCATACATCTCAAAAGTTCCATTCTTGAAATATTCTGTAGTTGAACAGTTAGTTGCACCATTAGATGTTGCATTTACATCTTCGCATCTTACAGCACTATCATTCCAAACGAATTGACATATTACTGATGGTTCAGTCCAATTATAATATGATACATTAATACTAAAACCATTAGATGTTAAATCAGTATATGATGATGAAATATTTGATACAACACTTGGATTACTTGAAGCATCAACTGTAAAGGTATATGATTGTGTTGAATTTACATTTAGATATAATGTTCCATTACAATTAACACTTGCACTATAATCTTTTTCTTGGAGATAATCTGGAGTACAAGATATTACTCCGTCTTGTCCTTGATCTATTAATGTATTATTACAAGTAAGGCCTGTATCGTTCAATATCAAAGCACAAGTTGCTTGTTCATACCAATTCTCTTCACCAATCAATACATCAAATGTCTCAAGTGATGGAAGATCATAAGTTCCTGTTAGATTAGTTGTCATATTAGGATTGCTATTAGCATCTACAGATAATATATATGTCTCACTAGAATTTATATCAAGATAATTTGTGCTTGAACAATTTACATCAACTGCATAATCTCCCTCACTGATAGTTTGAGGTGTGCAAGTTGAAAGTCCTTGATATGTTATATTTGCTGTAATATTCCAATACATTGCTTCTTCATAATATCCATCACTAACTATTGTTATTCTTTCCTGTATTGGATTTATAAAACAATCATTAGGTATACTTACATTCTCATAACCTGAAGTATATGTGTATATATTCTTCCATTCTGTTGTATTCCAACAATCAAGTGTCTTTCCACCAGGTGCTTGTGGATCATATCTTCCTTGATGTATAGCATTAAGTGCATTTCCTGGAATTGTATAATTTACATAAAACACAATCGTTTGTGATATTCCTGCACTTGTTCTTGTGTCCCAATCGCCATCTCTCCAATTATCATCACCATCTGTTTGATAATACGCTCCTGTTGATAATCCTCCGCAAGCAGTTGATACAGTTGCAGTTTCCTGATAACATATTATTCCGGGTTCTGGAATCGAACTAAGAGTTACATCCGAGCATACAAGATTTGAATCATTTGTTTGAATTGTACATGTTGGTTGTTGATACCAATTCTTTCCTGAAACTGATCTGTCAAATCCTTCAAGTAAGAAATCATATGCTGTTGTATTATCATATATATTATCAGGATAACTATCTGCATTTAGAGTGAACACAAAACTTTGTGTTGAGTTGATATTTGTATAAGTTGCACCACTACAAGTTACATTTACATCATATCCTTTAGTCTGTACATAATCAGGAGTACAAGATATTACACCATTTTGTCCTTGATCTATTATGGTGGTATTACAAGTAAGTCCTGTATCATTCAATACCAATGCACAAGTTGCTTGCTCATACCAATTCTCTTCCGATACTAAAACATCAAATCCTGATAATGCATAATCATTAATTTGTCCCGAAAGATTTGTTGTCATATTAGGCCTACTATTAGCATCAATTATAAACTCAAAGGTTTGTGTTGAATTGATATTAGTATATAAGGTTCCATCACAGGTTATATTGGCTGCATATCCTTTCTCTTGAATATAATCTGGAACACATTGTATCACTCCATTCTGTCCTTGATCTATAATTGTTGTATTGCATGTAAGTCCTGTATCATTTAACTGTAATGAACAAGTTGCCTGCTCATACCAATTCTCTTCAGTTATAAGAACATCTATACCATCAAGAAGATAATCAGTAAGGGTTCCACTAAGATTCATAGTCATATTAGGATTGCTATTAGCATCAACATATATTGTATAAGTTGTAGAGTTTATATCGCTATAAACTGTGTCATTACAATTTACAAAGACATCATAATATGCTTCCTGAACATAATCAGGAGTACAGGTTGTAGTATTATATGATTTATATGAAAGATCACTCATATCAAGATATGATTGTGTGCAAGTAAGTCCTGATTCATTTACTGTAACACCACAAGTCAAATTCTGTGATACATTATATCCTGTAATATTGAATGATGCTCCTTGAAGTAAATAGTCAGTTATATTAGTTATATTTGTATCTATTTGTGGTAAAGCGTCTGCAGTCACATTTAATATATAGAACTGTGAATTTACATCAATACTTGAAGAAGTACAATTAGCGTAGAAACTTACAACTCCTATATTTCTTTCTTGTGCAACACACTCGACTTCTGTATAATTTGTATCTAATGATACTGTGTTGTATTTAGGATTACAATCAACCCATGATACATTATCCTGTAATGAACATTGTGGAGTCTCATTCCAATTCTCTCCTAATGACACATTAACGCTAAAGTTTAGGTTAGGCCATCTTATTTCTGTATAATCTGTAAGGTTTGTGTTGATACCATAATAAGGTGAGGTATAAGTTACATTCAGTTCATAAGTTGTGCTATTAACTGTGTATAATGATGTATTACAGGTTGTATATATACTAAAAGTCCTATTCATACTCTGAAGCACTGTACAAGTTGATGTTGCTTCGTGGGTTTCTCCAATATATATCCCGGTGGTTGTAAGATCCACATCCTGACAAGAAAGACCAGTATCATTATAATTGAATGTACAACTTGGAGCACTTGTCCAGTTAAAACCACTCACATTAACATTAAATAATCTAGTAGTCACATTAGGAGCATAACTTGTCAGATTGGTTGCAACAGTTGGGTTGCTATCAGCATTAATAGTGATGTTATAAATTGAGGAATTAATCTCCCAAGACGAAGAAGTACAGTTAGCATACATATTAACAACTCCAGTATTTACTTCAGAAGCTGTGCAAGTAAAAGTGGTCTCATTACTAGACAATGGAACACTAACATTCACAGGACTGCAAGAAACCCATGAAACATTGTCCTGTATAGAACATTCAGGAGTTTCGTTCCAGTCAGATTCTAGAGTTAAATTAACATCAAAAGTTAGTTCGTACCAATCAATATAAGAATAATTTGTAAGGTTTGTTATAATACTAGGATTCCTACCAAGAGATGAAACTTCTATAGTCTCATTATTATATTCTGCATTACCATTATCATCGTAAGCAAAAATAGTATAATTACCATAACCTGCGATATCACTCACTTGAACAACATAAGTATAAGTGCAAACGCTATTAGCGGCACACGAAAAATTGTAAGGGTTCTCATCAGTTGCTGAAAGGCTTGTGTTAATAAAAAAAGGACTGCTATTAATCTTTGCAGTAGGAATATCGCCACTCTTGCTAGTCACATAATAAGTTGTATTACTGCTCTCACTCCAACTGCCGTGAGAGAAAAAATATGCTATTCTTTCAAAAACTCCAGTTGTTGGAGTATACTCGCAACTAGCCCTACTACCACTCGTGACATTATCACTCTCGCAAAGAATTGAACAACTATCATAATCAGACGCATCATTGCTACAAACTACAAGGTTTCCATCAGTGCTATAAGGACTAGAATATATTGCCGAAAAATTTATTGGAAAAGTAATGCTTGCAGGATTAGTGGCTGTTAAAGGTTCTCCTAAAAATGTTGCTTCAATACTATTTGGAGGATTAGGAGGAGACTCTAGCAAAGTCAAATTAGTACTATTACCCCAATCGCTCGTAGCACTACCATCGGTTGCACGCATACTGCACACTATGTTATCTCCAATATTACTAAGTGAAAAATTTCCACTACCAAAAATATGTGATATCGTAGTGCCATTAGCATAATTATTATTCAAACTATAAGATGTCATTAAAACACTATTATTAAACCATTCAACACTAACATTCATACTATCACCGTCAGGATCGGTAATAGTAGCACTACAATTCAAATCAGCCTCTGTATTATTCGATCCATCTACTGATACTAGGGATGGTGACGGTGTTGATGGAGCTAAATTAATTGTATAATAAATTTTTATAGTTCCCGTACTTCCTCCATTATAATTATTCGCTATAGTTCCAGAATCCCATGTGTGAGTCATATTGGTGTCTAAAGTCACACCACTAGATATTCTAGAATTAAAATAATTTGTAAGATTTAATTCATCTGGATTGCCAGAACTTGCACTTCCAGTTAAAGATAATGTTGCTATAGAAGGATTATTAGCACAACTTCCTGTTAATGATTCCTTAGTATTTCCACAAGTTGCAGTTGCTAATGACCAACTGCCTGTCTCCATTTGAGATGCTGAAAGATTGTAAACTGTTGTTGTAGCACTTTGCCCCCCAGATCCTGAATTATACTCAAATTGTAATACTGCACTATGAACATTAGTCATATTTGTAGGAATTCCTTGAATCTGCCAATATGAACGACACCATGAAGTACTATCAAAATATATTTGAGAATCTGTTGATCCTGCACCACACGACCAACTTTTAGTATCCATTACATTTTTTTCCCAATAATGAACTGTAACAGCACTAACAAAACTACTCAAAACAATCATACAAAGTCCTAAAACAAATAATAGTTTCTTCATATTAACTCCATATACCAATAATTACCATATCTTATAGGATTTGAAAATCTTATAGGTTGTGGATCAAGATGTATTACACCACTATTCACTGTACAATTATAATCACTACTGCATTTTGCACTCACAGTAATATTAAATGATTGTCCCCTAATTGCACCTGTTGGTGTGTATGCATTTGATATTGATATATTAGTCCATTCCCACAAACCATAATTTCTTGCTAATGTAAGTCCTGTGCTATTACCCCAATTGCTTGTTATGGCTCCGTCTGTTGCTTGCATACTACATATTATTTGATCATTAACATTATTTACACTAAAATTTCCAGAACCAAAAATATGTGATACAGTTGTTCCATTAGCATAATTGTTGTTCAGATTATATGTTCCCATAGATATTGAATTATTGAACCATTCTACTGTTACATTCATTGTGTCTGCATCACTATCTGATATTGTTGCAGAACAGTTTAAATCAGATGTTGTTGTATTAGTTCCATCTACTGATTCTAAAGATGGTGATGGTGTGGTTGGTGCAGTATTGAAAGGGTATGCTCCTTGATAATCATACAAATCTGAAATTTCTGCAGATGTTTTTGTATCACTCCAAACATAACATGTATCTATAAGCATACTATCAGTACCATCGTTACAACCATTAGCTCTACCTCCAAAACAAAATGCAGTAGATCCAGTAGCTAAAGTAAGTCCATTTATTGTACCCTGACTTGCATTTACATATGGTATAACATGTGTTCCATTATATGTCATTGTTATTAATTGCCAAGGAGAGTTACTTCCTCCTTTGAATCCTATATCATAATCTCCTCCCCAATTTTGAAATTGTATATCGTTTGCCGCATCTTCTAATACAGCATATAACTGATTTGGTCCACCAGTACCATAACCATATGTGTATGCTCCACCAGCTATAGCAATTTCATACTTTACCCAACATGCCATAGTTCTTGGTGCTGCACCTGTTGGAATATTTGTAGTTCCTGCAGAAGCATATTCACCGCTTCCAAATAGTTTTAAACATCCTCCACTAAGACAACTTGAGTTTGTCCATCGTGCACCACCTGTAAGTGTAGCATTATTGCTTCCAACTTGATCTGTAGTATCATCGTCCCAAGTCCATACAGATACTTTATTATCATCTAACCCAGCATAAACAAAACTACTCAAAACAATCATACAAAGTCCTAAAACAAATAATAGTTTCTTCATGGGTCTAGATGAATCGCTCCACTTCTATAATCGCAAGCATACGGACCTTGGCAATAAGCTGTCACTGTTACAACAAAAGTTTCATTCCTGTCAACAATGTTTTCATCAACTGAAACATTAGTCCAAGTCCAGGATCCATAACCTACACCGCCAAGAACTTCGAATGTTTCGTTGTTAAAACTTGCTAATCCCTTACTATCATAAGCAAACAATGTATAATTTCCAATACCCGCTTCCTCTGTTATTTGAACAGTGTAATTGTAATAGCAAGTGCTGCCACTCGTGCAACTAGCAGTATAAGGATTAGTAATAGTGTCGGAAACACTCGTGTTGATAAAGAATGGAAGACTACTATTGTATTCTGTAGGAATGTCTCCACCCTTGCTGCTAACATAATAAGGTATAGTGGTATAATTACTCCACGATCCATTAGTGTAAGCATAAGCAGTCCTACTAAACCCTCCAGTTGTTCCAGGGGTATATAAGCACCCAACAGTTCCATTAGTAACGCTCGGAGAAGAACACAAAACATTACAATCACTTTCATTACTAGCAATATTATCACACACTACAAGGTTCAAACTATCAGAATAATTAGAATAAATATCAGCAGTGAAGTTCAAAGCCCAACTATTAGCAGCAACAGGATTAGAAGCATTATTCTCATCATACTGCAATTCACCATTAATGTTGTAAGAAATATAAGATTTGACATTTGAAGGTTCAGTATTATAAGCTTCTAACAAAGTCAAATTAGTACTATTACCCCAATCGCTCGTAGCACTACCATCAGTTGCTTGCATACTGCAAATTATATTATCACCAACATTATCTGCAGTAAAATTATTAGAAGAAAATATATTAGATACAGTAGTGCCATTAGCATAATTATTGTTCAACGAATAACTTGCCATTAAAACACTATTATTAAACCATTGAACTGTTACATTTACACTATCACCGTCAGGATCAGTAATCGTTGCTGAACAATTCAAATCTGAATTAGTATTATTTGATTCATCAACTGATACTAGGGATGGTGCTGGAGTATTAGGTACACTATTAGTTTGCCATGTTGCAGTTAAAGTTGGTGGATTAGTTCCATATTTTGAATACCATGCACCATCAGTTGCCGCTCCCGTCTCGTCTGCTGCAACAAATATTACTGAAATATTATTTAAACCTAATTTTGCTCCTTCATCTAAAGCCTTAGTAATATTTATTGAAGTTGTTGCTCCAGTGACACTTTGGCTATTAACATAATATGTTGGTGATTTTTCACAAACTCCGGTTAAATTATTAATCGTAGTACCACAAGGTTGATTATTCCAAGTAATTGTTGTATAATACCATGAAGTACTATCTGTAAAATAATATATACTCCAATTTCTAGAAGATAAAGCAACAGCTACATATAAATTAATCATAGCACTATCATACCCTGAAGCACCATCTGCAATATCAATAGTAACATAATTTCTTCTACGATTGCTTCCTCCGGGATTCATATATAAAGAAAAATCTGTTGCTGTTCCTACAGGTGTATCTGGTTGACTTTGATCTACTTTTCCTGTCATAAGAATGGCGGTTGCATTATCTGTTGTACTATCTGCATAAACAAAACTACTCAAAACAATCATACAAAGTCCTATCAATAATAATAGTTTTTTCATAATAACTCCACATACCAATAATCTTCTTGCATCCAAGGATCAGATGTTACAATCCTATTATCAAAAATTTTTGGGTCTAGATGAATCGTTCCAGCATTACCATCACAATCAGCAGTGCCACTACTACAAGTGACTCCAACCTGCACTGTGAATTGTTCTCCACGAACACCGCTGTTAGTGCTCAGGGTAATATTAGTCCAAGTCCAATAAGCGTCGTATACAATGCTTAATTCAGTGCTATTCCCCCAATCACTTGTAGCACTACCATCAGTTGCTCTCATACTGCAAATCCAGGAATCATTAATGGAAAGATTACCACTACCTAAAATATGCGATACACTTGTTCCATTATTATAATTATTGTTCAAACTATAACTGCTATATAATGTTGAATTTCTAAACCATTGAACTGATACATTCATTTTATTAGCATCTGGATCTGTAATTATTGCAGAACAATTCAAATCAACAGTAGTCCTATTAGTATTATCAAGACTTTGCAAAGCAGGTGTAGGAGTATCAGGTCCCGTATTTGTTGAAAAAGGATACTCAAAACCTGCTCCACTATTATATAAATCTGTGACATCAGTTGATGTTAATTCGGCGTTCCATATTCCAACTTCGTCAATTGCACCATCTAATGCGTGGCTTGTATCTACATGCCTACCAAAAGCTAGTGTGCTACTCCCAGAACTCGGTGTTCTCGTACAGGCAACCTCATTTTCCAAATCGCCATCTTTATAAAGTCTAATCCTGTCATCAGCGTTGCTAAAAGTGAAAACATAATGGTGCCAAGTTCCACTAGTGATTTGTACATCTTCTGCAACAACACAAGTACCACTACCATCATAGATAGTAAACCCAACCCTATTGCTTGATTGATCCATTGTCGCCCAAGAGTGTTGTGCACCACCATTATTAAAACTGTAAATTGCATCTTGGAAATCATTGTCTGCATTCACCCAGACACTCATACTCCAAAGATCAGTATATTTCCAAGTAGTCCCTGAAGCAAAAGAAATTGCTTTATTATTATCATTTGATACATTTCTTGCATTATTTATTATTCCTGTCGTGCTTGCTGCCGTACTTTGAGTTCCGTTTAATGTGCCCGTTTCATCAATCACAGTATTTCCTGTTTCATCCATCTTAAAATAAGCACCAATATCATCTATAAGTGCAGCACTAACAAAACTAGAGAAAAGTATCAATAATATACCAAATAATAGAATTGCTCGCCTCTTCATCAAATTACCCCTTTTTTGTAGGCTTGTGCCTATAAATCACCATCTTTTATAGAACTAGACACTACTCATTTATATATATACTTTTTTAAATATGGTCAAATTATTTTCTTTATCTTTTCCTTCAAGTCAGCATCTCTCACATCCGGAATTCCGTCCTTGTCAGAATCTTTTTTAAGATTGCCGAAAACTTTAAGTTCTCCCATCTCAGGATCTGAAATCTTGAACAACTGTTCCTTGTCAGTCCATATTCTTCTTTCTGCCTTGTTAATCTTTACAAACATTGGATCCATTTTATACCGTACCCCTCGCTGAAGCCTTAATAGCCGCTATTATAATGTATATTGCAAAAATCAATATTAACACTAATGGAAATAAATTAAAATAATTAAGTCCACGCCCAGCCCTATTACTGAATTCTTCAAAATTTGTACTGTTCAAAGTATAATTTGCCGTGCTGTTCAGTTGTGGAACCAGAAAAACCGTAAGAGATTGATTAAGGATTATGTAAACGAGACCCATTCCCGTTAAAATTACTAATAATTTGATCCAGCCAAAGCCTGTCGAACCTTTCTTATTCATAGTCTTACCCCTATCATAAATATTATATTTTAATGGTTGTTTATATATATATTTATTATTAATGACATATTTTATATTTTGGACACTTTGAATTACGCATTATATTTCTAAACGATTGTTCAAATATATAATCGCATATATTACATTTAATTTTTAACTTTTCTTTGCAATTTCTATATTCTTCTGATAATAATGTTAAATTATATTTTTTTAATTCATTATTAATATCTGATATATTATATCTAACTCTATTTATACATTTGTGGCACCATCCACCATTTATAATACTCTGAGGAGTTGCATACCATTCATATCCATCCTTATTACATCTCCATCTTAATTTTGTCCTTATATTTTTATATTCTGTAGATAAACAATCACCACCTCGTTTTTTAGCAATATTCTTCATATAATCTATTGTATATAAAACACCTTTACAAATAGGACACCAAACATTTTGATACAAAATACTACCCAATGATATTTTAAAAATGTAGTTGTGTTTATTACATTTCCATAATAATTTATATTTTAATCCTTTATATTCTTTTGAAAGACACTCGCCATCTCTTTCAATAGCAATCTTTTTTATATCTTGTATAGTATATTTATGATGACCACTACATTTAGGACACCAACATCCACGTTTTATTGTAGACAAACTAGCATCCCATTCATATCCATCCTTATTACATTTCCATCTAAGTTTTTTGTTTGCACCCAAATAATAATTTGATAGTAATTCTCCATCTCTCTCTTTAGCAATCCTCCTACACTCTTTCAATCCTTCTAACAATCTTGAATGATTTGATAATTCTTTATAATCCAACTTTTCATTATTTACTATCTCTATATTATTCTCTCTACATAATTTTTTAATATAATCATCCATATCTTCAATCTTCATTAATGGAACCCATATCAACTTCACATCATTGTTTTTACATCTTTGTTCTTTTATTATATCATATGCTTTTTGTTTTTCATATGTATTATTTAATTTTTGAAATCCTTTATATAATTTTGATTTATGATCATTATATTCTATTGCTATCTTTAGTTCTTTATTATATATATCCAATTCTCTAGGCCCATTCTTTCCCACTTTCATCCATTGTGGTCTTTTTTTAGGCCACTTTAAACCGGTTCTTTGTTCTATAATTTTACGAAATATTGATTCACTATAAAACATCGATCTACAATTAGGGCACCATGAACCCGAATATATATTTGTATATGGTGCTTTCCATATTGTATCACAAACATTACATTTCCATCTTAATTTTTTTGATGAATTTATATATTTATTTGAAAGGCATACACCATTTCTTTCTTCGGCGATTTTTTTCATATCACCAATATTTAATTTTAATTTATTATTACATTTAGGACACCATGTATTATCATATATTATACATCCTGGTGGTGTTTCCCATTCATATCCATCCTTATTACATTTCCATTTTAATTTTTTATGAATTCCTAAATATTCTTTTGACAAACATTTGCCATCTTTTTTTTCTGCAATTTTTTTCATATCTTCGATTGTATACTTTGATTCTCGCTCAAAATTTCTTTTTTTCATACATTTAGGACACCATGCATTTTGATATAATATACTTGATGGTGCCATCATCCACTCATATCCATCCTTATTACATTTCCATCTTAATTTTGTTGATGAATTTATATATTTATTTGAAAGGCATACACCATTTCTTTCTTCGGCGATTTTTTTCATATCGCCAATATTTAATTTTAATTTATTATTACATTTAGGACACCATGATCCTTTACTAATTGAATGATAACAAGACTCCCATTCATATCCGTCTTTATTACATTTCCATATTATATTTGTATGAGCATTTATATATTCTTTTGAAAGGCATTTACCATCTCTTTCTTTAGCAATATTATGCATTTCTTCTATTGTATGTTTTATATGATTTGAACATTTCGGACACCAATTATTATTATTTTTAATACTTCCAGATGTTGCCCACCATTCATATCCATCTTTATTACATTTCCATAATAATTTTGTTTCTTTATTTTTATAATTTTTAGAAAGACATTTACCATCTCTTTCTTTTGCAATTTTTTGCATATCTTCTATTGTAAGTTTATTAGGCATAAAATATAGAAATGACAACTTATACTTAAATTTAACTATTAGTAAATTAAACCAATTAATACCTACACAAAAAATTCTTCAGGCTCACGCTGCAGTGCCTTGACGACGAGATATACCACTATGGTAACGAAAATACTATAAAAAAGTATTCTCCCATAAAATACTATATTAGTCATCTGTCCGATTATGAATGTCTGTGTAGTAGTAGATATTGTGCTTCCCTGCAGATATGATATGAAAGTCTCTATCAGTTTTGGATACAAAAACTCAAAGGTCAAATATATGACTAAAACTCCGGCCATGGAAATCAATCCAAAAATTGTTCCTTCAGCTATTGAAACCTGTTGTTCTTGTGCCTCAGTCATATTTTACTACTCCATTTGCTCTTACGAACAGCGAATTGATCTTTGATTTTGTTATAGATACTTCTTGCGCCAGTGCTTCTCAATGATCCTGGACGTTTTTTTCCACGCAACAACATTCCCATCCAATTTGTTGGAACTTCTGGTGGTGGTTGCCTTATAATATCTTCTGGTGGTTGAATTCCTGATCCTGGTCTCGATGGTGGTGGAGGAGTTGGTGTTGGTATAGGAACTATATATGTTATTGGTGTTACCTGAGTTATTGGAGTAGTCTTTGTTAAAGGTGTTTGGTCAGTTATTGGTGTTTGATCAACTATAGGTGTTATTTTTGTAATTGGTGTAATTTTAGATGTTGGAGTAATTTTAGTTATTGGTGTTATTTTTGTTGTTGGTGTTATTTTTGTCATTGGTGTTACTTCTGTTAATGATCTTGTTGATGTAATAGGAATAACTATTGGTTTTATACTACTTCTACTTCTTAATCTTGATAAATATGTATTATAATCTCTTTTTACCATCGCTTGATTTGTTACAGTTGGACTTCTTTGTGTTGTTTTTACAACTGCTTTTGTTGTTGGTTTAATTTTGGTTGTAGGTTTTAATTTAGTTGTTGTTTTGCTTGTTGTTTTTGGTTGAACTTGTACTAATGGAGACCATCTACTAGGTATTTTTTTCTGTCTTTGTATTGTTTTAGTATCTGGTTTTATTAGAGTTGTTTGTTGTGCTCTACGCTCTAATCTTTCAATACTTTGATCAACCTCTTTTTTTATCATTGCGTCTTGTTCCATCTGCTTGTATCTTTTTAATCTATTGATAATTGCCTTTGCTTCTGCTTTAGTCCTTGGTTGTTGATATAAAAATATATCTGTTACTTTTGTTTGTACTCCTTCAGGTGGTGCTCTTGTCATTTCTTTTGGTATAATACTTGGTTGTCTTGTTATGGTCCAAACTTTTTCTCCACTTAATTTATCATATACTGGTTCCCATTTTCCTCTATATTTAATATATAAATCTTGATTATATCCTCTAGGTTTTATTGTTTTTCCATATTCAGCAACAATTGGTTCATATTTTGTTTTTCCTTTAACAACCACTTTTTTATATGCTAATAATTTTTCTCCTGGTGCTCCAAATTTTTCAAGCCTTAATTGTCCTTTTATATCAACAAATTTCTTTATGGGACCTCCAGGAACTCTCATTGGTAGTGATCCATCAGTTGGTGCTATCCAACCCAATCTTTCAGGACCAACAACTCCTACTTTTGGTATTACAAATGTTTCCGTTGGTGAAAAATATGCGTTTTCTATTTCTAGTAATGTTAATGCTTTATCACTAGGTTTTAAATCAGATGATGATGCAATACTTTTATATGATTTTATTAAAAATTTCTGTCTTGGGGTTTGTCCGCCCTTAAAAAATTTTGGAACTACTCCACTAACATCAAGACCGGTATAACCTGGATATTTACTTCCATAAACATTTGTTCCAGGCAATAATCTTTCTGAAACTTTTGTTTTAATCAAAGATGTTCCTAAAGAATCTTTTCCTAAAGATTTAATCTTATATGATGTTCCATATCTTGGCCATAAGTCATAAGCCACTGGAGAACTTTCTGAAAATCCATATTCTGAAAGTCTAGTCTGTCCCAAAAATATTCTATCATATTTTTTTGGAAGATATGTTTTTCCTTTAACATATCCTGGATATGATTCAACATAATCAACTTTTGGTTTTGCCCTAACTGCTACTACTGGATTTGGACTATTTAATGTATATTGTGATTCCAAACTTCTTATTTGTGATAATTTTACTATATCTTTTCCTTTACCTGATGCTAAATATTTATTTCTTAAAAATAAATATCTATTCATTGCTGCTGCGGCATTATTTTGTGATTGTGGATTCCCTTTTGTTATCTCACTTTTATAAGTATTTAATATTTTACTCATTTTTATAATTTCCGGATCTTTGGAACTCTCTATATTATTCAAAGTACTTTTAATTTTTGGTGTTGGTCTAATTTTTGATGCTATTTTTGCTCCAGCAAGCCCTCCTGTTATAACTCCTAAAATGCCTGATGTTGCTAGTCCTAATTTACTAGCTCCAGCATCAGTATTTCCTTTACGAATATCACTTATACCACTTATTACTTTTGTTCCAACATCTAATCCGTAAAGTCCCGTTAAAACAGTTCTTACAGGTAAAGAATTTATAATTTTTGCGGCTCCCCCAATTAATGGTGCACTTCCTCCAGTTAATAATGTAATACCTCCAACAATTGCTGCATCTCTTGCAAATCTTTTAGCCTCTGATTTATTACCTTCAATAATTGCTCTTTTTCTAGCAGATTCTAATGAGTCCATAATAAGTTTTTTATTTCTTTGAATATCTGCAGGTGATGCTGGTATAAGATATTCTTTTGGAACTTCTTTTGTAACATCTATTAAATAATTTGGTTGTTGTCTTATAACCTTCATCTTATCTAAAGGTATAGGTTTTATTATTCTATCTTTTGATACATCATAATCAAGAATAGTGTCTCCTTCAACAGTATATATTTTTTCTGTTTGTTCTGGTAGATCTATATATAAACTTGATAAATCAAGATATTGTTTTCTTGTATCAACGATTGGTGTTTCTCCTGATGCAGCTTTTACCATTTCTTCGGCACGATACTTGCTTAAAATATCTCCTGCTTTCTCAATGCTTCCCTTGTTTCCAGTAAAAATTCCACTTGTATATGCAATTGTTCTTCCAATTGGACCTAAAGCTTGTATTTCACCAAGTTCTCCAGCCTGTTTTACCAAGTCTTCTTTAATTAATGGAATATCCATTGGAGAAATATATTTATAATCTGTAATTTTTGGCATAACCGTTCCTTGCATCTTACCAGTTTCAATAATTCCTAATTTTTCTTTGGTTCCTAAAATATCAAGATCAGAAATTGTTGGTGTTTTAACAAATGGTATAGGTCCTGTAACTTTTGTTCCTACATCGTATGCTGGTTTAGCACCACCCAAAACTGTCAATGATTGAATATCTGCATATATTCCTGGAATATTATATTTATTATAAAATTTATTTTTTTCCAAATCTAATTTTGTTTTTTCTTTAAGATATTCTTTATATCTTGGGGTATATCCTGTTATTGGACTTTTAAAAACTTGTTCAAATGATGGTATTGATGATTCTCCGGGTTTTGTTTCCCCCTGATATGTAATTTTTGTCTTGAACAAATCACTATATTTATTATTTAATTCTGCTTCTTGTTTTTGTATTTTATCCAAATCTTCATTATATTCTTTAGCCCATTCATTAAATGATTCTATAGTTGGTCCGGCTTGTTTTTGTTCTGGTGGTTGCAAAAATTTTAATCCTAGTTTATCATATAATAGTTCTTGTATTGCTTGTTCTTTTGTAATACTTTTTGGTTCTTCTAAACTTGGTGTTTTTTCAGAAAACATTAATAATGATCCCTTTCCAGGTTCTGATTCTTTAAAAGTTCTTTCTAATATTGGTTTTCCCTCTGAATCTAAAGCTTTAACTTTCACAAACTTTCCTTGTTCTGGAACCCAGACATCCTTATACTTTGGTGCATATACTTCTTTTCCGTATCCTAATGTAACATCGGCTCCACTTGACAATTCTCTTTGTATTTTTTTTGCAATATCATATTCTGGAATATCAGTTATTCTTCCGCCCGCTGTCCTAAAAACTTCTCTTCCAAAATAAGACTTTGTTGGGTCCCTGCTTATGAATGATTTTGTTTGTGCTGATGGTTCTCCGGTTTTTAGAAGATAAGTGGCACTTCCAATAGCAGCACTTAATTGCTGGGATGGCTTGCCTTTGGGAGCAGCTTCCAATATTGCAGTCGCTGCAAGTTTTCCAGTCTGACCCCCTGTAGTAGTCAGGGATGTTAATCTGTTCAACGCTTTCTGATAATCACTTGATGTTATACCCTTGCTCTTAGCAGCATCAGAAACAGTGACTCTTCCCGAAGAATCAACTGAAGTGTTTTCTAAAATATATCTTGACTCTGCAATGCTACCCCTCTTTGAAATATCAAAATCTTGGCTTGTAAAACTAGATGTTCCGCCCTCTCCATAGTTTATGAGATTAGTCCGCATAACATCTTCTTTATAGAAAATGTTTTCTTCCCTCTTTGTCGGAGTTCCGGTTGTTGGATCATAATAAGTGTAAATTTGAGGCTTCAAACTCTTACTATCCTCTCCGACTACTCTCATTAAAGTTTCCTGCTTTATCTTTCCAGTAGTGGGATCATACTCTCTGGTTCTTAAAGGAGCATAAGTCCTACTCATATAATCATCATCTTTATCAGTCGCATAATCAGTATAGAATACTTCTTTCAAAGGTTTTCCATTTTTGAACTCTATGATGTGAGGGCTGTAAGTTGCTGTTTGTCTCCTGTCTCCGTCCCTTTGTCTAGTGTATTCTTTAGGCTTCTGCTGTATTTTAGTGACATTACCACTATTATCCCTTACGACTTCATAATTAGGATCATTCTCGTATTGTGAAACATATTCAGAATAAGTCTTTCCCGGAGTGACACCCCACTTGTTGAACTCGTCCTTTACCCTCTGTATTTCAGCCTGCTCGAACGCTTGTTGTTCTCTTTTTATGGCTTCGGCTTCCTTTGCACCCTCAACCCTTTGCTGTCTACTAATCTGAGATACGGTTGCTGGTTTAATTATAGGCATTTATATTACCTCCCTAATATTGTGTATATTCTTCTGGATATTCCATTTGTTGTTGCACCGGAATCTGTTGTGGCATCTGCTGTGGGTATTGTCCTGGATAAGGTTGTGGGTATCCCATCATCTTATCCTTATCATACGGTTCTCTTTCATACTTCACATATCTTTGGCTCTTCTCACTCCAAGTAGTTTTACCCTCTGCAACCTCTTGTTGTGTTGGGGGTCTTGGTGCTTGTCCTGGTTGTGGATAAGGTTGTGAAGCTACTGGAACTTGCTGTCCATATCTTGGATATGTCATTCTCACATATCTTTCCTGCAATCCTTCAGTAGTCATCATCATATCTTCTGGAACTGTCTCTTCAACATCCGGCTCTTTGAGTTCTTTCCTGACAGTTCCAAGAAGTTCTGAAACCTTCCAAGAATAAGGTTTTTCCTCCCTTCTAGGAACATATTCTGAAACCTTCATACCAAAAGTTCTAGGCTGCCCTTCAGGACTCATAGAACGCATTCCACCAATAGTTTCTGAAACTTTGTATGCCCATGGTTGTCTTTGTGCTCCACCGCTTGCAATATATGATGCTTTTTGTACTCCACCAAATCCTGTTGTTCCAACCCCAGTGATTAAATCAGTAGAACCTAACGCTAGAGGTGTTCCACGCATCAATGATCCGCCAACACCTGCAGCTATCTGCCTTCTGCCCTCCTCAAGTTTTTCAGACTGTGATTTTCCCTTCTTTTTAGAACTACCACTTTTAGTATCCCTATATTTTGCTTTCTCTATTTCTCTTTTTGCTATAATTCTTTCTTTTTCTAATTCTTGTTTTCTCTCAGCTTCTTTTGAAGGTTTTTCTTTAGCATATGCTATTCTGCCCTCTTGTTCAGCCGCTCTTAATGCATCTCTTTCCTCTTTGCTTTTACCACCACTAAGGGCCCAAGCAGCATATTCTTTGGCTTTTTCAAACCTTGACGGTTTTTTTTCAGTTAATGTTTCAGTACCATATTTTATTTGAACTTCTGCTTCTGGTTCTTTAAAAACATAATCGTATGCTTTTTTTGGAGATCGTGCAATATCACCAACTATTCCTTCATCTAATGTGGTTCCTATAGATTCTGTAACATCTTCGGCTCCTTCCTTTGCCGCAATAGTTCCTTT
>Ga0180432_10001123_pt1 | contig 42879 bp, 29 predicted proteins | sample SS_ome_10_FD_132414 | JGI IMG/M metagenome (GOLD analysis project Ga0180432, IMG submission 132414) | Hypersaline lake sediment archaeal communities from the Salton Sea, California, USA - SS_1_MS_2 metaG | ecosystem: Environmental > Aquatic > Non-marine Saline and Alkaline > Hypersaline >... | reverse complement strand
TAATGAACGCCAGCAGGGCGAAGTAAACCAGGTTGCCCACGAAGCGGACCAGGGCGTGCTCCTGCTTGGCCTTCTCCAGCAGGCGCTCGACAATCCGCCGAACCAGTCGGGCCACCAACCGCCCCACACAGAAGATCAGCAGCGCCAGCACGACGCGCATGGCCCCGTCGATGATCCCCCACTCCGTCAGCTTTGCCAGGACGTCATCCACGATGCATCTCCTTCTCTCTCGCGTAGCCGGACGCGGGGCGATGGCGCGTCCACCGGGGGCGCGCCGGCCCCGCGTGCGATCGGCACCGCGCGGCGCCGGCCTCGGGACGGGCCGGGGGGCTGGATTCAGATCCGCGTGTCATGCCCTGTTCCCAGGGCCGGATCCGCAATCAGAACAGCTCCCAGACCAGGTTGATGAAATAGAACGTGTCGAGGCGCCTGTCGGCCTCGTCGCCGGGCATGGAGTTGTAGTCGTTCCGGATGCCCATCTTGATCGACCAGTCGACGGCCTTGGACAGCGGCATGGCCAGGGCGTTCTTCATCGTGATCCTGAAGTCCCCGCCGTCCTCGAGCGAGGGCCTGTAGGTGACTTCGTGGTCGAACTTCATCCAGTGCGTCAGCTTCTTCGTGTAGCTCTCGCCCAGTTCGACCACGGGCTTGTCGTTCGTGCTGCCGTCACTGTCGTATCGCTCGTGGACGTAACCGGCACCTGCGCGGGCCTTGAACTCATGGTCCTTCTCGCGAATGATGAAGTACCCCAGGCCGCCCGTCGTCGTCCACCGCAGCCTGATGTCCTCGACCGTGTCGTTCTCGACCTCGGTCTGCCCGTAGACGAACAGGCGCTCGGTCAAGTCGACCTCGAGCCCGGTCCCGCCGATGAACTCCTTCTCCGAGGTCCTGTCGTTATCCTCGGCGAATCGGGCGTCGATGTAGGCCTTCCAGCGTGTGTCCGGCGTTTCGCGGCTGACCTTGATGCTGCCGTTCGTCGCGATGCGTTCGCTGGTGCCCGTTCGCCCGTTCACCCCGCCTTCCAGCGAGGCCGACCACTTGGGCTTTTCGGCCTCGGCCTTGGCCTTGGCGGCGGCAATCGCGGGCCGGTCGGCCCCCTCGGCCCAGATCGCCTCGACCCACCCGACCTGGACCTGTGCGTCCCCGTCGGGCTTCTTGTGCACCTGTCGCCCGGCCTGGGCGTCGAAGCTCAAGGTGGCCAGGCCCATGTCCACCGTGTTGTCATCCCTGATGATGCAGACGTTCATCGGCTTGTCGGTCGTCACGCCGGCGACGGTCTTCATGTCCAGCGTCGTCTCGCCGGCGTAGGACGTCTCGATCACCAGCTTGCCGCCGCTGAGGCTCTTGATCTTCGCCACCAGCGTGCTGCCCTCGCGAAGGTAGACCTTCCCGTTCGCCTTGAACGCGGGCGGCTTGGCGCCCTCGACGGGCTCAGGCGGCAGCGGCAGCAGGCAGCCTGACAGCAGGCCGGTCGTCAGGATCACGGCGACGTACGGCAGACCTGCGCGGAGTGTTCTCGTGCTTGACACAGTCATACATGGTGCTCCTTTTTTCACGTTCCAACGACCCACGTTCGTCATTGCCCGCGCCGCGCGCGAGACCCAGTTACGCCATCAGTGCGTGGCTCATTCTAGGCATGCCGAGTCCGAAAACCAGCACAACTGCAAAAAGGTCGCCGCGAGTTGTGGAAGAGGGCACAGCGGGGGAATACAATCATCGTGCCTTGCCCAACGGGGCCGGACCGGTCGGTCCAGGGCACGGCACCCACGTGTATGGGAAAGGGAGACGTGACAATGGGACCTCTAATCGGCGTTGGGCGTGTCGTGCTGGTGCTGGCCCTGGGGGCCGCGACCGCGACGGGCCAGGACCAGCGCGTTCTCGGCGGGAAGGTCGACGGTCGACCGGCCGGGGAGATGATGTACCACTACCTGATGGCCCAGGTGAACGAGGCCTCGGCGCGATGGGCCGCGACGTACGAGAAGCTCAAGACGCCCGAGCAGATCGCGGCGTACCAGCAGCGGCTGCGCGAGGGGTTTCTCAAGGCGATCGGGCCGTTTCCGCCCCGCACGCCCCTGAACGCCCGCGTCACCGGCACGGTCACACGCAAAGGCTACCGTGTCGAGAAGGTCCTCTTCGAGAGCCGACCCCGCTTCTACGTCACCGCGGCCCTGTTCCTGCCGCAAGCCCCGAAGTTCAAGAAGCCGTACCCCGGCGTGCTGGTTCCCTGCGGGCATGCCCACGCCGCCAAGGCCTACCCGACCTACCAGTCGATGGGCGCGGCGTTGGCGTCGCACGGGATGGCGGCGCTGGTCTTCGACCCCGTCGACCAGGGCGAGCGGATGCAACTGCTGAACGACAAGGGCAAGGAGGTCATGTGGGGCACGTCGGGACACACCACGCTCGGCGCCGGGTGCATTCTCCTGGGCCTGAACACCGCCTCGTACGAGATCTGGGACGCCATGCGGGCCCTGGACTATCTCGCGTCGCGTCCGGAGGTGGACGCCGAGCGCCTCGGCTGCACGGGTAACAGCGGCGGGGGCACGCAGACCTCGCAGGTGATGGCCCTTGACGGGCGGATAAAGGCGGCGGCCCCGAGCTGCTACCTCAACGCCCTGGCCCGCCAGTGCGACACTTCGCCCGGGGACGCCGAGCAGAACATCTTCGGCCAACTCGCCTGGGGCATGGAGCACGCCGATTACATCATGATGCGCGCCCCGCGTCCGGTGATCATCCTGGCCGCCACGAAAGACTTCTTCGACATCCGCGCGACGTGGCGAACCTTCCGCTTCGCCAAGCGCCTCTACACGCGGATGGGGTTCTCCGAGCGCGTGGACCTGCTCGAGAACGACGCCAAGCACAACTACAACCGCCTCCAGCGCCAGGGGGGCCTGCGTTGGCTGTCGCGCTGGCTGCGCGGGGTCGATGCGCCGATCGTCGAACCCGAGATCGAGCTGATACCCGCCAAGGAGTTGTGGGCCACCCCGCGCGGGCAGGTCATGCTCATCGAGGGCGCCCGCAGCGCCTACGACCTCAACGAGGATTACCAGCGGAAGCTCGCCGCGGGCCGGCGCACGCTCTGGGCCGAGATGCCCCGAGACCAACTCCTGGAACGTGTCGCCACACTCGCGGGAATCCGGAGGCTCGCCGAGTTGCCGAGACCGAAGGTCGAAACCGTCGGTAAGGTCGCGCGCGCAGACCACACCGTCGAGAGGATCATCCTGAGGCCCGAGAAAGGCATCGTCCTGCCGGCCCTGCACTTTGTTCCCGCCAGGCCCGATCCGAAGGCCGCCCTGGTCCTTTACGTCGACAGCCGAGGCAAGGCCGCCGACGCCGCGCCCGACGGCGCCATCACAAAGCTCGTCGCCGGCGGCGCCCGCGTTCTGGCGGTGGACGTTCGAGGCTGGGGAGAGACGCGGCGAACGCGTGGCCGGCAACTCGGCCCCGCCGCCGGGAAGGACTGGCCCGACTACTACAAGGCCTACAATCTCGCCCGGTCCTACGTCGGGATGCGGGCGGAGGATATTCTCGTCTGTGCCCGCCACCTGGCCGGGACGGTCCGGTCCGGCTCGCCGGGTCGGGTGCATCTGGTCGCCGTCGCGCACGCCGGCGTCCCGGCCGCCCACGCCGCGGCGCTGGCGCCCGACCTGTTCGACTCGGTTACCCTTCGCCGGTGCATCCGGTCCTGGAAGGACGTGCTGGGCACCCGCAACCCGGTCCTGCAACTCCAGAACACCGTTCACGCCGCCATGACCGTCTACGACCTGACCGATCTGGCCGCGGTGATCGGGCGAAAGCTGACCATCGAGCAACCCGTCGACGGGCAAGGCCGCCCCCTGTCGCCCAAGCCCTGAGCACGGGCCCCACCGGCCGAGCCCTTCTCAACGCCAGCGCTTCTCTCCGTAGGCCTTGGCTTCCCGGAACGTGATACTGGCGATGCTGCCGTCTTCCCGCACCTCGTAGAAGGCCCGGCGCGGAGGCTTTCCGGGCCCGTAGCATACCCGCACCACCGATTTCGAGCCGTCACTGTAGATGATCACGCACTGGGACCGATGGGCCTTCTGGTTCCGGGTCTTCTCGAAGCAGTCGACGGCGCGGTCGATGATCTGGCGCGTTCTTCGGCGTTCGGCGAGGTACTTGCGTATACCAGCGAGCATATGGCGTTACTCTCGACGGCAAGACAACGAATCTTCCGCGGCCGGCAAACCCGTTTCCGGCGGTGCGTTCGGTATTGTAACACCGCGACAATCGTCTCGGAATCACCGTGACCGCATTTTTTCGACGGTTTCCGGCCCGCGGGCCTGCTGGTTCAGAGGGTCCTTGTGAACGCCCCGGCTTGCGGTACAATGGCGACTCGGCCCCGAGGGGACGGGACGACAGGCATGGCACGTCACCGGCGTGCACACGGAAGGAGACTCGCGAATGACACGGCGATATCGAATGACGGCGGCCTGGGGCGCCGCGGTCGTGCTGGCGGCCTGCGGATCGGCGACGGCGGTTGAGAAAGGCTGGATCAGCCTCTTCGACGGCAAGACGTTCAACGGGTGGAAGGTCACGAAGGACAACCCCGGAACGTTCACCATCGCTGACGGGGCGTTCGTGGCCAAGGGCAACCCGGCCCACCTCTACTACGTCGGCCCGGTCGGCAACCATGACGTCAAAGACTTCGAGCTGAAGATCGACATCAAGACGCGCCCGAAGGCCAACGGCGGGGTGTATTTCCACACCGCCTGGCAGGAGCGAGGCTGGCCGGAAAAGGGCTACGAAGTGCAGGTCAACAACTCCCACGGCGACCCGAGCCGAACCGGCTCGCTGTGGGCCGTCAAGGACGTCAAGAAGGCCCCGGCCCGGGACAACGTCTGGTTCACACAGCACATCATCGTCCGCGGCAAGCAGATCACGGTGAAGGTCGACGGCAAGACGGTTGTCGAGTATACCGAGCCGACCCCGCCCAAGCCCCCCGGCGGGATGGACGGGCGCGTGCTGTCGAGCGGCACGATCGCCCTGCAGGGCCACGACCCCGGCTCGGTCGTCCACTACAAGAACATCCGCATCAAGCTGCCCGACGACGATGAAAAAGACTTTATCAGCCTGTTTGACGGCAAGAGCTTCACGGGCTGGAAGCTCTCGACCGAGAACCCCAAGACGTTCAAGATCGCCGACGGCGCGATCGTGGCGAACGGCCGCCGGGCACACCTGTTCTACGCCGGCGACGTCTGCGAGGCCAACTTCAAGAACTTCGAGTTCAAGATCGACGTCAAGACGGCCAAAAACTCCAACGGGGGCGTGTACTTCCACACGGCGTATCAGAAGTCCGGCTGGCCGAGCAAGGGCTTCGAGGTGCAGGTCAACAACACGCACAAGGACCGGAAGAAGACCGGGGGGCTGTACGCCGTCAAGGACGTGATGAACGTCTCCCCGGTCAAGGACGACGTGTGGTTCACCGAGCACATCATCGTCCGCGGGAAGCAGATCACGGTGAAGGTCGGCCCGGCCGGGCAGCCGGGAAAGGTCACCGCCGAATACACCGAGCCGACGCCGCCGAAGCCCCCTCGCGGCATGCGGGGTCGCGTGCTGTCGCGCGGCACGTTCGCGCTTCAGGGACACGATCCCGGCTCGACGGTGTACTACAAGAACATCCGCGTCAAGCCCCTGCCGGATTGAGACGGCCACGAACCTCCCGACCGATGGTGCGCGCTTACAGAATCTGCATGGTGGTTTCCGGCGCCCTTGCCGCTGCCGGGTGCCGGCCGGTACGGTCGACGCCCCTCAGGCCGCTGCCGGTCTCGCCCCCGGTCACGCAGCCGACCTCGCGACCGGCAAGCGCGTCGCGGATTGTCGTGCCCCTGCGCGAGCCGGTCGCCGTTGCCGGGCCGTCCTCCCGGTCGGTCCAGGGGCGGGCCATCCGCTCGTGGGTCTACAGCGCCCCTTCGGCCCCTTCGACGCGCTCAGGGCAGGCGGAGGAGCGGACGGTGCTGTTCCTGGGGGGGATTCACGGCGACGAGCCGGCCGGCGTGCCGCTCTGCCAGGCGCTGCGGGGTTACCTGGCCAGACATCCGGAGGCGTTGGCGGCCCGGCGGGTGGTGGTGGCTGCGGCGGTGAATCCTGACGGCCTGACCGCCCGGACGCGGACCAACGCGCGCGGGGTGGACGTGAACCGCAACTTCGCCGCACGCAACCGCACGAACGGGCGCCGCCACGGGCCGCGGGCACTGTCGGAGCCCGAGACGCGGTTCGTGGCCGAGCTGATCAGGCGTTTCCGCCCGGCCGCCATCGTCACGATCCACCAGGCGGCCACCTGCGTGGATCACGACGGGCCGGCGCTGGCCCTGGCAAGGGCCATGTCGCGGGCCTGCGGGCTGCCGGTCAGGAAGCTCGGGGCGTATCCCGGCTCGCTGGGCTCCTACGCGGGGGTGGACCTGGGCATTCCCGTGATCACGCTGGAGCTGACCGCGGCGGCCTCGCGGCGGGACGAGGCCGCCCTGTGGGGCAAATACGGCCGGGCGCTGCTGGTGGCGATCCGGCTGACGGGCGTGGACTGAGGTATCCACACAGCATGAAGGAGACGACGGTGACAGACCCAACGGTCCCCATGACACGTCGGGGCTTTCTGCGCCTGGCGGGACTCGGCGCAGCGACCGTACCGCTCGCGGTGTCGCGCGCCGTTCCGCAAGCGGTTCCGTCCCGAAAGCCCAACATCCTCTTTATCCTGATAGACGACATGGGGTGGCGCGATGCGGGGTTTATGGGCTCGACGTTCTACCGGACGCCCCACGTCGACAAGCTCGCCGCCGAGGGCATGGTCTTCACCAACGCCTACGCCAACGCCGCCAACTGCGCGCCGACCCGCGCGTGCCTGCTGTCGGGCCAGTACGGCCCGCGGCACGGGGTGTACACGGTGGGCTCGTCGGCCCGCGGATCCAGCACGCAGCGCAAGCTCATCCCGATCAAGAACACCACCGTGCTGGCTGACAGGAACGTCACGGTGGCCGAGGTCCTGAAAAGGGGCGGCTACGTCACCGCGACGATGGGCAAGTGGCACCTCGGGCCGGACCCCACCACGCAGGGCTTCGACGTGAACGTCGGCGGCAACACGGCAGGCCATCCGCGAAGCTACTTCAGCCCGTACCGCAACAAGAACCTCGCCGACGGGCCCAAAGGCGAGTACCTCACCGACCGCCTGACCGACGAGGCCGTCACGTTCATCAGGGCCAACAAGGACAGGCCCTTCTTCCTCTACCTGCCGCACTACGCCGTCCACACCCCCATCCAGGCGAAGAAGGACATCGCGGCGACGTACAAGGACCGCCCGCCCTCGCTGGGGCACAAGAACGCCGAATACGCCGCGATGATCGAGAGCGTCGATACGGGCATCGGGCGGATCGCGGCGGCGCTCGACGAACTGAAGCTGGCCGGCAACACGGTGGTGTTCTTCTTCTCGGACAACGGGGGCGTCAAGGGCATCACGTCGATGGAGCCGCTGCGGGGCGGGAAAGGCTGCTACTATGAGGGCGGCATCCGGGAGCCGATGTTCGTCCGCTGGCCCGGAAAGATCAAGGCGGGAACCACCTGCGATACGCCGATCATCGGCATCGACTTCTACCCGACGCTGCTGGAGATCGCCGGCGTCGCCAAGCCCAAAGGCAAGGTGCTGGACGGCGTGAGCATCGCGCCGCTGCTGCTGGGCACAAGGGCGCTGAAGCGGCGCCCGCTGTTCTGGCATTTCCCGATCTACCTCCAGGGCCGAATGACCGGCGCCCGCGACCCGGTGTTCCGGACGCGCCCCGGCAGCGCCGTGCGCCTGGGCGACTGGAAGCTCATCGAGTACTTCGAGGATTCGGCGATCGAACTGTACAACCTCAAGGACGACGTCGGCGAGACGAAGGACCTGTTCAGGGCCCGGCCCGACAAGGCGAAGGAGCTTCACAAGATCCTCGTCGACTGGCGCCGGGCGGTCGGCGCGCCGGTTCCGACGGAACGGAACCCCGAGTACGACCCGAACGGCCGGGCGCAGGGCGGCGCAAAGAAGCGGCGGAAGCAATAGGGTGGAACGGGACAGAACCGCTTGCGGTTTGGCGCTGTCCCCGGCGCCGTGTTGACGGTATACTCTTCGGCGATCGTGACCGGCGCGACGGCGCCGGTGAACGGATCCACGCATGGAAAGGACAGGTCAATGAAGATCGGTTGCTTCGCACTCGTCGAGCCGTTCCAGTCGATGGCGCGCCAGTTCCAGGCCATTGCCGAGATGGGCGTCAAGTACGCCGACATCACCGACAACCACAACGGCGGGATGCTGGGCGCGGAATACGGCTTCGCGGCGTCGATCAGCCTCGACGCTCACCCGGCCAAGATCCGCCAGATGGTCGACGCCGCCGGGATCGAGCTGACGGCGTTTTGTGCCCACGCGAACTTGCTGGACCCGCCGGCCCCGGAGACGTACGGCACGACGGAGGTCATCAAGGCCGTCCGCCTGGCCAGCCTGCTGGGCATCAAGCACGTGATCACCACGGAGAGCGAGCCGCATACCGCCTTCGGCAAGGGGCTCTCGCACGCCGAGAAGATCTTCTCCATCCGCGAGAAGCTCCACGCGCCGATCGAGTGGGCGGCGGAACTCGGCGTGGAGCTGCTGCTGGAGACGCACGGGGAGATCACCGACTCGGTCGAGTCGATGGGCGAGGTGCTGGACGCCCTGGGCAACGAGGAGATCGTCGGCATCTGCCTGGATACGGGCAACAGTTGGCTGGGCGGGGCCGAGCCGCTGGACTACGTCAAGACCTTCGGCCCGCGGATCAAGCACGTCCACTGGAAGGACATGCCCGAGGAGATGGTGCCCCAGCGCGGGACGCTGACCGGGTGCGGGATGGCCGTGATCCCGCTGGGCGACGGGGTGATCGAGCTGCCGGCCATTATCGAGGCCCTCAAGGCCGCCGGGTTCGACGGTGCCACCACCCTCGAAGTGGCCGGGGTGGATAACGTCAAGACGTCCGTCGAGCGCCTGCGGGAATGGGGCGTCTAGGTGCCCGCCCGGACGTCATTCGAGAACCTGCGCCGTCGCCGACGGCGAGATAACGGAAAGGACACATACCATGAGCGGAACGTCTCTTGCGGACAGACTGGCGGTGTGCAGTTGGTCGCTGCAGCCGGCCAATCCGACCGAGCTTATCGGCCAACTCGATGAGATCGGGATCACGAAGATCCAGTTGGCCCTGTGCCCGCTGGTGAACGATCCGGCCTGGGCCGAGGCCGGGGCGCAACTCGCCGAGGCGGGCGTCGAGATCGTCTCGGGCATGTTCGGCACCAAGGGCGAGGACTACAGCACGCTGGAGGCCATCAAGGTCACCGGCGGCATCGTGCCGGACGAGACGTGGGACGACAACTGGGCGCACATCCAGAAGGTGATCCCGACGGCCGTGGCGCTGGGCGTGAAGTTCGTGACGTTCCACGCGGGCTTCCTTCCTGAAGATCCGTCCGACGCGTCGTACGAGAAGCTCAGCGGGCGTGTGAGCCGGATCGCCGAGGCCTTCGCCGCCGCGGGCGTGGACCTGGGCCTCGAGACGGGCCAGGAAGACGCCGAGACGCTCAAGGGCTTCCTCGAACGCCTCGAGGCGCCGAACGTCGGGGTGAACTTCGACCCGGCCAACATGATCCTCTACGGCAAGGGCGAGCCCGTCGCGGCCGTCCAGACCCTCATGCCGTACGTCAGGCAGGTGCACATCAAGGACGCGGTGCCGACCGAGACGCCCGGCCAGTGGGGCGCCGAACTGGTGGTGGGCACGGGAGCGGTGAACTGGCCGGCGTTCCTCGGCGCGCTGGACCAGGGCGGGTTCGAGGGGCACATGGCCATCGAGCGAGAGGCCGGCGACCAGCGGGTCGCCGACATCGCCGCAGCCGCTCGGTTCATCAAGGTAACCCTCGAGACGGGAGAATGACCATGATACGCGCAGGGATTATCGGGCTGGGCATGATGGGCCGGTGCCACTACGCCGGCTGGGACGCCATCGAGGGCGCGGAGGTCACGGCGATTGCCGACACCGATCCCAAGCGGGCCGGCGGCGACCTCTCGGGCGGCTGGAGCAACATTGACGGCGGGGCCGAAGCGTTCGACATGGAGCGGATCACCGGCACGACCGATCCGCTGGAGTTGATCGGGATGGAGGACGTGGACGTGGTGGACGTCTGCGTGCCGACGCCGTTCCACGCGGAGCTGGCCATCGCGGCCCTTGAGGCGGGAAAGCACGTGGTCTGCGAGAAGCCCCTGGCCCGGACGGCCGCCCAGGCGCAGGAGATCGTCGCCGCCGCCGAGAAGGCCCAGGGGCTGTTCATGCCCGCGATGTGCATTCGGTTCTGGCCGCAGTGGGCGTGGCTGAAGGGCGTGATCGAGGCCGGGACGTACGGCCCCGTGCGCGGCGCGACGTTCCGCCGGGTGGCGGCCATGCCGCCCGGATGGTTCAGCGACGCCGACATGTCCGGCGCCGCGGCGCTGGACCTGCACCTGCACGACACGGACTTCGTCCACTACCTGTTCGGCGTGCCGAAAGCCGTCCAGTCACGAGGATACACCAAGACCACCGACGGGGTGGACTTCATCATGACGCAGTACCTCTACGACGACGGACCGCTGGTTTCGGCCGAGGGCGGGTGGTGCCTGGCCGACGGGGCGGACTTCTCGATGCGATACACCGTCAACTTCGCCAGCGCCACCGCCGACTACGACATGGCCCGGGACGACCCGCTGGTCGTGGCCTCAGGCGGCGAGAAGGAAGCCGTCACCTGCGACGCCGTTGACGGGTACTTCGCGGAGTTGGCGTACATGGCCGAGTGCATCACGAGCGGCACGGCGCCGGCGATCGTGACCGCCGCCCAGGCCGCCGAATCCATCCGAATCGTCGAGGCCGAGGTCCAGAGCGTCCAGACAGGACAGGTGGTGGAATTGTAACGGCCGCGAGCGGGGCGTCCGGGCCGGAGGGGTGGGCGAGTCGGCGTCTTGGGTAGGGCCCACGCTCCGGACATCGACGGGAAAAAGACACCAGACCCGCAGGACCGATGGGGCGTTTGACGCCGGTCCTGCGGGTCTGGTTATGCGTTACAGCCGACCCGTCGGGTGTCTTGTGCCGGGACGGTTGATTCTCTAAGCACACCGGTCGGACATGGAGCCCGAGGTTACTGTGCCGGCGGATAGGTCGGGGGTATCTCAGCGGTCGGCTCGACGGGAGCCGGCGGCTGGACGGGCGCCGGCGCTGCGGCGGGCGCCGCGGCGGCCATGCCCTCTTGGAGCTTGATCTTCATCATCCGTCCGGCCTTGAACTTAACCGTGCGTTTGGGCGGCACGTCCACGCGTTCGAGCGTCTTGGGGTTCTGGGCCACGCGCGCAGCGCGGTGCTTGACCTCAAAGACCCCGAAGTCACGGAACTCCAGCCTGTTGCCATCACCGAGTTCACTTATCACACCGTCGAGGAACTCCTGGACGATCTGCTTGACGACAACCCGCTTGGTCTTGGTCTTGTCGGCGATGCGATCAACCAACTCCTTCTTCGTTACCGTGTGCATTGTCAGTCCTTTACGATGGAGACGCGAAGAGAATGCCGTGTTTCTATCTGGGCGGCCCCGGCCGCCCCAACCTGATATGTCCAAAGCTCACATCTCTGCAAGTCATAATAGCTTAACGACTTTGCGAAGGCAAGAGCATTTTTCAAAACATCCTGTCCGCCGCCGGCCCCGCCCCCCCCGGCGACAGTCAAGCCCCCCGAGCGATCGCCACGAGTTTCGTCTGCGTCGGGCAGCGCCCGTCCTCGCAGAACAGCGTGATCTGATTCTCTTGGGCCAAGTGACACTCGGGCAAGTAGTAATGCTGCTGGGGGCCTATCGTCCAGAAGCGGCCAAGATTGAAGCCGTTCAGCATCATCTGTCCCTTCCCGGTCCCGGCGATCCGCAGCATCAGCGCGTCGTCTCTCGGCGTGTACTTGAACGACGACCTGAACCACGCCGGACGCCCCGCGCCGGGCAGGTGATTGGGCTCCGGCTCGGTCGACCAGGGCCGCACGCCCCATCGGGCGCCGTCGGACAAGGCCTGGGTAAGCACGTAGAGGCTGACGTCCTGGAGTTTCTTGGGCGTCACGTCGCCCCACAGCACCAAGCGCAAGACGTTCTTGCCCTTGCGCAGCTCGTTGCCCAGCGTGACATCCGCGAAGTTCCCGCCTTCGTTGGCGAAGAACCCGACCGACCGCTCGTTGCACATCACCGCCGCGTGAAGGTCCAGGTCCCGGAACGACAGGTGAACCGGCGCGACCTTGGTCATGGGGACGGCCAGTTCGGCCGACCAGGCCGGCATCCCCTCGAGTTCGTCCAGCAGGTGCGATTGCTGCCTGGGGACAAGCCGCCGTGAGAAGCTCTTAAGAGGCTTGAGTTTGAACCGGCTGTGCCTGAGAGGCTTGGCGTCGTAGACGTGCCCGAAGAGGCCCTTCTTGTCGGCGATGCGTGACCCGGCGGCGAACCGCCCGAGGTTGTCCACCAGGGCCACCAGCACGTTGGTGCCTCTGGCGAACGCCGCGGTGATCGGTGTCCGCTTGGCGCCGTCGCCTCGACCCCACACGCCCACGCGCTTGCCGTTGAGAAACAGCGTGGCCCGGTCCTCACAGGCCGGCAGGAAAAGATTGTGCTTCCTGGCTCTCGGCACGTCGAACGCGATGCGGTACCAGGCGTATCCGTAGTGGATGCCCAGGTGGTCGGCGTCCTTCGGGCCGTCGATCTTCTTCCACGCGATCGTGTCGTCGGTCGGCTCGGGGGCCACGGCCAGACGCTGCCACTGGCGCAGACGCGGGACAGGAGGCTTGCCGGCGCGGGCGCGGCCCCGGCGCTTCGTCGAGAGCTTGCCCTCCAGCGAGAGCACGGCGTACTGGCGAACGCCGGTCGGCAGGACGACGTCGTCGGGCCCCTCCCCGACAAACGCCGGGCCGAACAGCAGCGACTCGTCCACCAGCCACGTCCGCATCGCCGTGTCGCTGTTGATCAGCACCACGAGCATCTGCTCGTGCTCGATGACCGTCGGATCCGATTCCTTCGGCACCTCGGCGCGGAGTTCCTTGCCGTTGATCGCGATGCGCGCCTCCCAGCCGACCGGCCCGTGGAAGACCAGGATGTTCGTCCCGAACAGCCCCAGCGGCGTCAGGTTCGCGTAGTCGAGCATGCCCATCGGGCCGAGGTCCAGCTCGACCGGTATCGCCGCGGCGCCGATCTCGCCCAGCGGAACGTCCAGTTCCTGCCCCTCAGGCAGGGAGACCCTGGCCGTGGTGATGTCGTCGCGGCCGTTGTTCGTGATCACGGCCCAGTCACACAACGGGCCGGACAGGTTCATCACCCCGGTGCTGTCATGCACGTTGACGCCCGGCTGCTCGAGGATGGACGAGGCGAAGAAGGGCCCCATGTGCTGGGCCAGCATGTTCACCGGGCGGGTGAGATAGTAGGTTTTGGTGAGGTGACCGGCCTCGGTCAGGGGGGCGCCGCAGTCGTAGCCGGTCGGCTGGTAGAGGTCGTCGCCCTGGGGGTGGCGCCCGCCCCAGAAGGCGACGTTCGTCCCCCCGTGCCACATCGTGTAGTTGCATTGGGCCCCGCAGCCCAGCACGGTCATCGCACGCCGGGCCACTTCGCGCCCGTCACGAGGCTGGTGCTTGCGGCCCCACGCTCCGCCCGTCGCGCAGCGAAACTCCGTCATCATCAACGGCGCGTTAGGCTGACGCAGCCGCATACGCTTGAGTAGCTGCACCTCGTTGCCCCACCCGTTGACGCACTCGATGGCGTCGCCCAGGGTCGGTTCGGTGAAGTGGTTGCAGGTGATGATCGGGATGTCGAATCCGCTTCGGCTGAAGAGCTGGGCGATGAACTGGAGGTACGTCAGCCGGTCCGGCATGGTCGTGATCACGTACTCATGCTCGTTCTGGATGAGGATGATGTTGCCCCCACGCGTCACCTGCAGGTCGGCCAGCGGGGGAAGGACCTTGCGGAAATACTTGTCGTAATAGTGGGTAAAAGCGGCATTGGGGCTTCGGCAGGTCAGGCCGCTCTTGGCCAGCATCCAGGCCGGCAGGCCTCCGGCGTCCCAGTCGGCGCCGATATACGGCCCGGGGCGGAGGATCACGTAGAGCCCGAGTTCCCCGGCCAGGCGAATGAACCCCCCCACGTCGTTGGGCCCGTCCAGGTCCCACTGGCCCTCGGTCGGCTCGTGGAGGTTCCACGCCACCGGCGTGGCGATGCAGTTGAGCCCGGCCCGCTTGGCCTTCAGCAGCCGGTCACGCCACAACTCGGGCCGAATGCGAAAGTAGTGCACCGACCCGCTGACAAGCCAGATGCGCTGGCCGTCAACGAGGAAGCTCCGGTCGTCATAGGCGACTGTAGTCATAGGCGTTGCCCCTGGCTACTGAAACCGTTCGCGATGCAAGAGATGTCTCATTGGAAAAAAGTGTAAGCACTCCTGGGAAGGGTTCAACAAAAAATCGCGTCAACACGAAAATAAGTCCCACCTGACGCCGTCCCCGGGTCTTGTGGACGGGCTGACTGGTTAACTTGTTAACTTGGAACGACTTGTGGTGCGATCTGCGTGTATGTGACGCCGCAGCCCCCTGTGGTGTGAATGAACTGCAACCCACTATGCACGAACAAGTTAACGAACTAACCAGTCAACCCGTTCATCGGTCAACACATTCAACCAATTAACCCGTTGGTCCGTCAACCAATCGACTAAATCTTCACTTCTTTGCCCGTCTCTTGCGAGCGGTAGAGCCCGTCGAGGATGGCCATGACCGTGCGGCTCTGCTCGGGGGGAACCGGCACGGGCCTGTTGCCCATGACCGCCTCGGCGAACGCGCGAATCTCCGCGTGGTGTGCCCGCTCGCCTGAGTCGCGCACGTTCAGCACCGTGTCGACGCAGCCGCCCGGCGTCGCGTCGTAGCACTCGCAGTCCGGCCAGGTTATCCCGCGTCGCGTGCCGAACAGGTCGATCCGCTGCTGGGCGCGGGGCTTCTGGTTGAGCATGAAGCTGCATTCCAGGGTCATCGCCGCGCCGTTGGAGAAACGCACCATCCCCGCCGCGAAGTCTTCCACGTCCAGAAGCCGCTTGTTGTAGAAACCCCAGTCCCACTCGCTCCACGCCGACTTCTGCCGCGCGATCTTCGTCACCGCGATGCCCGTAACCGAGACAGGCCGAAAGTTCCCCATCAGGTACAGCGCCAGGTCCAGGACGTGGACGCCGACGTCGATACAGCACCCGCCGCCGGAGTTGGCCTTGAGGAGGAAGCCTCGCGTGGTCGGCAGCATCCGGCGGCGGTTGTACCATGCGCGGGCATAGTAGACCTCTCCGAGCGGATGGGCCGTGATGTAGTCCTTCATCGCCCGGGTGGAGTCCATGAACCGCTGGTGCTGGGCGCACATGAGCTTCCTTCGGCTCTTGTCCGCGGCGGCAATCATGGCGTCGACCTCCCTCGGCGTCAGGGCCAGGGGCTTCTCGCACAGGACATGCTTTCCGGCGCGCAATGCGGCCACCGCGCCGGACTTGTGGAAGCGGTTGGGCGTGACGATGTCGACCGCGTCGATGTCCTTCCGCGCCAGCAGGCGCCGCGCGGTGGGCTCGACGCCGGGAATGTCGAACTCCTCGGCCCGCTTGGCCGACGTCGCCGGTTTGATGTCCGTGATGGCCGCCAGTTCGCAGTCCTTCAGCTTGGCCCAGCCCTCGCAATGGATTCGGCTGATGCCTCCGGCCCCGATCATACCGATACGCAGCTTACGTTTCTTCACGCGGCAGCTCCTTACGTTGGCAGGTGACTATCCCCGCGCGCCAGGTGCTTGTCAACAGGCAGTCGATTGTGGATTGCGGATTCCGCGCCGCGAGGACAGGCTGACGTTCGCGGAATCCGCGATCCGCAATCCAAGGAATGCTTGCCGTTCGCCCCGCGTATACTATAGTGGGCTTGACAGTCCCTCCCTGTATACCTAGTATTATCGGCAGTCCGGCCCGCCCGCCGGCGGACCGACGGCGTGGAGACTTATGCGAATGAGACTTCTCTTCTTGCGGTGTGCAGTCGGTGCGGTTGTCTTGTCGTTTGCAGCGGTGTTTCCGGCTGCGGCTCAGGGGGTGGCCTTCAAGCCGCCGCCGATAAACATCCCCGAAGCCAGGCGAAAGAACTTCCTGCCGCAGGATGTCGAGCAAATCAAGAAACGATTGACCTACATCGCCCAGGCCCTGCTGAAGGCCAAGGCGACCGACACCAAGACGCTCGCGGCCGCCCGGACGGCCCTGACGGCCACGTTCACCCAGTATCGCGAGGCAGACTACCGATACGAGGTGGCCACCCACGCGGCGACGATTGTCACGCCCGTACTGGCGCTCGACGGGGCGGCCAGGCAGGTCAACGTGGCCATGGCCCTGGCCCGGATGAACTACGCACCGATCCAGCCTGCCCTGGAGAAGATGGTGGTCCACCCCAACGCGGCCGTGCGCTACCTCGGCTGGCAGGGATACCAGGCGGCGCGGCCGAATATCCAGCTTCGGGGCGCACAGGCCATGGCGCAGATGTTCACGTCGCTGAAGACGCGTGCAACGGCGGAGACCTCGCCTCGCGTTCTGTCGGCGATCTGGAGCGTGCTGGCGATGAAGGGCCGGGGCGCCGCCGTCGTGGCGCCCAAGGACCGCGCCCGGGCGCTGAAGATCATGACCGCCTCGTGGCGCAAGCGCTGCACGCAGGTCTTCACCGGGGACGTGGCGATGAGCCGGGCCATCCGCCAGGGCGTCGTCGCCGCCCACGAGCACGTCATTGCCGCGAAGAAGAAGGAGGCCAAAGGCGCCGCGGCGCAGATGATCGTCGACGTGATGTACTGTGCGGCCAAGGCGCTCGGGAGAGCCTTCAAGGCCGACGCATTGACCGGCCCGTCAGGGATGGCCGCCGAAACGCTCCTGTACGAGTGCGAAGCGCAGTTGAAGAACATGTTGGGCCTGGCGCCCTACGCGCAGGAGTCGAAGCTCGTCAGTGACGTGCTGAAGAACCCGATGTTGAGGAAGCAGTTGGACACGGCGATCATCCTGTACGTGAACCCGCGGACGAAGCGGAAGTACGGGGTGCTGGCCTGGGTGGACATGCTGAACAGGCCCAAGAGCAAGAAGGGCTACGAGATGGGCCTGGCCACGCCGACGGAGGAGATGTTCAAGCCTCCGCCGCCCAAGGACAAGCCCACGACGAAGCCGACGACCAGGCCGGCCAAGGGCACGCCTGCGTCCAGGCCGGCCAAGGCCTCGGGCAAGACCACTACGCTGCCGGCCAAACGCACGCCGGCCCCCTAGATCGCTCCGTCCGGTCGGCTCGGCGCCCGGCGCGACCTGAGAACAGCCCATGAAGGGATTCTACGTCATAGCCCCGGCCGTGGTCATCGCCTTGGCCCTGTCGCCCTATCTGCTGCTGGACGCCCCCAAGCCCGAAGAATACGCCGGCCAGATCGTGCGCTACGACGTCTACAGCTCGGCCGTTCGGTCCGTGGATCCGGCGACCTGCGGCGACACCACCTCGTCAAGTTTCGTCGCCAACGTGTTCGACGGACTTTACACGTACCACTTTCTCAAGCGTCCGCCCCACAGTTCGGTCATTCCGCAACTGGCCGCCGACGACCAGCCCAAGCCGGACATCTCCCCCGACGGCCTGACGTATCGTATACGGCTCAGGCCGGGCGTGAAGTACCATCGCAATCCGTGTTTCGGGAAGGACCCGACGGGCAAGCACACGTGGGGGACGCGCACGATGACGGCTGAGGACTTCGTGCTGACGTTCAAGCGAGTGGCGGACTACCACATCAACACGGGGCTCTCGTGGGCTTTTGCCGAGCGTATCAAGGGTCTGAAGGCCTATCGCAGGAAGACCCGGGACTACAAGGTGGGCGACTTCTCGCGGTACGATCTCGACGTCGAGGGCCTCAAGGCCCTCGGCGAAGACAAGATGACGCTGCAGATCACGCTGTCCGAGCCGTTTCCGCAGTTCTCGTACGTCCTGGCCATGCACGTCTACGCGCCGATGCCGCGAGAGGCGGTCGACTATTGGCTGGGCACGGCCGACGACGGCGCCGGCGGGCGGCGGAGAATACCCGAAGAGGATCGGCAGACCGAGTTTCGCGAGGCCGAGCAACTCGTGGGCACCGGGCCGTATATGTTGAAGACGTTCGAACGCAAGGCGAAAATCGTCCTCGTGCGGAACCCGGACTTCCGCTACGAGGAGTATCCCCGCGTAGGCGAGCCAGGCGACGAAGAAGCCGGACTGCTCAAATGCGCCGGAAAACAGGTGCCGTTCATCGACGTGCTCCACTACGACTACGTCGCCCAGACATCCTCGGCGTGGATGCTGTTCCTTACGCGCCAGCGGGATATCAGCGGCATCTCGCAGGACATTTTCACGGCCGTTATCAATCCCGACAAGCAGCTCGTGGACAAGTGGAAGAAGAAGAGAATCAGCCTGAAGACGTACTGGCCGCCGGTGGTCTACTGGATCGTCTTCAACATGGAGGACCCGGTGATAAGCCAGAGCAAGGCCCTTCGCCAGGCGCTGTGCGCGTGCTTCGACGTGGAGAGCTACCTGAAGGTGCTCTTCAACGATCGGGGCCGCCGGGCGGTGAACATCCTGCCCAACACGTTCAAGGGCTGGAAGGAGGCCGGGCCCGGCCCGTACTACAGGCTCGACATGAACCTGGCCAGGCGGAAGCTCGCCGAGGCCAAGAAGGAACTGGACGCCAAGGGACTGCTGAAAGACGGGGAGATTCCGCGGCTGACGATGGACTTCGGCGGGCGCGACTCGGAAACGGCCAAGCGAGGCGAGTTCTTCCAGCAGCAGTTCGCCAAGTTGGGCATCGAACTGAAGGTCATCCTGAACGACTGGCCGAAGCTCCAGGAGAAGGTCAACAACAAGCAGTCGCAGATGTACACGATGGGCTGGCACGCGGACTATCCGGACGCCGAGAACTTCCTCCAGTTGTACTACGGGCCCAATATCACCAAGGGCACGAACAACTCGAACTACTCCAACGGCGAGTTCGACGCCCTGTACGAGAAGGTCCGTGTCATGCAGGACACGCCCGAGCGGACAAAACTCTACGTCAAAATGGTCCGCATGATCAGCGAGGACTGCCCCGTGCTCATGTTGACCGAGCCCCAGAGCTACGTCCTCGTCTACGACTGGGTCGAGAACTACAAGCCGCATCCCATCGGCTACGGATACTCCAAGTATCGCCGGATCAATACCAAGCTGCGCCATGAACTCGGCGGGAAGGAGCGATAGCAGGTCATGCTCTCGTTCATTACCCGGCGCCTGGTGCAGGCGGTCTTCACGCTTTTCGGCGTGATGCTCCTGACGTTCGTGCTGTTCCGCCTCGTCGCCGGGGACGTCACCTCGCAGTTCGTCAATCCGAAGCTCGGCAAGGAGGCCCGCGTAGACTGGCTCAGGAAGAACAAGCTCGACCTGCCGATGGTCCTCAACTTCCAGCGCCGCGTGGTCATCTCGGACACGACCCGGGGCAGCGGGCGCTTCGACGTGCAGAACGCCGAAGGCTCGAAAGTCACCGCCGCCCTCGTGCTGGTCCGCGACGCCGACGACGACGCCCCCGCAACGATCGCTGCACAGGCGGCCCAGTGGCTCGACGCCGAGACGCCCCTTGCGGACCTGACCCAGGGCGAGCCCTGGCTGGCCAAGGCGACCGGCAGAGTCCGGGGCAAGCCTGCGGCCACGCAGCCGGCCGTCAAGGGCCCTCCCAGGCCGGCCGTCGTCTTCACCCTCCGCGACGGGTCGAAGGTCTCCGTGGACCTGTCCTCCCTGGCCGATCCCGAGCAGCCGGACCATCCCGCGCCGACGGCCACGTGCGGCGACCTGATCGCACTCGTCGAGGCGCAGTCCGGCGGCCGCCTCAAGGCCGATGTATCCGAGCTGTCCTTCGCTAACGCGTTCAACTCGCAGTTTTGCTGGCACCTGTGGCACAGCGTGACGTTCACCAACCGCAGCTACAAGACCAAGGAACTGCTGCTGGAGATCATCGGGGACAAGGCGCGGTTCTCCCTGGCCATCACTGTCCCGCTGCTGGCGCTGGGATGGTTCTTCGCGATGGCGATCTCGGCGGTCGTGGCCTACTACCGCGCCAGCTTCATCGACAAGTTCGGGGTCTTCGTCTGCGTGCTGGGCATGTGCATTCCGTACCTGGTCTACATGATCGCCGGGCAGGCCGTCATCTTCGAAATCGTCCCCTCAGCCGCCTGGGGGCTCCACAGCCGGGCGAACATCTACGTCCCCATCGGCATCGCCCTGTTCGCCGGGCTCGGCGGGACGGTGCGGTTCTATCGCACGGTGATCCTCGACGAAATCAACCGCGACTACGTCCGCACCGCCCGGGCCAAGGGCGTCTCGCTGCCCGCCATCCTCTTCAAGCACGTGCTCAAGAACTGCATGCTCCCGATCCTGACGTCCCTGGTGGTGAGCATTCCATTCCTCATCATGGGCTCGCTGCTCCTGGAGCGGTTCTTCGGCGTGCCCGGGCTGGGCGACCTGATGGTCGGTAGCGTCTCGGACCGTGACGTGCCGATCATATCCGGCCTGACGTTCCTGACCTCCGCGATCTACATCCTCGGGCTGCTGATTACGGACATTCTCTACGCCGTGTTCGACCCGCGCATCCGATTGAGATAGGCCTTCCGTGAGCCAGGCACACACAGCACAGGACGTGGACTACGAGCGGCGCATCGGCCGAAGCCTCTGGGCCGACGCGGCGCGGAAGATCCGGCGGGACATCCCCGCCATGATCTGCCTCGCCGTCATTGTCCTGTTCGCCGCGCTGGCGATCGCCGCCGGGTACATGTACCCCGACTGGTCGGCCAAGGTCGACTACGACAAGGTCCACCAGCCCCCCTCGTCGGCGTACCTGATGGGCACCGACGAGTTCGGGCGGTCGGTCATGGAGAAGACCATTCTCGGGGCCAAGCTGTCGATGACGATCGGGTTCATGGCCAACATCATCGCGATTCCGCTGGGCATGTTCCTCGGCGCGGTGGCGGGGTACTACGGGGGGTTCATCGACGACCTGATCGTGTGGCTGTACACGACGCTGGCCTCGATTCCCGGGCTGATCCGCGTGATCGCGATCAGTTTCGCCTTCCAGGGCATCGTGCTGTTCGAAGGCACCGCGATGGAGATGAACTTCAGCGGGGCCACCAGCATCATCCTGGCCCTGTCGGTCTCCGGGTGGATCGGCACCTGCCGGCTCGTGCGGGCCGAGACCATGAAGCTGCGGGAGCTGGACTACGTCCTGGCCGCCCGCGCCGCCGGGCGAGGCGGCCTGCCCATCCTCTTCAACCATATCATCCCCAACGTCGTGCACCTCGGCATCATCAACTTCTCGTTGGGGTTCATCGGGGCGATCAAGGCCGAGGTCGTGCTGACCTACCTCGGGCTCGGCGTGACCGGGCAGCCCAGTTGGGGACAGATGATCAGCGCCGCCCAGATGGGCCTGGTGGTGGGCCGGTGGTGGCAGATCACCGCCGCCAGCGTGGCGATGTTCATTATCGTCCTGGCGCTGAATATCTTCGGTGACAGGCTGCGGGACGCCCTGGACCCGAGACTGCGGACACTATGACAGACAACGGAACACTGCTGAGCGTTCGCGACCTGCGGACGCACTTCCACACGGAAGACGGCCTGGTCAAGGCCGTCGACGGTGTCAGCTTCGATATCGACAAGGGCAAGACCTTCGCCCTGGTCGGGGAAAGCGGGTGCGGCAAGAGCGTCACGGCCTTCTCCATCATGCAACTGCTGATGATCCCCCCGGCGGAAATCGCCTCGGGACGGATCGAACTGCTCGGCAGGAACCTGCTCGACCTGTCGGAAAAGGAAATGCGCGACGTTCGCGGCGGGCAGGTCAGCATGATCTTCCAGGAGCCGATGACCTCGCTGAATCCGGTGTTCACCTGCGGCAGCCAGATCGTCGAGGCGATTGCGCTCCACCAGAAGGTCCGCGGGCGCGCCGCGCGGGACCTGGCCGTCGAGATGCTCGACAAGGTCGGCATTCCGGACCCGGCGCAGCGGTTCGACGAGTATCCCCACCAACTGTCGGGCGGCATGCGGCAGCGGGTGATGATCGCGATGGCGCTGTCGTGCAATCCGAGGCTCCTGATTGCCGACGAGCCGACCACGGCCCTCGACGTGACGATCCAGGCGCAGATTCTGGACCTCCTGGCCGACATCCAGCGGACCGACGCGCTGGGCATCATGCTGATCACCCACGATCTTGCGGTGGTGGCCGAGGTGGCCCACCGCGTGGCCGTGATGTACGCCTCGAAGATCGTCGAGCACACGGACAAGGACACGCTGTTCACCGAGCCGCTCCACCCGTACACGCAGGGCCTGTTCCGGTCGATCCCGCGCCTGGGCGAGTTGGCGGACCGGCTGGAGACGATACCCGGCAACGTGCCGAATCCCCTGAACTTCCCCCCCGGGTGCAAGTTCCACCCGCGATGCCCCCTCGGGCGGGATGAGCCCCGCTGCCGCAGCGAGGAGCCTTCGCTCCGTGAAGTGGCCAATGACCACTGGGTCGCGTGCTGGAAGTGTCCCGGTTACGAACCGGCGCAGGATGCCATCTCGGCCCCGCCTCCACCGCCGCCGGTGACTCCGGAGGACGAAAGCCAGTGATCCAGGAGAACACGGACAACCCGATTCTCGTCGTGACCGGGCTGAAGACGTACTTCCCCGCGGGGGGCGGGCTGCTCGGCGGGAAGCGGGTCGTCAAGGCCGTTGACGGGGTGGACCTGACGCTGCATCGCGGCAGGACGCTCGGACTGGTGGGCGAGAGCGGGTCCGGCAAGACGACCGTGGGGCGGACGATTCTCAGGCTGATCCCCGCCGAGGCCGGCGAGGTGATCTTCGACGGCCACGACGTCTTCGCCGCCTCCCGGCGCGACCTGCGGGCGCTGCGGCGGCGAATGCAGATCATCTTCCAGGACCCCGCCGGATCGCTCAATCCGCGCATGACCGTCAACAACATCGTCGGCGAGCCCCTGAAGGTCCACGCCGACCTGACCCGCCGGCAAAGACGCCAGAGGGTCGGCGACCTGCTGGAGCGCGTGGGGCTCTCGGCCGACTACGCCCGCAGGTACCCGCACGAGTTTTCCGGCGGGCAGCGGCAGCGGATCGGCATCGCCCGGGCCCTGGCCAGCGAGCCCGACTTCATCGTCTGCGACGAGCCCGTCAGCGCGCTGGACGTGTCCATCCAGGCCCAGATCCTCAACCTCCTCAGCGACCTCCAGGCCGACCTGGGCCTGAGCTACCTGTTCATCGCGCACAACCTGGCCGTCGTCGAGCACTTCGCCGACGAGGTCGCCGTGATGTACCTCGGGCGGATCGTCGAGATCGCCTCGAAGCAGATGCTTCTCGGGCAGACCGGTCGGCTGAGGCATCCCTACACGCAGTCCCTCCTGTCGGCCGTGCCGCAGATCGACCCCGAGGCCCGAAAGGAGCATGTCAAGCTGCCGGGCGAGATGCCCTCACCGATGAATCCCCCGACCGGGTGTGCGTTCCACCCGCGGTGTCCGCTGACACGTGCCGAGGCTCTCCAGATGCCTCCCGGGGACGTCCGGATGATCTCCAGCGAGGGCGAGCCGGTTCGCGTCGTCCGCCGATGCGTGGAGGAGTGTCCCGAGCTTCGCCCGACGGAAGAAGACCCCACCCACTGCCACGCCTGCCTGCTGAGGCAGTAGGGATTGGCGATTGGCGATTTGCGATCCCGTTTCGCGTGGGACCATGGCACCGAGGGGGTGATTCGTCTCCGGACAGGCCCCACGGGGCGGAGCCCGTGGGCGTTTGACTGGTTTGAATGGGGGACAGGCGCTTCCTGGCACGCGCCCTACACCCTACACCCCATCCCCTACGCCCTGCCGTCAGATCGTCAATCGTCCGCCCTGAGTCCGGCCAGTCGGGCTGCGGGGGTGTCCAGGACGAGCGAGAGTTTCCCGTGGGTCGGGCAGACGCGGGCCGCCGGGAGGCGCCCGCGGGCCGAGGTGTCGTCGGCCAGCAGCGTGGCGACGGCCTCGGCCTTGTCGCCCCCCGTGACCAGGAAGACGACGTTCCTGGCGGCGTTGATCAGGCCGAAGGTGAACGTCATGCGCCATCGGCCCAGCACGGGCACGAAGTAGGCGGTCACCAGCTTGTCCTGCTCGTCGAGCGCTTCGGTTTCGGGGAAGAGGCTGGCCACGTGTCCATCGCCGCCCATGCCCAGCAGGATCAGGTCGAAAGCCGGCAGGTCGCCGTCGCTTTCGGCGGGCACGATCCGCCTGACCGTGGCCTCGTAGTCGGCCGCCGCCGCGGCAAGCTCCCCGGCGTCGGCGGGCATCGGGTGGATGTGCTGGGGCTGGATGGGCACGTGGTCCAGCAGGGCCCGCTGGGCCATGTGGTAGTTGCTCTCGACGTGGTCCTGCGGCACGTCGCGCTCGTCGCCGAAGAAGACCTCGACGTTGTGCCAGGGCACTTCGCCGCTGATGGCGGCCCCGGCGAGCATCAGGTACAGCCCGTGGGGCGTCGTGCCCCCCGCCAGGGCCACGCGGCACACCGCGTCCTCCCCGGCCGACTCGCAGATGATCTGCTTGACCATTTCGGTGGCGGCCCACGTGGCCTCTTCGGCGGTGTGCTTGACAACGACGTGTGGTGACGGCCGCCCGGAAGACATTTCACCCGTATTGTACGCATGGGCGCATGACGTGCCACCCTCTTGTGAGAAAAGGCGCGCGGGAACAGATCAGCACGAAAGCAACGACGAGCGGGATGGCACGGATTTCGGGAGTGGAGCACGTGACGGCTTGCAGCAGGGGCCCCAAGCCCAGGGATGCCAATCCCCGGGGTCATTCCTGTTGTTGTGTCGGGATACGACAGCCTGGCGCGGAACACAACAGTCCCAGGGATTTCGATCCCTGGGCTTGCCGGGTTGTCCGGAGGAGGTGCGCAGGTATAATCATCGCGGACCTTGCGAGAAGGGAAACGTCGCCCAGGAGACGCTCGATGGATACGATGAAGGCGCTGGTCAAGGCTCGCCGCGAGGAGGGGCTCTGGCTTCAGGACGTGCCCGTGCCCGAGGTGGGCGTCAACGACGTGCTGATCAAGATCCTCCGCACGAGCATCTGCGGCACGGACGTCCACATCTGGAACTGGGACGACTGGGCACAGAAGACCATTCCCGTGCCCATGCCTGTCGGGCACGAGTTCGTCGGCGTCGTCGAGCGGTTCGGCAGCAACGTCCACGACTACCAGCCGGGCGACCTGGTCTCCGGAGAAGGGCACCTGGTCTGCGGGCGCTGCCGAAACTGCCTGGCCGGACGGAGACACCTTTGTCCGCACACCAACAGCGTGGGCGTCAACCGCCCCGGGGCCTTCGCCGAGTACCTCTGTATCCCGGTGACGAACGTCTGGCCGGCCGACCCCGACATCCCGCTGGAGGTCACCAGTTGTTTCGACCCGCTGGGCAACGCCACCCACACGGCCCTGACGTATGACGTGCTCGGGGAGGACGTGCTGATCACCGGCGCCGGCCCGATCGGGATCATGGCCGCCGCCATCGCCCGGCACGCCGGGGCGCGGTACATCGTCATCACCGACGTGAACCCCTACCGCCTGGACCTGGCCCGCAAGATGGGCGTCACGCTGGCCGTCGACGCCCGCGAGACGACCATCGCGGACGTCCAGAAGCAACTCGGCATGAAGGAGGGCTTCGACGTCGGGATGGAAATGTCGGGCAATCCCGACGCGTTCGACGACATGCTGGCCAACATGTGCCACGGCGGGAAGATCGCCATGCTCGGCATCCTGCCGAAAACGACCATCGACTGGAATCTCGTCGTCTTCGAGAGCCTGACCATCACGGGCATCTACGGCCGCGAGATGTACGAAACCTGGTACAAGATGACGGTGATGATCCAGGCCGGGCTGGACATCACGCCGGTGATCACGCACCGGTTCGGCTACACCGAGTTTGCCGAGGCCTTCGAGGTCATGCGCTCGGGACAGTCCGGCAAAGTCGTGCTGAACTGGGAAGACAGCTAAGCGCGACCGCGGCGGTGTGAAAGGAAGGCGAACATGTTTGACTCGATGAAGACGGCGATCGCCGGCGCGCTCGACGAGATCCGCCAGGCCGGCCTGCACAAGGACGAACGCGTGCTCGCCACGCCGCAGGGCGCGCGGGTGACGGTGGTCGGCGGGGCCGAAGTGCTCAACTTCTGCGCGAACAACTACCTGGGCCTGGCCAGCGATCCGCGGGTGCTCGACGCCGCCCGCGCCAGCTACGACCGCTGGGGCTACGGGCTGTCCAGCGTGCGGTTCATCTGTGGCACCCAGGCGCTCCACAAGCAGCTCGAGGCCAAGCTCACCGCGTTCCTCGGCACGGAAGACACCATCCTGTACAGTTCCTGTTTCGACGCCAACGGCGGGCTCTTCGAGACCCTGCTGGGGCCCGAGGACGCCGTGATTTCCGATGCGCTGAACCACGCCAGCATTATCGATGGCATTCGGCTGTGCAAGGCCAAGCGGTACCGGTTCGCCACGAGCGACATGACCGACCTGGAGGCCAAACTCCAGGAGGCCTCGGGCGATCGGTTGAAGCTGATAGCCACCGACGGCGTGTTCTCGATGGACGGGACGATCGCGAACCTCGCGGGAATCTGCGACCTGGCGGACAGATACGACGCGGCCGTCATGGTCGACGACTCGCACGCGACGGGCTTCATCGGCCCGCGGGGTCGCGGCACACACGAGTACCACGGCGTGATGGACCGCGTGGACGTGATCACCAGCACGCTGGGCAAGGCCCTCGGCGGGGCCTCGGGCGGGTTCACCTCCGGGCGGAAGGAGATCGTCGAACTCCTGCGCCAGAGAAGCCGACCGTACCTGTTCTCCAACACGCTGGCCCCGGCCATCGCGGCGACCAGCCTGGCCGTGCTCGATATCCTCTCGGAGTCCACCGAGCTTCGCGACCGCCTCGAGGCCAACACGAAATACTTCCGCGCGGGCATGGCCGAGCGGGGCTTCGACATCCCCGCCGGCGAGCATCCGATCGTGCCGATCATGCTCGGCGAGGCGGCCCTGGCCACCAGAATGGCCGCCATGCTCCTGGACGAAGGGATCTACGTGATCGGCTTCAGCTACCCCGTGGTGCCCAAGGGCCAGGCGCGCATCCGCGTGCAGATCTCCGCCGCCCATGCCACCGCCGACATCGACCAGGCCATGGACGCCTTCGCCGCCGTCCGGGACGCCTGCGCTGCGGAATGACAGCCATGACGATACGACCGGCCCGGGTAGCCGATGCTGCCGCAATCTGTGACCTGGTGAACTACTATGCCGAGCGAGGCAGGATGCTTCACCGGAGCCTGGAGAACACCTACGCGGCGATTCGGGAGTTCCAGGTCGCCGTGGACGACGCGGGGGAAATCGCCGGCTGCGCGGCGGTGGACGTGTTCTGGTCGGACCTGGCGGAGATCAAGTCGCTTGCGGTGCGCCAGGGGTCCCGCGGGTCAGGCGTCGGGGGCAAGCTGATACGTGCGGCGATCGCCGACGCCCGGCGGATAGGCGTCAGGCGGCTGTTTGCGCTGACGTACGAGCAGGCGTTCTTCGAGCGTTACGGCTTTGCGGTGATCGACCGGACGACGCTGCCGGAGAAGGTCTGGCTCGAGTGCATCGCCTGCCCGCGGGTGGACGCGTGCGACGAAATCGCCATGATCCTTCAGTTGGCGGACGACCCGCCGGCATGAGAGCGGACCCGCCCCGGGGCGGGCAAGGGAGTGACGCAGTGAGTACAGACAGGCTGATGGTCGGCGTTTCCGGGGTGCGCGGGACGATAGGCACCACGCTGACCCCCGCGGTGGCGTGTGATTTCGGGGCCGCCTTCGGAACCATGCTCGGGGCGGGAAAAACCGTGGTCATCGGACGAGACGGGCGCACCAGCGGGCCCATGGTCCGCAACGCGGTGACCGCCGGGCTGCTGGCCTGCGGGGTCAACGCGATCGACCTGGACATCGCCACCACCCCGGGCGTGGCGCTGATGACCTCGCACCTCGGCGCCGACGGGGGCGTGGTCATCACCGCGTCGCACAATCCGGCGCCGTACAACGGCATCAAGTTCCTCCAGCCGAGTGGCACGGGCCTGACCGACGACGACGCCGGGAAACTCAAGGACATCTGGGCCGCACGCCAGTTCGCGCTCGTCGATGCCGACCGCCAGGGCGCCGCAAGCTCGGACGCCACCACGCACGCCGTCCACATCGACACCATCTGCAGCATGACCGACGTGACCGGCGTCGCCGACAAGCGGTTCAAGGTGGTCCTGGACAGCGTCAACGGCGCCGGGTGCATCGTCACGCCAATGCTGTTGAGCAAGCTCGGCTGCGAGGTGGTTCACCTGAACGGCGAGGCGACGGGGCGCTTTGCCCACCCGCCGGAGCCTATCGAGGAGAACCTGGGCGAGTTGTGCGCGGCCGTCCGGAAGCACGCCGCGGCGGTGGGCTTCGCCCAGGACGCCGATGCGGACCGGCTGGCGATCGTGGACGAGAACGGCGCGTTCATCGGTGAGGAGTACACCCTGGCGTTGGCCGCCGCGTTCGTGCTGCGGAAGCGCACCGGCGCGCTGGCGACGAACCTGGCCACGTCGCGTATGATCGACGACCTCGCCGCCGCGGCCGGGTGCCGCGTCGTCCGCACGCCCACCGGCGAGGCGAACGTCGTCGAGGGACTACTTCGCGAGGGGGCGATCTTCGGCGGGGAGGGCGGCGGCGGGGTGATCGACCCGCGCGTCGTGCCCGTGCGCAACAGCCTGGTCGGCATGGCCATGATCCTCCAGCAGATGGCCGAGACCGGCAAGACGATCACCCGGCTCGTCGCCGACATCCCCCGCTACGTGATGATCAAGACGAAGTTCCCGTGTCCGGCCGATGCGGCCGAGAAAGTCGCCGCCGCCGCTCGCGAGGCCTTTGCCGCTCGCGAGGGGGCGTCCTTCAACGACGCCGACGGCCTGCGGATCGACCTGCCCGAGGGCTGGGTCTGCGCCCGCGCCTCGAACACCGAGCCGATCATGCGCATCATCGCCGAAGCACCCACACAGCAGGCCGCCGAATCCCTCATCGCCGAGGTTGCGGCCCTGGCCAGACCGTTTGTAGACTAGTGCCGTCGTCCGTTGAGGAGGTGTCCAGTGCGTTGTCGGGACACATCAGGTCGCTGCGGAGGCCCAGACGTGAGGCATCCGCCGGCAGGGCATCCGATGCTCGAGCCGCTCGAACCGAGACTGCTGCTGTCGGCGGTGCAATGGCTGGCCGGGCTGTCCGGGCCGGAGAACTTCCCCGACCACGCCCGAGGGCAGATCGTCTACCTCGACGGCGACGGGGCGCACTCAGTGACCTACGACGGTCCGGTGACCGTCCAGCGGATCGACGTGCCCGCGTTCTCCGCCGACGGGGTCGGCCTGGGCGGGCAGGAGCATCGGCTGGTCGAGGCGATCGCGCAACAGGTGGCCCACAGGCTCTCGCCCTTCGGCGTTACGGTCACCGCCTCGAAGCCGCAGGTCCTGGAATACTCCACCCTCTACCTCGGCGGATCGGGTGAGTTCGTCTCGGCCTGGGGAGACTTTACCGGCCTGGCCGAATCCGTGGACGTCGGCAACGCGAACCGCCGGGACGAGGGGTTCGTCTTCACCGACCGTCTGGCGTGTCCCGATGCGTCCCCGGAGGACTACTGCCGGGCCGTCGCCGCCGTGGCCGTCCACGAGATCGGCCATCTTCTGGGCCTGGCCCACGCGGCGGAGGCTCACGAGGCCGGCCGCTTGGCGCAGGTCGCCCACCAGCGCGACACCGGGTCCGAAGTGCATCAATGGCTTACTATCGAGGGCTACGCGTTCTACGACGCACAGTTCCCGGGATCCGAGCTGGAGGATTACGTCGGGCACGGCTCGCCGGCCCAATGGCTGGGCAACTCGACGTCCGACCATGGAAACTCCAACATCCTCGAAGGCACCTACGACGAAGACAACGGCGTGAACTGGATGCAGCACTTCGTCCAGGGGGCCGACGGGGAAGAGCTTTACATCGGGTTCGCCTCGGACACGTGGGACTCGGCCTACGAACGTGCGGCCGTTACGGATAACTTCTGGGGTTCGGCGGTGGGCGCGTACGGTTCGAACAAGCGTGAGGCCTACTACACGCTCGGGAGGGTCATCCATCTGCTTGAGGACCTGACCGTACCGGCGCACGTCCATAACGACGCCCACCCGTTCTACGACACGTATGAGTTCGAGGTGGGCGACACGTCGTCGTTTGACGGCGAGAACGTGCGCTTCACGAACTACACGTCCGCAGACGCCCGGGGCGACGTCCGAACGTACGGCGGCATCGAGGCGATCTTCCGTGAAACCGCCAACTACACCGAAGACTACGACAGCGACGAGGGACAAGGCGACTGGAACAACGGCTCGCAGAGCTTCAGCGCCGCCAGGCTTGCCGAACTCGCCCTGGCCGACCGCCACCGGCCCGACCGCGTCGACACCGACAACGGGGGCGGAACGTTTCCCTGGTATGCCGGGATCAGCGGCTCGGAACTGCTGGTGATGGCCGACGACCTCATGCCGTGGGCCATCGAACAGGTCGCCGCGCTGTTCAGGCTCTTCTACAGCGAAGCGGACGCCACCGGCCCCGTGGTCAGCCCCGCCGACGGCCTGTCCGATGACGTCAACCATCCCACGCGCAGGACCACGCCGTCGTTCCCCGTGTCATGTGACCCCGCGAGCGATCCGGAGAGCGGCGTCGACAGTGACGGCTACAGATTCCTCACCCGCCGATGGCTGGACTCCGGATGGGGCGACTGGACCGACTGGGGACACTCCCAGCGGACGAGGACCCTTGGGGCCTTCGACGACGGGCTGTATGCGATCCGGGTGGCCGCCGAGAACGGCGGCGGGAAGACCGGCTCGTCGGCCATCCGCTACGTCCGGGTGGACACCACGCCCCCGACGCTGGATGGGTGGTCCGCCGCCGCCGAGCATGGCGGGACCGAACTCCTGCTGGCCATTCCCGACGACGGGTCGTTTTCCGAGCCTCGTGCGGACGGGATCACCACGCTCGTGCTGGCGTTCTCCGAGGCGGTGGACCTCTCGGCCGCGGCGGTGACGCTGGCGGGAAGCCCCCCCGGCGTAGAGGCGATCGTCTCGCACCGCACGCCCGACACGGGCCGGGTCGTCTTCAACCAGACGCTGCCGGACGCCGGGCGATACCTCGTGGCCGTCCACGGCGTGACCGACGAGGCGGGCAACGCGCTCGTCGGCGACGCGGACCGGGTCATGACGGCCCTGGCCGGGGACGCCGACGGCAACCTCGCCACCGACGTGTTCGATGCGAGCGCGGCGTGGTCGCTCCGGGGGCAATCACCGGGCGCCGGCCAGGTCCAAGCACGGGCGGACGTCAACACCGACGGGCTGCTCGACGTGCTCGACGCCGCTGCGGTGTGGTCCTGCTGCGGTCACGACACGACGCATCTGCCCGATCCGGCCGGCCAAGCCCGGGGATCCCAATCCCCGGGTCTGACCGCCGCGCCGCTGGCAGGCGCCGCGCTATATGCCGACGTCGCACTGACCACGCCGGGCCTGGTGGGCACCTATGTCGACACCCCCCTCAGCCACGTCACGGGCAGCGAGGACTGGCGCGTGACGCAGCCGGTGGCCGGGACGCGCCTCGACGACTCGGTGGAGTTCCTCGCCGACGGGTGGGGCGCGCGTGCGGCCGTCGGTCTCACCGCCGGCAGCGACGAGAACTGGGAAGCGTTCTCCGTCCAGTGGGACGGCTATCTCGAGGTGGACCAGGCCGGCCGGCGCTTCGCCACTGTCAGCGACGACGCCAGCCGATTCTGGATCGATCTCGATCGGGACGGCGTGTTCGAGGCGTCGGAGCTTACGGACAACACCTGGGGCGGCACGCAGGGGGCGAGCATCGGCGACCGCACGGCCGGGCTGCCGGCCGGCGTGTACCCGATCCGCATCCAGTACTACGAGGTCAGCGGCGGGAACAGTTTTTCGTTCGCCGCCTCGCCGTACGTGCCGGCCCAGTTCGTGCCCACCGCGGACAATCCGCAGCAGATCGTCCGCGCGATCGTGCTGAGCTTCGACCCGCGCGTGCCCGGCGAGCAGAACCGACTGATGCACGAGGTGTTCGGCTGGAACGACCCGCACGACCTGGCCGTGCAGTTCGAGGCGGACCTGGAGTGGGCGACCGGGGGGGCGATTGACATCCAGATCGCCGCGTGGCGCGACCTGGACGCGTTCCCGACGTTCACCGACGGGTTTCGCTACAACCCCGACCAGTACGTAGCCAATCGCCGGGCCGGGTCCGGCTGGCACGCCGGCGGAACGGATTTCTACGAGCTGATCGAGTCGCAGGGCCTGCTGGACCTGGTTAACGCCGGGCAGGTCGACGAGATCTGGCTGTTCGGGGACCACTACTTCAGCCTGCTCGGCGAGGCGTGGATGGGCGGGCCGAATGCGTTCTTCATCAACGGGCCGACCTTCCCCGACGCCGGGTTCGACCGCGCCATCGCCGGGTACGGGTTCAACTACGAGCGCGGCGTGGCGGAGATGATCCACGACCTCTGCCACCGCACGGAGAACCACGGCCAGAGGGCGTTCGGCCCGTGGAACCTGGCGTATCCCGATTCGGCGTTCGACGCGTTCAGTTCGAACCTCCTGGACACCGCCTCCGGGCCGTACGGCGTGGGCTCGTGCCACGTGCCGGCCAACGCCGACGCCCACTACGACTACGGCGATCCGCGCACCGTCGAGTCCTTCGCGTTCGACTTCGCCAACTACCCCGCGATGACCTGGCAGACCCAACCTCTCAGCCGTGACACGTGGCTGATGGGGTCGGCCCCCGACGATCACCGCGACTACATGAACTGGTACTTCTCGATGGTCCCCCGTAACGACGGCACGGACGCCGACGGCCGGGCCGCAAACTGGTTCAAGTACATCTGGGACTTCAACAGCTACGCATCCGGCACGGGCCTGGGCCGACAGGAGGACGCCTACGCCGCCGGGCCCATCGTCCGGGCGCCGGGGCCCGCGGCGTACGACCTGACCGTCCGCTATTACGACGGGACCGGCGTGGACGCCGATACGCTCGACACCGACGACGTTCGCGTGATCGCACCGGGCGGGGCGGTTCTGGTTCCCACGACGGTGGATCCCGGCGTGGAGGTGCCCACCACGGCCGGGACCGCGCGCAGCGTTGCCTACCGCATCACGCCCCCGGGCGGGGCCTGGGACCCGGGCGACAACGGCACGTACCGCATCGAGCTCCAACCCGGCCAGGTGCTCGACGCAGACGCCAACGCCTTTGCCGGCGGCCAGGTGGGCAGCTTCCGCGTTGCCCTGTACGATCCGGCGGCGATAAACGTCAGCGCCCTGCTCGCCGCCGGCCAGGCCACCGCCACCCACAGCACGTTCGACATCGGCACGATCGAGAATCTCTTCGACGGCAACACGACGACGCTGGCCCGCACGGCGGCCGTCAACCCCGCCGAGGTGACCCTCGAGTTCGACGCCCCGCAGACGGTGGCGGGCTTTCGGTCGTACTTCGCCGCCGCCTGGGGCGATCCGGCATACGAGTACGTCATCGAAGCCGCCGATACCCGGGCCGATCTCGACGGCCGCACCGGAAGCTACATGCAGCTCGTGCCGGTCACCGGCACGCCGAGCGACACCTGGTCCGCCGTGACGCTCGCCACGGCGCACACGGCGCGGGTCTTCCGCCTGACGGCCACGAGACTCACGGGCGACGACTACGTCCACATCAACGCGTGGCAGTTCGTCGGTACCGGCGCCGGCGAGACGGACGCCCCGACGGCCGTCCTGGCAGCGGTGGACGAGGCGCAGATGGGCGCCACCGCACACTTCCTCGACGTGACCTTCGCCGACGCGACCGGCGTGGACGTGCCCTCGATCGCCAACGGCGACCTGGTCATCACCGGCCCCGGCGACGTGACCGTTACCCCGACGTTCTATGACGTGGACGACTACGCCAACCCGTCGACGTGCACGGCGACGTTCTGGTTCATCCCTCCCGGCGGGGCGTGGGACGACCTGGACAACGGCACGTACACGATCGCCCTCGAAGCGGGCGCGGTGCGGGACCTCCTGTACAACGCCGCCGACGCCCCGCAGACGCTCGGCACCTTTGACGTGTTCATCGCGCCGCCGCAGACCCGCCCCCCGGCCGACCTGGCCGAGAACAACGCCGATCAGTGGATCGCCTGGGCGGACGGCGCCTCGGCGTGGACCGCAGACGACACCTCCCGCACCGTCGCCGGAGAGGCCTCCGTCCGTTTTCAGACGGACGGCGGGTTCGACACGAGCTTGACCTTCCCGGGGCCGGGCCGGGCCGAATGGGACCTCACCGCGGCGACCCGGCTGGCGTTCAGCATCTACGCGGAGAATCCCAGTCCGTTCAACTTTCAGGAAGGCCCGTGGGTTCGGCTGCACGGCGTGGAGGGGGGGTATTTCGAGTACCGCTACTACGAGAACGGCAATCCCGCCACGCCCCTGAACGGCGCACTGGACCAGTGGGCCCAGTTCACGATGCCCCTCGATCCGCCCGTCCAGCCGACCGGGTGGCGGCGGACCACGGTCGGCGAGCCCACCTTCGAGAGCATCGCGTCCGTCGCGTTCCACGCCGATACCTGGGATGCGGGTTTCGTGCTCTGGTACGACGCGGTGGGCTTTGACCTGCCCGTGACGTCGGCCGCGCCGACCCAAGTGGCCCTGCTGCCCGCCAGCGACACCGGCGTGTCGAGTACGGACAACCTGACGATGCTCGACAACAGCGACGCCGGCAAGACGCTTCAGTTCGAGGTCCGGGGCACCGTCGACCAGGCTGTCGTCGCGGTCTACGCCGACGACGTGGAGATCGGCCGGTCCCCGGCCGGCGCCGGGGACACGACCGTCGTGGTCACCAACGGCCAGGTCGACCTGGCCGACGGGACGCATGCGATTACGGCCCGGCAGACCGAGCCGGGCCTGGACGAGTCGGGCGATTCGCCGGCGCTGGACGTTACGGTCGACACCGAGGCGCCGGCGTCCGGTCTGTGGTCCAGTGCGGCCGAGCATGACGGGACCGAGCTTCTGTTGCTGATTCCAGACGACGGGTCGTTCTCCGAGCCTCGCGCGGGCGGGATCACCACCCTCGTGCTGGCGTTCTCCGAGCCGGTGAACCTCTCGGCCGCGGCGGTGACGCTGGGGGGAAGCCCCCCCGGCATAGAGGCGACCGTCTCACACCGCACGCCCGACACGGGCCGGGTCGTCTTCAGCCAGGCGCTGCCGGACGTCGGGCGCTACCTTGTGGCCGTCCACGACGTGACCGATCTGGCGGGAAACGCATCTGTCGGCGACGCGGACCGGGTCATGACGGCCCTGGCCGGGGACGTCGACGGCACCCTCGCCACCGACGTGTTCGACGCGAGCGCGGCGTGGTCGCTCCGCGGGCAGTCACCGGGCGCCGGCCAGGCCCAAGCACGGGCGGACGTCAACACCGACGGGGTGCTCGACGTGCTCGACGCCGCTGCGGTGTGGCTGCATGGCGGTCACGACGCGACGGGACTGCCCGATCCGGCCGGCCAGGCGCAGGGATCCCAATCCTCGGGTCTGACTGTGGCACAGAGCTGTGGACACATACCGCCGCGCGACAGCACGGTCACGCCGCGTTCGGGCGGCCCGGCGGGCCTACCGCATGACCCACGTTCGCGAGACGATCTTGACGTGCGCCCGGATACGGGCCGCCGCTTCGCCCGGAACGCTGCAACTGATCCGGTAGGTCTTGCTCAACTCGAGCGTGCTCTTCTTGACCTTCCGGACGTCCCCCTCGGAGGTGGATTCGGCCACCACGACCGGGTTGGGCAGTTCGACGACGACGGTTTCGCCGCTCAGGCCTCCAACGAAGATATCGAACGCCCCGGCCTCCGGATCGAAGTCCGGCCAGATCGCCACCCCGCGCTTGGCGTTATCGGTGCCGCGGAGGATTCGCCCGGCGGTGTCTCGCTTGAGCAGGGGATCGTTGTGGTGCTTTTTGATGGCCTTGAAGACCTCGGCCGGCGCGGTCGCGGTTAGGAGCTGTCCGGTGTCGGTGTAGAGAAGGAACTCCGGGGTGAAGATCTGGTCGTCCTTCGTGTTGTTCGTGAGGGTGTACCTCAGGTACCAGAAGAGCTGCGGCTTGGCCTTGCCGGTGAGATAGACCTGGATGGGGTGCGGGCGCTCGAACGTGAAATCGAGTTCCCACTTGACCGGCAGGGGCATGGGCTTTGGCGCGGTGTGCGCCCGGTCGGTGGCAACGGTCATCATGAGCGCGACGATCGCAAGTGCTGTGATGGCAGTCTTCATTCGCGTGGACTCCTGCTCTGTCCGGCGCCCCCGCCATTGCCGGGCGCGGCGCCACACTGAAAGTTACGCGCTGCGGCGCCGAAAGTCAACCGCCGGTTTCGTCCAAATCGCACGGGGGGCACCGGCGCCTTGCCGGGGGCGCCCGGCCGGGCGTACGATGGGGGCGATGACCCCTTCAGACGTGAAGGTCGGGCCGGTCGGGTGGTTCTCTCGCCGCACCGCACTGCGGATGATCGGGCGCGGTCACCGGACCCGGCCGGGCCGGGCACATGGCGCGCTGGCCCGGCTGTACCGCAGCCGACGCCGGGCCGACGGGGCACTGTTCTGGCAGGCCTGTCGCCAGGGGCGTGGCGTGGCCGCGGCGATGGTCGTGCCGAATCCCGGGCGTTTCGGCATGCTCCTGTACAGTCCTCCCGGGTCCGACGACGTGGACGTCTCGGCCCTGTCGACGCTGCTGGGACGGATATCCGCCGAGGCCTGTCGGCGGGGACTGGCCTTCGTCCAGTCCCTGGTGCACCCGGCCGCCCGGGCCGACGCGGCCGCGCTCGAATCGGCCGGAATGATCAAGCTGGCCGAACTGGTGTACATGCGGCTGGACCTTCTGGTCCCGGGCGCGTCGGCCGGGCCCGGAGTCGGGGCCAAAGACGCCGCCGACCAGGCCGAATGGGCCTGGCGCCCGTACGAGAGGTTCAGCGAGTCCGAGTTGGGCCGGGCCATCGCCGAAACGTACGCGGGGTCTTTGGACTGTCCGCTTCTTGTGGGAGTGCGTCAGATGTCTGACGTGTTGGCCGGGCACAGGGCCAGCGGGACGTTCCGCCCGTCGGCGTGGTGGCTGGTCGAACGGGACGGCGCGCCGGCCGGATGCATCCTCGTGAACGCATCGGCTGTCCCGCGCGTTGCCGAGGTCGTCTACGTGGGCGTCTCGCCCGCGTTTCGCGGTTGCCGGCTGGGGCGGACGATGCTGCTGCGTGCCGTCAGACAGGCCGGGACGCGGAAGGACCGCGCGATCACCCTCGCCGTGGATTCACGCAACACCTATGCGCTGCGGATGTACGCGTCGGTCGGATTCCGGCGGGTCTTCTCCCGGTTGGCCTACATCTCGGGGCCGAGTCATCGGCTTCAAACGGGGCGTTGTCGAGGGAATGTGAATAACCTGTGAAGGAAAGTTTTTTTCTCGCGCCAACCGCCGCAGAGCGAACGTGTTGACGCGTGTGGACAAGAAAACGCACCGGTAGGGCATTGATTCTCGTTCGGAACACCCGTAATTTTGCCTCTGTCGGGGCCAAGTACGTTGCCTTCGACACGCGGTCAGGCCAATTCGGTGACTGGCCAGGGCTGCTTGGAGCGGCCAGGGTGCCATAGACGAAGGATCGATCATGACCAAAAAGGCGCAATCCCTCTGCGCAGGCGCGGCGGTCAGGAAAGAGATGCTCTCGGCCTTGCGAGACCGCCTCGGGCCGCAGCAATACAACGCCTGGTTCGGGCACGGCACGGCGGTGACCGTCGAGGACGGTCACGTGCGCGTGGCGGTGGCCAATCCGTTCGTGGCCAACTGGATTGAGAAGCACTACGCGGCGGAGATATCGGCGGCGGGCGAGGCCGCGGCGGGCGCGCGGCTGGCGGTGGTTGTGACGGTGGATCCGGAGTTGAGCGGGGAGCTGCGCAAGCGGCAGTTGGACGTGCAGGCGAAGATCGTCTTGCGTGCGCGGCGCGGCGCGTGTCGGGGCCGATCGGCCCGAGCCGCCCCACCGGCCCCCATGCGCTATCGCCTGGCCGACTTCGTCGTGGGCCAGAGCAACAAGATGGCGTATTCGGCGGCGCTGGCGGTCGTGAACGGATCGGCGGCGTTCAACCCCCTGTTCGTGCACGGGTCCTGCGGGGTCGGCAAGACCCACCTGCTCCAGGGTATCTGCAACGCCGTGTCCCGAACGGTCCGGGACTCCCAGCCGGCCGCCTGGCGGTACGTCACCGGGGAGCAGTTCACCAACGAGTTCGTCCAGGCGCTGCGGCACAAGCAGTTCGCCCAGTTCCGGGCGCGATACCGCGGGCTGGACCTGCTGGCCATCGACGACGTGCACTTCCTGGCGGCGAAGAAGGCCATCCAGGAGGAGTTCCTCCACACGTTCAATGCCATACAGGCCGCCGGGAAACAGATCGTGCTGGCCTCCGACGCCCACCCGCAAATGGTCGGGCAGTTGAGCGCCCAACTGGCCAGTCGTTTCATCGCGGGCATGGTCGTGAAGATCGACGCGCCCGACAAGCCCACCCGCCTGGAAATCCTCCGGCGAAAGAGCCGGGGAATGAACCTGACCCTCGAACAGGACGTGATCGAGTACGTGGCCAGGCACATTCGCGGCAGCGCGCGGGAGTTGGAGGGCACGCTGTTCAAGCTGGCGGCCCTGAGCAGCCTCGAAAAATCACCGGTGGGGATCGAGATGGCCCGATCGGCGCTGGCCGATCACCTCTCGCGGACCGACAGCGCGCTGACGCTGGGAGACATCGAGGCGGCGACGTCCGCATTCTTCGGGGTCACGCCCGCCGACATGCACTCCTCCCGGCGAACCCGGACCGTCAGCGTCGCGCGCATGGTGGCGATGTTCCTGGCCAGGAGGAACACCCCGATGAGCTACCCCGAGATCGGACGGGCCATGGGCAAGAACCACTCGTCGGTCGTCCTGGCGGTCAAGCGGATGGAAAAGGCCCTGGCCGACAATGCCGACCTGCTCTGGTCGGGCGTCATGGGCCGAAAGACCATGCCCGCCAGGGAGGTATCGCGGCTGCTCGAGAACGAACTGTCGTAGCCGCAAGGAACGGCTTCCGTGCGGTTGCTGTGTGGAAGAGCAGTACCTCAGGGACGGGCGCCCGGGCACGGATGTCCGGGCGCCGTAGTTTTATCGGCACCCGGCCGAATGAAAGGCGGACCCCGTGATCACAACACGACGCGCGTTCCTCAGGACACTCGGCGTCGGCGCCGCAGCGGTGCTGGCCCCCCGAGGCCGGCCGGCCCGGGCCGAGGAACGAAAACGCCCGCTGAATATCGTGTTCGTCCTGGCCGACGACCTCGGCTGGGCGGAGCTGGGCTGCTACGGCAACACGTTCAACCGGACGCCCCACCTGGACAGGCTGGCCTCGCGGGGCATGCGGTTCACGGACGCCTATGCCGCCGCCCCGGTCTGCTCGCCGTTCCGGGCCAGCCTGCTGGCCGGACAGTGGCCCGCCCGCGTCGGCATCACCGACTACCTCAGGCCCAACGACCCCAAGTACCTGCCCGAAGGCATCGTCACCCTCGCCGAGATGCTCAAGGGCGCCGGGTACGCCACCGGCATGATCGGCAAGTGGCACCTTACCGGGTACAGGAACCACGGCGCGAAGGAGGTTCCGCCCACCGTGCAGGGATTCGACGAGGCCATCGTCTCGGAGAACCGCGGCATCGGGGGCGGCAGCTACTTCCACCCGTACCACTTCAACCGTGAGATCAAGAAGCGCCTCGACGGACGCGAATACCTCGTCGACCGCGTCAACATCGAGGCCGTCGAGTTCATCAGGCGGCACAAGGGCCGGCCGTTCTTCCTCTACGTCAGCCACTACGCCGTCCACACCCGCCTGGTGGGCCGGCCTGATCTCGTGGCCAAGTATGCCGCCAGGCCCGGCGCGGGCAAGGGCAACCGTGCCAAGAGGAACAACCCCCACCTGGCAGCCCAGCTCGAGAGCATCGACACGGGCGTCGGCATGATCGTGGCCGAACTGGACAAGCAGGGCCTTGCCGACGATACGATCCTGATCTTCACCAGCGACAACGGGGGGGAGGACCGCGTGACCTCCAACGCCCCCCTGCGGGCCGGAAAGAGCACGCTCTACGAGGGCGGCATCCGCGAGCCGCTCATCGTCCGCTGGCCCGGACGCGTCAAGGGCGGTTCCGTCTGCAAGACGCCCGTCACCAGCGTGGACTACTACCCGACGTTCCGCCAGATCACCGGCGCCAGGCCCGCCGGCGTCCAGAAACTCGACGGCGTGTCGCTCCTGCCGCTGCTGAACGACCCCGATGCCGCGCTGAAGCGCGAGACGATCTACTGGCACTATCCGCTGGCCCGCCCGCACTTCCTGGGCGGCAGGTCCGCCGGGGCCGTCCGCGCGGGCGACTGGAAACTCATCGAGTTCTTCGATACCGGCAAGGCCGAGCTGTATAACCTGGCCGACGACATCGGCGAGAAGCACGACCTGGGCGCCCGGAGGCCCGCCAAGGTCGCCGAACTCCGCAAGCGTCTGGCCGCCTGGCGCAAGGACGTGGGCGCCAAGACCACGCCGCGAAACCGCAAGCGCCGCGGCGCGGGTCAGACGAGGTAGCCGTACTCGATCAGGTCGTCGCGGAAGAAGTCGAAGTCGTGCTGGCCGGTGTCGCTTCGCCAGCGGCCGACCGATTCGGAGCGGACGGGGATCTTCGCCAGGTCCAGGCCGAGAAATGCCCCCGCGCGCTCCAGCGTCGCGTCCTGGTCCAGCACGAAATCCTCGAACCGCACAGTCAGCCAGTGCCTTGGCTTCGGCGTGGCGCGGACGATCTCGGCCTGGTACTTCCAACTGATCGCCCGCCGCAGCCGAACGTTGTCCGTGGGGTCGTACGGCACGCCGAAGTCCGCCAGGTCGTCCGTCATGTGCGAGGCCAGGATGCTGTCGCGCGGGTCGCGTATCCAGTGGATGTAGCGGATATCGGGGAACATGCGGACGATCCACGGCAGCACGAGGACGGTCTCGGGGATTTTCCACCCGCGATTCTCGGCGCTGCTGGACAGGACGCTGCCCAGGTACGACTCGATCAGCCGAGTAAACGCCGGATCGATCGGCATCGTGTGCAGCGCGGCGAAGTCCCACGACAGGCCGCCGTTGTGGACCACGTGGCGGGCCATGAGGCGGCAGGCTTCGTACATGTCGTCCGGGGGCAGCAGGTCGCCGGAGACGTTCAGGGGCCGGCCCAGAAAAACGCCGCTGGCGCTGAGCGTGTGGGACATGGCCCGCGTCCCGCCGTGACCGCGACCGATGACGGTGATCAACATCTCAGGGGTGCTCCGGCGGTCACGGCTGCACGGTCACGACGGCGCCGGTCTCGATCGACTCGACGGCCGCGGCCAGGACCTTCTGGGCGGCCAAGGCGTCGGCGCCGCTGCCGTCGATCTCGCCGGGGTCGGCGGCGGCGTTGACCTGCTCGACGAACCGCCCGAGGCGGTTGCGGAACGTGTCGGCAAAGTCGCGCATCCCCCCGAACACCGGGTTCGTGTGGACGGTTTTCGTCATATCGCCGGCCGGATACAGCGTGACCTCGCGGAACATGTCGTCGATCACGAACCGCCCGGCCAGGCCGGCCACCTCGCACCGTTCCATCGGGTGGCCCCGCTCGATGTCGTAGCTGCCGCACAGGTGACCCACCGCCCCGCAGGCGAAACGCATGTTGAACTGGGCGGTCGACCAGATCGCCCGTCCCGGGGCCTTGGTGGCGAAGCAGTGGACGGCCTCGATGTCGCCGGCGAAGTACCGCATGACGTCCACCGTGTGCGGGTGCAGGGATTTGATCTGGTACCAGGGCGACGACTCCTGCGGGTTCTTGATCCACATGCTGACGTTGACGAACAGCAGGTGCCCGATGCGCCCTTCGTCCAGCCACCTCTTGGCCAGGCGGGCCGCCGGCGTGAACCGGTGATTCACGTTCACCCCGTAGCACAGGCCCTTCTGGCGGGCCAGGGCCACCATCTGCTCGGCGGGGGGTATCTCGTTGGAGATGGGCTTCTCGCCGAGCACGGCGACACCGGCCTCCAGGGCCTGCATCGTCGGCTCGAAGTGGTCTGAGCCGTTCTCCTGCCCCCCGGTGGTTACCGACACCATGTCCGGCGACAGCGACGCCAGCATCTCGGGCGCCGAGTAGAAGGCCGGCACGCCGAACCGCTCGGCCGCCGCGTCCGCTCGCGAACGATCGATATCGCAGACGCCCACCAGCGTCGCGCCGGCAGTCTCCTGATAGATGCTCGCATGCAGGTTCCCGATCGGGCCCATCCCGATCACACCAATACGTTGCATGGTCTTGTCCTCGACAACGGTAGACAACAACGAAACGGCTCTAACAGCAAATCCCGCAGAATACGCAGATCGGGAGAAGAACACAACAGCAAGATTGCCTGCATCAGGTTCCGGCTGCTTGCAGGCGCCGGTCGGGGCCGGCGGAGAACGGGCCGCAATTGCACACGTAGTCGTCGGGACTCTGGCCCATGCGGTTCATGTCGCGTGCCAGGACGTCCCACACGCGTCGCTTCTCCCGGCAGAAGGCCACGGGCGTCCGCGGCCGCCGCCTGGCGATTTCATCGAGAACCACCCGGTACATCCTGATGCGGCACGCATCGGGGAACTGGGACGTCGTCCAGTCGTCGGCGTCGGCGGGCATGGTCGCCATGGCCTGCATGAAGGCCG
>Ga0180432_10001122_pt1 | contig 42899 bp, 35 predicted proteins | sample SS_ome_10_FD_132414 | JGI IMG/M metagenome (GOLD analysis project Ga0180432, IMG submission 132414) | Hypersaline lake sediment archaeal communities from the Salton Sea, California, USA - SS_1_MS_2 metaG | ecosystem: Environmental > Aquatic > Non-marine Saline and Alkaline > Hypersaline >... | reverse complement strand
ATCCCCTGAACCGGCGCTTCCGAGAAAGACTCCTATCCTGAGCAGGGCCCTAGTGAACACTACGATCAGCGTTTCGACAGTCGATTCACGCCCTCCGGGGGGTGGGTTTACCGAATACTTACGGGGCGAAACTTGGGGAAAACGGCCCTTTTCGCCTCATAACCCGGAGGTTGCACAAATTTGCTTTTGCTCGCCGCCCGCCTCTTCGGCCTCTCCAAAGACGACCTGCTCTTCCTGCTGGGCACCTTCGATGTACTGCGACGAAACGAGATCAAGGCGCTCGGCACCTTCCGGACCGAGAGGCTGGTCCGCGAGGCGTGGGAAGAGGTGTGATCCGTAAGGCGGATGCCAAATCTGACGTATGCGAACGGATGTGTATCGCCCCGGAAACCGAAATGGTTGATATGGATACCTTGTAGGGGCGGCCCTTGCGGCCGTCCAGACCGCAGGAACGTCCGCAGGCGCAGGTTCGCGTTCCGCGTATCCGGAATCCGGGGTCGTTCCCACGGTCTGGGCGGGGGCGAGCCCCGCCCCTACAAATCGTCAAGTGGCCGCCTGTCCGTATACCCTGCAGACGATTCACCCGCGACCTACTGGTTCCTGTCGTGCCATTCCTTCCACTTGTCGTAGCTCCGCCCGAAGTCCTCCCCCGTCAGCTTCTTGAGGGACTTGTGCGCCGCGGATTTCACCTGGGAACTCTTGTCATTCAGGGCCTCGATCAGATCCCCCACGGCCAGCGGCTCGTCGATCTGCCCCAGCGCCCAGGCCGTCTTGAAACGAACCGTCGAATCCTCGTCCTCGAGAAGGGGAAGCAGCGCCGACGCGGCGCCCGAGGCAGCGCGGCCCATTCACCCGAAGGTGAACGCGGCCGAGTCCCGCGTCTCCTCGTTGCTCGACTTCAACAGGGGCACCACCTTTTTCACGACCAGCTCCTTCTCCGCCGTGTGCCCGATGTTGCAGAGATCCAATGCGTAATCCTTCCGGGCCCGGTTTCCCCCCGTCTGGAGGTCCCGCACCCGCTGCTCCACGAGCTCCACCAGGAATCTCCTGGCGAAGTATCGCGCCGTGGCGTCGTCGGAGTCCATGTTCAAAATGAGGTGGTCGAGGGCGTCGTTCTCCCGGTCCACGACGAACAGGGCGAACGAGAGCGCCGCCTTCACCCCGGTCTCCTCCTCGCTCCGCCAGGCCCGCTTCAAGTAGGAACTGAAACCCCGCTCGCCGATCAGACCCGCCGCCACCGCCGCCCGGAACCTCACCTCCGCGTCGTCGGCGCGGAGGTGGTCGCGTACGAAATCGAAATGCTTCTTGTAGCCCTGGATCTCGCCCAGCGCGTACGCAGCGCAGACCCGCACGCGTTCGTCGGCGCCGTCGTCGTTGAAGCGCTCGTCGAGGAGATCCTCGGCCCGGTCGTCGCCGATCCGGCCCAGCGCGCAGGCCGCGGCGGCCTGCACCTCGGCCCCGCCGTTCTTCAGCAGATCCATGAGCGGATCCACCGCCCGCCCGTCCCCGATCTTGCCCAGCGCGTAGGCCGCGCCGGTCTGCACCTTCGCGTCCGCCTTCCCGAGGGCGCCGAGCAGCGGGCTCACCGCCGCCTCGCCCGCCTCCGCCAGGCCCTGCGCGGCCTCCCACCGCGCCCCCTCTCCCGCGTCCTCCAGCTGCCGGACCAGGCTCCCGATGCTCTTTTCCGCCCCCTCGGCGTGGACGGCCAGCGCCAGCCCTCCCGCGATCATCGCCGCAACGGCGATCCAGAACTTCGTCCCCTTCATCGCACGATCTCCTTTCAACCGGTATCTGGGCTACTCTTCCTCCTCACCGCCGGAAGAAGAGCCCGCCTCTTTCTCCTTCTTTTTCTCCCAGGCCTTCTCGATGCCATCGAGGCGCTTCTTCATGCCCTCGGCCAGCGCCGTGTCGGGCGCCATCTCGATCGATTTCTTCAACAACTCGATCGACTTCTCCCAGTCGCCGCGGCCGCGCTTGAAGTGGATCTGGTGGAGGATCCAGTACATCACCTGCCCCTTTTCCGGGTCCAGGTCCGGGCTCTCGCGCCCCACCGCCGTCTCCAGGATCTCCCGCGCCTTCGCGAGCTTGGCCGCCTCCTCCGGATCCCCGCGCTTGATGCCCGTGAGGATCGCCATGGCGTCGCCGATGATGAACTCGTCGAGGTAGCCCTTCTCGTTCTCCGGGTCGGCCTCCTCCGCGATCTCCCGGTATTTCGCGTACGCCTCGTCGCCCCGCTCGTACGTGGAGGCGAGGTAGTAGGCGAAATCGGCCCGGTGCGCCCCGTCCTCCGCCTCCAGACCCTTCTCCGCGTACGTCCGGACGTCCTCGGTCTTCTTCAACTCGTGCGCGGCCTTCACGAACCGGTAGATCGTCCCGGTCTCCACCTCGTCGCCACCCACCTTCTCCTTCAGATCCGTGTAGTCCTTCCAGGACCCGAGACCCTTCTCCACCTCCTCGACGAAGGACGCCGGCGGCTTGTACCCGCTGATGTACCGGATCACGCTCCAGTCCGTGTCCAGCATCAGGATCGTCGGCACCCCCCGCGCCCCCGCCTTCTTCATCAGCTCCTGGCCGAACTCGGCGCCCGGATGGTCCAGGAAGATCCGCAACGGAACCATCTGCTTCAACAGCGCCTGGACCCGCGGATCCGGGTAGGTCTCGTTCTCGATCTTCCGGCACCACCCGCACCGCTCCGTGGTCAGGTGCGCGATGATCAGCTTCCCCTCCTCCTGCGCCTTCTTCAGGGCTTCCTCGTGGTCCTCGAGCCACGCCGCCGGCGCCGCCTCCCCGCCCCCTTCCTCCCCCGCCTCTTCCGCGGCCACCGTCGCCGGCAACGCGATCGCCAGCGCCATCCCCAGAAGAATGCCGGCCATCCAACATCGAAACAGCATGCATGCTCCTTTCAAGTCCAGCCTCCGGGCCCGAAACGCGGACCGGATCGGAACTTTGCATTGTCGCCGATCTCGCCGACACAGAACAGGGAAAAAAACGCCCATGAAAAAATCCGCCGAATGGTGCATCATCGGGGGATGTCTCGCGAAAACGATGCCCTCTACCTCGGACTGGACGTCGGCTCCACCGCCACCAAGGCCGTCCTCGTCGACGGACGCGGCGCCGTGCGCGCACGCGCCCTCGCCCCCTCGGGGACCGATTTCCTCCGCGCCGGACGGACCGCCTCCGATCAGGCCCTCCGCGACGCCGGACGGGACCGAGCCGCGCGCACCACCGCCACCGGCTACGGGCGCAAGAACGTCCCCTTCGCCGACGACCGGGTCACCGAGATCACCTGCCACGCCCGCGGCGCCCTCGACCACCTCGAGCCCCCCTTCACCCTCGTCGACATCGGCGGCCAGGACAACAAGGTCATCCGCGTCGGCCCCGAAGCCAGGGTCGATGACTTCTCCATGAACCGAAAATGCGCCGCCGGCACCGGCGCCTTCCTCGAGGAGATCGCAAGGCGCCTGCAGCTCGACGTCTCCGAGATGGAGCCCCTGGCCCGACAGGCCGCAGAGGAAGCCTCCATCGGCTCCTTCTGCACCGTCTTCGCCTCCACCGAGATCCTCAAGCTCATCCAGCAGGGCACCCCCCTGAACGCCCTCGCCCGCGGGGCCATGCGCTCGGTGGTCAAGCGCGTCCTCGAGATGGGGGAGTTCCCGGGCACGGTCGCCGTCTCGGGCGGCGTGGTGGCCCACAACCCCCTCATCGCCGAGATGCTCGCCGAGGAGACCGGCGCCGCCGTGACCGTCCTTCCCGCCCCCCAGTTCACCGGCGCGCTGGGCGCTGCGCTGGAAGCCCGCCGGAAGGCGCAGGGGGCGGACGCGGAGTGAGGGGGGGGGGCACGGGTCACGGGTCATGGGTCATGGGTCATTCGAGTTTGTGGTAGGATTCCGAAGGTCCAAGGCATCAGGGTCAAGAACCGCCGCCCAAACGGGCTAGCAGCCGGCCTTGGCGAGTCGTTCGACCCTGATAAACATGATTTCCATTCTGATCGACATGATCCGGATCGAGCATCTTGCCCGGGCCGTCGTTATTCTCGCAGCCGTCGGGCTTGCGTGCGGCGCGGCCTTCGGCGCCGACGCGCCGATGGAAGCCTTCTGGTTCGACGGCTTTCCCGGCGGGCTCTCCCCCCACGCCCTCCCCGGATCCGCGCGCCCCTTCGCCGGAACGCCCGCCGCGAAGGCCGCCTTCCGCGGCCAGACCGAGTCCGTGGTCCTCGCCCTGAAGGCCTCCTGCGACGTCTCCGCCGTCGTCTTCCGGCCCTTGGAGGTCTTCCCGCCCGCCGGAGGCGCCTTCGAACCCGATCCCGAGCCCGGGTCCTACAAGCCCCTGGGCGCGGAAATCCTGGCGGTCGTCCATGCGAGACGGGACCCGCGCCGGTGCCCGCACCTGAGGATCCTGCTGGGCCGGAGGCCGGCGCTGAAACGGGGAAGCGGGGCGCTCGTTCCCGAGCTGCTCGTCCACGACGTGGAGGCCTTCCGGGCGGGCGCGGACGCCTTCCGGCGCAACGGCGTCCCGCCCCTGGGCGAACCGGGCCCCGCGCGGGCGGGCGACCTCGGCGCCGGCGAGACGGCGTACTTCCTTCTCCGCTACCGCGTGGGCGAGGAAGCGCCGGCGGGGGCGTACCAGGTGGATCTCGCCGCGGATCCGGGGGCGGTGCGCGCGTCGGTGACGATCCGGGTGATCGAGGAGACGCTGGCTCCGAGCGAGAAGCTGCTCTGCCTCTCCGCGGAATTCGACCGCCCCGAGCACGTGCGCGGCCTGGCGCGGGCGGGTCTGACGTTCATCCGAACGCGCGCCGCGAGCCGGTGGCGGAACGTGCGCGGCCGTTTCCAGGAGATGGCGTCCGCGGGGGTCCGCGCCGTCTCGCAGAACAAGCCTCCCGAAACGCTGGAAGAGGTCCACGCGCTTCCGGAAGGGCCGGCGCTGTTCTTCTACGGCGTGGACGAGCCGCAACCCAAGGGGCGCGGCCAGCGGCGGAACTGGTCGAGGATGGCCCGCCACGTGCGGCTGTCGGAACGCATCCATCACCTGGGGGGCCGGGTGGGGTGTTCGATGCCCTTCGAGCTCGCCGAGTCGCTGGCCACGCCGGGGGGGAAGGTCTACCGGGAACTCGCGCCGCTGGGGGCGGGGGCGGCCCTCGAACCGCTGGACTGGGCGAACTACCCGCTGGGCTTTTCCTACGTCTTCTCGACACGGAAGCGGCGACGGATCTTCGAGGGGGAGACGGCCTTTGCGGACGTCTGGGCGTACATGAAAACGCTGCAGGAGGAGCGCGAGGCGGGCAGCCTCGATCCGATCTCGGAGAAGCCCGTGTCGCGGCGGTCCCGCACCGAGACCGCGTACTTCCCGCTGGGGTACCTGCGCGACCCGTTCCTCGCGCGCTGGGTGTTCGGGGCCTTCGTCGCGCAGTCGGAGCTGGACGGCGTGGTGGCGTGGACGGCGTTCCGCCCGCGGGGCGAGAAGGTCTTCGACGACGCCGACGGGGCGGACGCGCTGGTGGCCCTTCCCACGGCGGAGGGGATCGCGGCCACCTACTGCTTCGAGGCGATGCGGGCCGGGATCAACGACCTCAGGATCATCGAGCACCTCCGCGAGGCGGGGGACGCCGAGGTGGAGTCGATGCTCCGTCCGTGGCGGGGCCCGACGGTCGGGGGAAGACGCATCGACGAGGCGTGGGGCGAGGAGGGCCTGGCGATGCTTCGGCGCGCGCTCATGGCGCGCGCGGGGGGCTGAGCGCGTCGAAGGGCGGAGTGGCGCAGCAGCGTTGCCGAAGAGCAGACGAAGAATTCGAGGGTTCCCCCGGGGTATTTCCAGGGAGGGGGGCTACGGAACGGAGGGGAGGCCCACGACTTGCCGGCAGCGCGAAAGCCTCGGATTTCAGATCCCCCTTTCCTCCCTCGACGGGCTTGGCCTACAATCTCCGGGAACGGACGGGCGGTTCGCCTTTGCTTTGGAGGCTTTGCGACGGTGCAGTACGACATCAAGGAGATCTTCGAGACGGTGATCAACCCCATGTGGGGGGAGAACGTCCTCTTCCTGAACGACAAGCCCCTGGACGAGGGGGCCGTGACGGAGGACCACCAGGCCCGGGAGGAGATGGTGAAGATCTGGCGCGGGGCCATGGAGGCCCTGGCGGTGGAGAGGTCCTTCACGGTGGAGCCCGTCTTCTTCTTCGAGGTCGCGGAACGGGACCCGTCGGGCTGGCAGGGCCGCGGCGTGCAGGCGGGGAAGGAGGTCTCCCTCGCCGAGAAGCTGGACGGCCTCGGGCCGCGGGACATCGTGGTGGCGGTGACGGGGGCCTCGATCACGTTCGAGCTGATGCGCCGCCAGCCGGCGCAGGGCTTCCGGGTGGTCTCGTCGCCGGGCGTGCACCTGGAGCAGAAGGGGTTCGAGGCCGACTACGCGAAGATCCCGCTTCGCTTCCGGGCGATGGCGGAGCGGATCCAGAAGGCGGAAGGGGCCGAGGTGGTCTTCCGCGGGGCGGGGCTCTCGCGGGAGCCCAAGCTGCACATCGACCTGAGGGGCGTGCGGTACAAGTACCTGGAGAACGCCCGGTGCCACGAGCCGGGGCGTCTCGTCAACCTCCCCTCCGGCTGCGCGAACTGCATTCCCTACCGCGGGGAGCCGGGGGATGCGCGCGGCGCGAGCCGGACGCGGGGGGAGGCGCCGGTGGTCCGGGAGGGGCGGGTGGCGGTCTTCACGTTCGAGGAGGGGAGGGTGACGGACATCGGCGGCGACGAGGCGTTGCGGGAAGCGTTCCGCGCGGTCGTCTTCCGGGCGGAGGCGCCGGACATGGCGTTCCTGGGCAAGCTCGGGATCGGGCTCAACGAGGCCTGCGCGTTTTCGGAGCCCCACGTGGAGAAGGAGAAGGCGGTGGGCATCCACTGGGGCATGGGCAACGCGAAGACGTTCTTCACCGTCTACGCGCGGGAGAACCCGGTGCACGTGGACCTTTCGTTTCTCTACCCGCGGGACGAGAAGGAGACGGTCATGCGGGACAGCCGGTTCGAGGCGGCGGCCCTCGGCCCGGCCTTCGACGGGATGGCATGAGCGAGGCGTGGGAAAAGGCGTTCTCCCCCTTTCGTCCGAGGACGGTCCGCATCGAGGCGGACGGGACGTGGACGTACGGGGGCGAGACGATCGTCCACCGGGAGGTGCTGAAGCTCTTCAAGCGCTCCCTGCGCCCCGCCCGCGGAAGCGGCTGGGAGCTGAGGCTGTCCGAGCAGATCTGGCCGGTCGAGGTGCGGGACACCCCCTTCTTCGTCACGGCCGTCCGCCCGCGGGGCGAGGGGGAGTACGAGATCCGGCTCGACGACGGAAGCGCCGAGGTTCTGGACCCCGGGACGCTCGCGTCCGATTCGAGGGGGTTCAAGACCTCCGTGAAGGGGGGGGCGTTCCCCGCGCGTTTCCTGCGGACGGCCTACATCGACATCGCGCACTGCCTCGAGGTGGGCTCGGGCGGGCGGCTCCTGCTCCCGGTCCGCGGGGGGGATCCCGTGGATCTGGGGCCGGTGGAGGATTGACAGCCCGTTGAAAGGGCCTTTTCGCGAGAACAGGACCGGTGCCGCATACGCTTTTCGAGCCTGATACACATGATCTCTTTCTGATCAACATGATTCTTCCTGGAAAGGAACGGCTTCCAGTCCAGATCATGCAGATCAGGGTCGAGAGACTTGCCGGCGGCGGCTGTTGGCCCGCTGCGTTGGCGGCATTCGAATCTCTTCCGGTGGAGCGATGCGTGCGATGAGACCGAAAACGCCGACGCGGGACGACCAGATTCTCCGGCGGAAGCAGCGCGCCGAGAAGGGGGCCTTTGGGATCCGCAACGTCACCGGGGATCCCGTCTTCGCGATCTTCGAGGTGGATTCCGAGAGCGGCCGGACCTACCGCGTGCAGGTCCGCTCCCTCACCGCGCGGGAGAACAGCTGCACGTGCAAGGATTTCCTGGCGAACGAGCTCGGCACGTGCAAGCACATCGAGGCCGTGCTCCTGAAGCTCCGGGGCACGCTCGGGCCCGAGGCCCTGGCCGCGGCCCGCCCCGCCGGCGCCCAGATCTTCCTCGGCTACGGCGAGGACGTGACGGTGCGGGCCGTACGGCCCCCCGGGTTCCGTGGCAAGGCCGCGGATCTCGTCGCCCGGCACTTCGACGACGCCGGCGTGTTCCGCGGCGACCCCTCGCGGGATCTCGCGCACTTCTTCGACGCGGTGGAAGCCCTGCCCCCCCGGTCGAGGCGGGCCGTCCAGGTGGCCGACGAGGTGTTCGAGCACGAGCGTCTCCTCCGCGAGACGAAGGAGGACCGGCGCCTGCTCGACTGGTACCTCAAGCGGGTCCGGCGCGGCGACCGGAGCTTCAACCTGCTGGCCCGGCCCATGTATCCCTACCAGGTCCAGGGGCTGTTGCACCTCGCCTTCAACCGCCGGGCGCTGCTCGCCGACGACATGGGGCTGGGCAAGACCGTCCAGGCCCTGGCCGCCTCCGTGCTGCTGAAGGAGATCAAGGGGATCGAGCGGGCGCTGGTGGTCTGCCCGGCGTCGCTGAAGCACCAGTGGGCGCGGGAGATCGAGCGGTTCTCCTCGCTGTCCGTCACCGTGGTCCAGGGGCCGAAGGAGAAGCGCCGCCTCCTCTACGACGATCCCTCCTTCTTCACCGTGATCAACTACGAGCTCACCCTGCACGACCGCCCCGTGCTGGAGCGCCTGCGCCCCGACCTCGTCATCCTCGACGAGGCCCAGCGCATCCGCAACTGGAAGACCAAGACGGCCGACGCCGTGAAATCCATCCCCTCGAAGTACGCCTTCGTGCTCACGGGCACGCCGCTGGAGAACCGGCTGGACGATCTCTATTCCATCTTCCAGTTCATCGACCCCCGCATCCTCGGCCCGCTCTGGCGGTTCAACGAGCGCTACTTCGTCCTCGAGCCCAGGAAGGGCGGCGTCTACAAGATCCGCGGCCACAAGAACCTCGACGAGCTCCGATCCCGCATCGCCCCCAAGGTGCTGCGCCGCACCCGCGCCGAGGTCCTGTCCGAACTGCCCGACCGCGTGGACAACACCTACTTCGTCGAGATGACCCGGGAACAGACCGGCCCCTACGAGGACTACAAGGCGGTCGTGGCCCAGCTGGCCGCGCGGGCGGAGAAACGCCCCCTCACCCCCCCGGAGGAGAAGAAACTCCTCAAGGCGCTGGTGAAGATGCGCATCCTCTGCAACGCGCTGGAGCTCCACGATCCCGGCATCGGCGAGGACGAGAAGGAGAAGACCTGCCCCAAGGCCCGCGAGCTCGAGTCCCTCCTCCAGGAACAGGTCGTGGACGCCGGCCGGAAGGCGCTGGTCTTCAGCCAGTGGGAGGGCATGATCGACATCGCGGCCCGGCGACTGGACCGCATGGGGCTCGGCTGGGTCAAGCTCTCCGGGTCGGTCCCCTCGGCCCGGCGCGGCGCCCTCCTCGACCGGTTCCGCGAGGACGACGGCATCCGCGTCTTCCTCTCCACCGACGCCGGCTCCGTGGGGCTCAACCTGCAGCCGGCGAGCCTCGTCGTGAACCTCGACATCCCCTGGAACCCCGCCGTGCTGGACCAGCGGGTCGGAAGGACGCACCGCATCGGACAGACCGAAACGGTGAACGTGGTCAACCTCGTCGCCCAGGGCACGATCGAGGAGCGCGTGCTCGAGGTGCTGGACACGAAACGCAACGTGTTCCAGGGCGTCTTCGGGATGGAGGGCGAGGCCCCCTCCCAGGTCACCTTCGGCGAGAAGGGCGCGCTGGTGGGCCGGCTCAAGGAGGTCCTGGACGTGGAGAAGGGGGCCCGGGGCCCGCGGAAGCCGGCGGAACCGGCGCGGAAGACGCCGCGACGCGAGGAGGAGCCCTTCGAGGCGCTGGCGGACGCGCTCGTCCCGAGGTTCCGCGACCGGATCCTGCTCGTGTCGCCGGCGCCTCCCGCGCTGGGGGGGACGGGAAAAATCCTGGTGGTGGTGGAGGACGGGACGTCCGGGATCCGGGAGGCGGTGGAAAAGGCCGCCGGGGAGGTGGCCGGGCGGTTCGGCCTGCCCGAGCCCCCGGCATGCGCCGTCTTCGACCGGGAAGGGTACCGGTCGCTCCTGGCGCTGGCGGGGGACCGGGCCGGGACCGACGGCCCCGTCTCCGAGGCCTACCGGGCGCCCTCCTTCACCGAGGGGCGGCCGGCGGGCGCGTCCGGCGACGGGAAGGAGACGGCGGCCCGCCGGGCGCGCGCGCGGCTGGAGCGGGGCCGGGACCGGCACGCCTTCGGGCTGCACGCCCTCGAGGGCGGGTTCGCGGGCGACGCCGCCCGTCCGCTGCGCCAGTCCCTGGTCTCGGCGCTGGAGGCGCTGATGCTCCTCTCGGGCCAAGACGCGGACGGCGCCGGCGACCCGGCGGCGGTGCAGGAGGCGCTGGTGGGGCCGGGCGTCGTCCCGGAGGGGCTGGCGGCGCCGCTGTTTTTGGGCCTGGGCCTGAAGCCGGACGGGGGGAGCGCGAACGCGGCGGCGATCCGCCGGGTGGCCGAGGCGGCGGAGGCGCTTCTCACGCTGGCCTCGGAGAAGTCCCTGGAGGCGCTGGCGTGATGCGGCAGCGCAGGCCCCGGCAGATCGTCAAGGCCCGCCATTCGGGTCAGGGATTTCGGATTTCAGCAGGGAGATTTCACTGAAGCGGGCAGCACCCCGGTCCGCGTTGCTCCGCCACTCCGCTTCGCTCCGTGGCTCACGACGAACGTCTGCTCACGCCAAGATGCAACGGGTCTTGTTGTTGGGTGGTTGCGTGGGTACGGGGTTGCCGCCGCTGAAACCTGACGGCTGAAATCTGAAATCTAGATTCGGCCACGGCGCGAACGGCTCGGGGGACCCTTCCCCTCGACACCGCATCCCCCCCGATTTACACTCACCCCACGCGGAACAAACCTGGGGGACGGGCTCGTGGGCAAGAAGAACGACACCACGCCGATGATGAAGCAGTACCTCGACGCGAAGCGCCGCATCGGGGACGCGCTGCTGTTCTTCCGCATGGGCGACTTCTACGAGATGTTCTTCGAGGACGCCGAGAAGGCGTCCCGGGCGCTCGGCATCGCCCTGACCTCCCGCGACAAGGGGGAGAACCCCATCCCCATGGCCGGCGTGCCCGTGAAGGCCGTGGAGGGCTACCTCGTCAAGCTCGTCCGCCAGGGCTTCAAGGTGGCCATCTGCGAGCAGATGCAGGACCCGAGGCTCGCCAAGGGGATCGTGGACCGCGAGGTGGTGCGGATCGTCACGCCGGGGACGCTGTGCGAGGAGGCGGCGCTGGGAGGCAAGGAGGACCTCCACCTGGCCGCGCTGAAAGTCGCCGGGTCGAAGGCGGGGCTGGCCTGGGTGGACCCCTCCACGGGCCGGTTCCAGATCCAGGACGGGACGCTGGACACGCTGCCGGACGACCTCGCCCGCATCGATCCCGCCGAGGTCCTGGTCCCCGAGAACGGGTCGCCGGAGGGGCTCGCCTCGTCGCTCGGGGAGACGGTCCGGGTGACGGAACGCCCCGGCTGGCAGTTCGACCTCGACCAGGCCCGCGAGACGCTGACCCGCCACTTCACAACGCAGACGCTCGAGGGCTTCGGCGTCTCCGACGCGGCGCCGTCGCTGGGACCGGCCGGCGCCCTGATCCAGTACCTCGAGGAGACGCAGAAGACGGCGCTCGACCACGTGTCCGCCCTCCAGGTCTTCCGCGCCGACCGCGTCATGCGTCTCGACCGGGCCACCATCCGCTGTCTCGAGCTCACCGAGACGTTGCGCGACCGCGAGCGGGAAGGAAGCCTGCTCTGGGTCCTGGACTGCACCGCCACGGCCATGGGGGGGCGCCTGCTCCGCCGCTGGCTGCTCAACCCGCTGATCCGGCGGGAGGCGATCGAGGCGCGGCTGGACGCCGTCGGGGAACTCCTCCAAAACGGCGCCCTCCGCGACGCGCTCCGCGACGGCGCCTCCAGGATGTACGACGTGGAACGCATCGCCGCCCGCATCGCCCAGGCGTCCGCCAATCCCCGGGACCTTATCGCCCTGCGCGACTCCCTGGCGCTCCTGCCCGCCTTCCGGGACGCCCTCGCGTCCGCGTCCTCCGCGATGCTCGCCGAAGCGGCCGGCCGCATCGACACCCTCGAGGACCTGCGCGAACGCCTCCGGAAGAGCCTGGCCGACGCGCCGCCCGTCACCCTCAAGGAAGGCGGCATCATCCGGGAAGGCTGGGACGGGACGCTCGACGCGCTCCGGTCCGTCGGCCGCGAGGGGAAGGGGTGGATCGCGAAGTTCCAGGCGCGCGAAGCGGAGCGCACGGGGATCCCCAACCTCAAGGTCGGCTTCAACAAGGTCTTCGGCTACTACATCGAGGTGACCCACGCCCACCGGGAGAAGGTCCCCGGGGACTACCGGCGGAAGCAGACGCTGAAGAACGCCGAGCGCTACGTGACGCCGGATCTGAAGACGTGGGAGGAGAAGGTCCTCTCCTCCGAGGAGCGCTCGAAGGATCTGGAATACGATCTCTTCCTCGGGATCCGCGCCTCCTGCGCGGAGCGGGTGAAGGCGCTCCAGTCGATCTCCGGGGCGGTGGCGCTCGCCGACGCGCTGGCCTCGCTGGCGGAGACGGCCTCGCGCCGGGGGTACGCGCGCCCGGTCCTCCACGACGGGCCGGAGATCGAGATCCGGGACGGGTGCCATCCGGTCCTTCAGGTGACGCAGGGGCCGGGGACGTTCGTGCCCAACGACCTGGTCATGGACGCGGGGTCCCGGATCCACGTGATCACGGGCCCGAACATGGCGGGGAAGTCCACCTACATCCGCCAGGCCGCGCTGCTCGCGCTGATGGCGCAGGTGGGGTCGTTCCTGCCGGCGAAGAAGGCGAGAGTGGGCCTTTGCGACCGCATCTTCACGCGGGTGGGCGCCTCGGACGAGATCGCCCGCGGGCTCTCCACCTTCATGGTGGAGATGATCGAGACGGCCAACATCCTCCACAACGCCACGGACAAGAGCCTGATCGTGCTGGACGAGGTGGGGCGCGGGACGAGCACCTTCGACGGCGTGGGGATCGCCTGGGCCGTGTGCGAGCACCTTCACGACGCCGTGGGGGCCCGCACCCTGTTCGCCACCCACTACTTCGAGCTGACGGAGCTGGCGCTGGCGCTGCCCGGCGTGAAGAACGCCAACGTGGCGGTCAAGGAATGGGGGGAGGAGATCGTCTTCCTCCACAAGATCGTGGACGGGGGCGCGGACAAGTCCTACGGGATCCAGGTGGCGAGGCTCGCGGGCATCCCGAGGAAGGTGGTGGAACGCGCGAAGGTGATCCTGGCCAACCTGGAAGCGAACGCGCTGTCCCCCGGCGACCGGCCCAGCTTCGCCCCCCCGCCCCGCGAGAAGGCCAGGGAGCCGGAGATCCGCCAGATGACCCTGTTTTCCGCGCGCCCCTCCGCGCTGATCAAGGCGCTTCAGAAGCTCGATCCCGACACCCTCACGCCGATCGAGGCGCTGATCAAGATCAAGGAGATGAAGGAGATGGCCGAGAGACTGTGAAAAAATCCCTGCTTCCGCCCGCGAGGGGATTTTTCCACAGCCTCTACCTCTGGTGGGGACGCTGTCCCCCCCAGTCCCCCCCCTGAGATTTTTCGCAAAAAATGAAGTCCACAAGGGAGAGGATGTAGATCAAGGATTTCCCGTACGCGTCCCCGCGCCTCCGGCTGAAATCCGCCCCCCCCGGCGTCCTCGGCGGTGAGCGTCCTCTCCATGGTTGCGGCCGGGCGGCTTCAGGCTTTAGACTCTGGGTCCCTGCGTCCTCTGTGTTGAAGACATGAGCGAAGACGACTACGTCGGCCGCACGATCGGCCAGTACCGGATCGAGCGCAAGATCGGCGAGGGCGGCATGGGCGCCGTCTATTTCGCCGTCCACGTGACGCTCGAGCAGGAGCGGGCCTTCAAGGTCCTGCCCGACCGCCTGGTCAAGGAGGTCCCCGAGTTCGTGGACCGCTTCCTCCGGGAGGGCCGCGCGGCCGCCTCCGTGGACCACGTGAACGTCGTGCGCATCCACGACGCCGGGCAGGTCGGCTCCACCTACTACCTCGCCCAGGAGTTCGTCCGCGGGAGCACGCTCGCCGACCGGATCAAGGAGCGGGGCGCGTTTCCCCAACACGAGGCCGTCGAGATCGTCCTCCAGGCCGCCCGGGGTCTCGCGGCGGCGGAAACGAGGAACGTCATCCACCGGGACATCAAGCCCGCCAATCTCATGATCACCGGGGAAGGCGTCGTCAAGGTCGCCGACTTCGGCCTCGCCAAGAACCTGGCCGGCGACACCCGGCTGACGATGTCCGGCCAGGTCATGGGGACGCCGTCCTACATGAGCCCCGAGCAGGCGGAAGGGCTGGAGGTCGATTTCCGCACCGACATCTACTCGCTCGGCGTCACCCTGTTCGAGATCGTCACCGGGAAGCGCCCCTACGAGGCCCCCACGCCTGTGGCCATGCTGCGCAAGCACTGCGACGCGCCCGTGCCCGATCCCGCGTCCGTCTCCCCCTCCCTCCATCCCGACCTCTCGGCCCTGATCCGTCGGATGATGGCCAAGGCGCCCGGCGACCGCTTCCCCTCGCACGAATCGCTCGTGAACGCGCTGGAAAACCTGCTGGCGACGCTTCGAGGCGACGGCGGCGGCGGGCGGACCGGCGGCCGGGCGGACGCGAAACCCGCCCCCGCCCCGCCACCCCGCCCGGCCCCACCCCCTTCCCCGAAGCCCCCCGGCCCCGCCGCCGCATCCGCCCCGGGGCCGGCCGCGCGACGCGCCTCGAAAACGCCGGTGCTGCTGCTCCTTCTCCTGGTGGCCGTGCCGTTTTTGCTCGTCGCGGCGGCGGGCGCCGTGGCCCTCGTCCTCTTCCTCGCCACGGGGTCCGGGCCCCCCGGCACCGGGGGCCTGCACCTCCCGGGCGAGGCGCCCCCGGCCCCGGCGCGCATCGACACGCCGTCGGCGTTCCTGCGCGTCCTGAACACGTCGCTGAAAAAGCAGGATCGAGGGTCCTTCTTCCAGCTGATCGCCCCGATCCTCTGGGGAAGGGAGGCGAAGCGGCTCTGGGCGTCGTGGGGAGGCCGGGTCTTCGCCTTCGCGGCCGGGGAGACCCGGCTCGGGGAGGGGACGGCCGTTCTGCGTCTCGAGGTGGCCGAGGGGGTCGGGGTGCGGGTGGGACCGGTCCACCTGCTCAAGACGCGGCGCCACGGGTGGCTCCTCGTCTGGGTGGGCGAGGACGGGGAGGTGCTCCCCGGCTTCCTGGACGGTCCCCCCCGCGGGGCGGACACGCCCGAGGAGGCCCTCGAGATCATGGACCGGTCCATGGCCACAAGGGACGGGGAGGCCTTCCGCTCCGTGTTCACGCATCACTTCTGGGCCATGGAGGGGCGGGACATGGCGCTGATGTTCGAGCCGGGCGGCATGGCGAAGCCGTTCACCCTGCGGGTGGAGCGGCTGCGGACGGCGGAGGACCGGGCCGTGGGGGACGTCTTCGCCGAGATCGAGGGGGAAGGCGAGGGCGCGTACATCTACCTGCTGCAGACCTGGAAGGGCTCGTGGCTCATCGCCGGATTCGACGAGATGGATCACGACGGCGCGCGCGTCCGCGTCGACGCCTTCCTGCGCGGCGAGGCGCCGCCCGCCGACCGGTAGGGCGCGCTTTCTTGTTTTTGTCTGAGGACGGACGAACCGAAAGGAGCACGCATGCGTATTCACGATCGGCTCGCCTGGGCCGGCCTTCTCGCCCTGCTCGTTTCCCTCCTGCCGGCCTGCCGGCGGGAGGCGCCGGACGCGCCGGCGCTGGGGAACCGGCTGAAGCTGGCCACGACGACGAGCACGGACAACTCGGGGCTGCTGGTGGAGCTGCTGCCCCCCTTCGAGACGCGGTACGGGATCGCGGTGGACGTGATCGCGGTGGGGACGGGCAAGGCGCTGAAGCTGGGGGAGACGGGGGACGTGGACGCGGTGCTGGTGCACGCGAGGGCGGCGGAGGACGCGTTCGTGGCCGCGGGGTACGGGGTGAACCGGCGGGACGTGATGCACAACGACTTCGTGCTGCTCGGCCCGGCGTCGGACCCGGCGGGGGTGAAGGGGCTTGTGGACGCGGCGGAGGCGCTGCGCCGGATCGCGTCGTCGCGTTCGCCGTTTGCGAGCCGCGGCGACGACTCGGGCACGCACAAGAAGGAGAAGGCCCTGTGGACGGCGGCGGGGGTGTCCCCCGGCGGGCGGTGGTACATGGAGACGGGCCAGGGGATGGGGGCGACGCTGACGGTGGCCGACGAGAAGGCCGCCTACGTCCTGACGGACCGCGGCACCTATCTCGCCTTCCGGGACAGGATCGATCTGCCGATCCTCGCGGAGGGGGACCCGAGGCTGTTCAACCCCTACGGGATCATCGCGGTGAACCCGGCGCGGCACGAGGGGATCGCGTACGTGGAGGCGATGCTGCTGATCGCGTGGGTGACGTCGCCCCGCGGCCAGGCGATCATCGGCGGCTTCCGGAAGGAGGGGAAGGTGCTCTTCCATCCGGACGCGGTGCGGACGGGCGAGGGCGGCTCCTAGTCGCGCACCCCCCCTGACCTTATCGGTTCGGATTGGAGGGCGAGCCAGGAAACGCGTGGCTCGGGGGCCCACCTTCGCTTGGTTTGCGAAGCGTGAGCTACGGGGGGTCCGCCAAAGCCCTTGCATGTGCGAGCCAGGCGGTGGCGGAGACCCTCGCCCTCCAAAACAGCTTCCTTGAACCGACAAGTTCAGGAGCGGCAAGGTACGAGACGAGTCGGAGGTGATCGTGCGATACAAGGGTTCGGTCTACCGTCCCCCCAGCGAGGCGGACAGCTACCTGTTGCAGGTCACGTACGGATGTTCGCACAACAAGTGCGCCTTCTGCGCCAGTTTCCTGGACAAGCGCTTCTCCCTCCGGCCCGAGGCGGAGGTGATGGAGGACATCGCCATGGCGGCGGAGGCGTTTCCGGGCACGCGGCGGGTGTTTCTGTGCGACGGCAACGCGCTGGTGCTGAAGACGGACCGTCTGGCGCGGATCCTGGACGCGCTCGGGGACGCGTTTCCGGCCCTCCAGCGGGTGGGGATCTACGCCAACGCCCGGGACATCGAGCGCAAGCCCGTCGAGGATCTCCGTCTTCTTCGCGACAAGAAGCTCGGGATCGTCTACCTGGGTCTGGAGAGCGGGTCGGACGAGATCCTTACGGAGATGAACAAGGGCGCCACGGCGGAGGAGATGATCCGGGCGGTCCGGAAGGCCGAGGACAACGGGATCAAGAGTTCGGTGATCATGATCCTGGGTCTGGGCGGCCGGGCGAAGAGCCGGGAGCACGCCGCGGCGTCGGCCCGCGTCGCCTCGGCCATGAATCCCCGCTTCCTCTCCTGTCTGATGCTCATGCTCGTGCCCGGCACGCCCCTTCACGATCGTCACCGCCGGGGGGAATTCGAGCTGCTCGACGCCGGCGAGATGCTGCGGGAGATCCGGTGCCTCGTCCAGGATCTCGAGCTGGACGGCACGATCTTCCGCGCGAACCACGCCTCGAACTACCTGCCCCTGGCCGGCCGCTTCCCCAAGGACAAGGCGCGGCTGCTCGCGGAGATCGACCGGGCCCTGCAGGGCGAAACGGGCCTCCGCCCGGAGTTCTTGCGGGGCCTGTGAGCCCCCGGGGGCTGGCGCCGCCTTGGAGGGGCGATCCTCGTGATCGCCCTCCCGTTCTTGCCTGCACCCTCCCCCTCCTGACGTGCGGCCGTTTTCTCCGGGACGCGGTGCGTATACAATGAAAGGGAACCGAAGGCCTTGCGGGGCGTTCGGGACCGGCCCCGTCCTTCTTGGAGGTCCCCGCGCCATGACGTCGGAACAACCTTTCCTGTGTCCGGCCTGCGGAGGGCGGATCGAGGACACGGATCCACGCCGTGCCGCCTGGACTTGAAGGACCGGGCGCTGGAGGATTTCTCCCGCGCGCTGGAACTCAGCCCCCGAAGCCAGATCGCCTGTTACAATATCGCGTGCGTCTACGCGGCCCGGGGCGAGACGGACGCGGCCCTGGAGTGGCTCGGGCGGGCCGTGGATCTCGGCTGGCGGGACGCGGCGTACATGGCGGCGGACGAGGACCTGCAGGCGCTCGCGGACGAGGAGGCGTTCTGCCGGTTGCTGGACCGCCTGCGCGAGGATCAACATCGGACGCCTTTGTAGCCCTGGAAAGGAACCAGCATGCTCACACGATCGTTTTTTCCCTGTCTGGCGGCGCTTCTGCTCCTGGCGGGGGCGGGGGATCTGTTCGCGCAGCACACGTTGCGGTTTCGCGCGGAGGAGGGCGAGCAGTTCACCTACACGGCCACGGTGCGCATCCGGATGACGGGCGGCATGGACATGACCATGGACATCGAGACCGCCTACGGGTTTACTTGCAACTCGAGCGCCGCGCCGTACGATTTCGAGGTGGAGATCCTCCGGGAAAAGGTCGACATGAAGATGAAGATCCCGATGATGGGCGAGATGTCGGGGGCGGTGGATTCCGAGGGGGACGCGCCCCCTCTCCCCGAGAACCCCATGGACTTCAAGGCCGCGATCCCCTACGGGCTCTACGTCAAGACCAGGGCCAAGGCGGGGCAGACCGTCGCCCTCTCCGTGTCCGACCGCGGGGAACTGATGAAGATCCGCGGCCTGCGCCGGCTGTTCGAGAAGGTCGAGGAGGCCGTCGCCGACGACGAAAACATCCATCCCATGATGCGCGCCGGCCTGACCCGGGATCTGAAACCCGCGTCCTTCCGGCGGAACCTCGCGAGCCTCTTCTTGCGGCTCCCCGACAAGCCCGTGAAGCCCGACGACAGCTGGTCGCGGACGTTCGACGAGGTCCAGGACGACAACGCCGAGCTCGCCCTCGAAGAGACGGTGACGCTTCTCAAGGCGGAGGACGGATTCGGCGATTACGCCGCGAAGGTCCGCCTCCAGGAAGAGGAGCAGGAAATCCACCCCGAATCCCAATCCCCCATGATGAAGGTGATCTCGGCCGTGGTGAAGCGCTACGACGGAAACGAGGAGGGCCTCGTGGATCTCGCGAACGGAAGGATCCTCTTCTCGGCGAGGTCCCTGGAACAGGTCACCGTCCAGGAGACGGAAAACCCCATGAACCGCCAGGTGCGAAAGACCAAGGTCACCTTCAAGATCGAGGCGGAAATCGAGCACGCCCCCGGCATCGTCCGCGAACGCGCGGAGGAGGAGGACGGGGAGTAGGTCTCCGCCGCCCTCCCCGGCGGCGACTTCCTTGCGGCGCGAGCGGCCCGGTCCTTCGTATTGCTTGACGCCCCGCTGTCGTTTACCATGCCCGGGGCCCCGGGAGACCCGAGCAGGTCGGCCGGAAGGGGAACCGGCGCAAGGGGCGCCCTCGTTTCCCCGTCGGCCCGGCTTCAGGAGGAGCCATGTGCGCCAAAGGCCTGGACGCCGGGGAAGGTTTCATCGTCGGCGCGGACCGGCGCGGGGGAGAGGTGGTCTACACGCCGGAGCGCACGACCTACCTGAAGATCCCCTCCGGCGACGAAGCCGAGCGGCAGATCACCTCGCTGGGCCTGTACACGCTCAAGATCGGCTCGGCGCGTTTCGTGTTCGGCGAGGACGCCATCCGGATCGCGCGCACCCTCAAGAGAACGGACCAGCTTCGCTCGCCCTTCCGTCAGGGCCTTCCCGGCAACGATGAGAGGAAGCTCCTCTCCACCATCCTCTCCGCCGTGCTGGGCGCCCCCGGCGAACGGGGCGAGACGGTCGCCTACACCGTCCACGGGGCGCCGATGGACGGCCAGCTCGACATCGCGGGCATCGCGAAGTTCTGGAGCGAGCTTCTCGCCGGCTTCGGGTACCGGCCGGTCACGGTGGGGCGCGCCGAGGCGGCCCTGGCCGGCGAGTTCTGGCGGCGGCGGGACGCCGCGACGGCCGGGGCGGCCCTCAGCATCGTCTTCGGGGAGATGGCCGTCGACATCTGCGCCCGGGACCGCCGCAAGACGATCCAGTTCAGCCTGCTCAGGGGAAGCGACTGGATCGACGCGTCCGTGGCGAAGATGAAGGAGGTCCCCGTCGACCGGGTCCGGCACCTCCGGGAGGCGTCGCTGGACCTCACTCGCGTGGACCTCTCCCATCCCCTGCAGGCGGCGCTGGAGATCTACTTCGAGCACCAGATCCACTACACGCTGCAGCAGGTGGTGGCCCAGATCATGAAAAGCCGCTGGGAACCCGAGGGCCCGGTGCGGATGGTGGTGTCGGGCAGCTGCGTGCGGATCCCCGGTTTTCCGGCCAAGCTGGAAAAGGGCTTCAAGAAGGTGAAGATGCCCTTCCCGCTGGAGAAGGTGTTCGTCTCGCGGGAGCCGCTCCAGATGGCGGCGGCGGGCGCCCTCGTCCGGGCCCTGGAGGGGGCGGAGAAGGGCGCAAGCAGGGCGGCGCCCGCCCCGCCGGGCGCCGGGCGCTCACCCGTCTCCTCCAAGGGGCGGATCTCCGACATCTTCAAGACCGCCACGACGAAGTTCGCGGCGCGGGGCGCCGTCTCCCCCCCGGCCCCGGGGCAGCCCTCTCAGCCGGCCGCGGAGCCGTCTCCGGCCGCCCCCTCGGAGGACGCGTCCGCCGCCTTCAAGGAGAGGTTGAAGCGGCTGGAGGGCCGGATCGCCGAGCTGGAGGAGGAGGTCCTCGGGGAGGACCCCTCCTACGTGGAGGCCATGCGCCAGGCCGCGGGGATCGCGGGCGGGGGTCGCAAGGCGCGCGAGCAGGACTACCGCCCCTTTTTCGAGCTCATGGTGGAAAAGGGGGCGTCGGACCTGTTCCTGTCGGCGGGGGCGCGTCCGGCCATGCGGGTGGACGGTCGCGTGGAGTTCATCTCGGGGAACACGCTCAACCAGGCGTTCTGCGTCGGTCTCGCCGAGGCCCTGTCGGGAAAGGCCTACGACGCGCTCTTCCGCAAGTGCAAGGGCGTGGATCTGGCGATCGAGCTGGAGGACATCGGGCGCTTCCGCGCCAATTTCTTCCACCAGCGCGGCCGCATGGGGGGGGTGTTCCGCTACATCAAGGAGCGCGTCCCCACGTTCGAGGAACTCAACCTGCCCGGGCGGACGCTGATGAAGATCTCGGCGCACCAGCGGGGCCTCGTGCTGGTGACGGGCGTGGCGGGCAGCGGAAAATCCACGACGATCGCGGGCATGCTCGAACACATCAACCAGACCTCGAACCGGCACATCGTCACCATCGAGGACCCCATCGAGTTCGTCTTCTCCGAGAAACAGAGCGTGATCGACCAGCGGGAGGTGGGCCTGGACACGGACAACTTCATGACGGCCCTGAAATCGGCCGTCCGCCAGTCGCCGGACGTGATCTTCGTCGGGGAGATGCGCGACAAGGAAACCATGGAAGCCGCCATCTCCGCCGCCGAGACCGGCCACCTCGTCATGTCCACCCTCCACACCGTGAACGCCCAGCAGACCGTGGAGAGGATCATCACCTACTTCCCCCCCTACCAGCACAACCTCATCCGCCTGCAGCTCTCCATGGTCCTGGTCGGCGTGCTCTCCGTGAGGCTCCTGCCCAAGAAGGGCGGCCAGGGACGCGTCCCCGCCCTCGAGATCATGCTCTCCACCCCCACCGTGAAGGACCTCCTGCTGACCGGGAAGACCAAGTCGCTCGACGCCGCCATCTCGGAGGACGTCCACTACGGCAACCAGACCTTCAACGAGTCGCTGAAGCAGCTCTACCAGGCCGGCGTGATCGACCTCGAGGAAGCGCTCTCCGCCGCGGACAACCCCGACGAATTCAAGCTTCAGGTCCGCGGCATCGTCCGCGGCGCCCGGGCTTCCGACTTCAACTTCCAGTAGCGTATGCCCCGATGGCGAGACCGATCCCGGCGTGCAGCCTCCTTGCGGTCCTGGCCGCCCTCCTGGCGGCCCCGTCCCCCGCCCCCGCCGGGGAACAGAAAGACTCCCCCGCCGTCCGTTGCGAGGTCTTTCCCTCCGCCCTCCTCTCCTCCGCCTACTGGGGCCCCCTGCTCGTGGAAGCCCGGAACGACTCCCCACGCGCCGCGGACATCGACGTCGGTGCGATCACCGCGCAGGGCATCGATCCCGAAGCCCTCGACCTGGAACAGGCCTCCGCGAGCACGCGTTTCCGCGTGGCGGGCGACGCCGAGAAGCGCCTGTTCCTCTACCTCCCCCCCTTCTCGAGAAGCGATCCCATCGTGATGCGGGCGGCGGACGGGAAAACCCTGTCTCCCCACCAGAGGGTCTTCCTCCACCCCAACCCCGGCTGGAAAGCCGTCCTTCTCCTCTCCGACGACGAGACCTGCGAGGCCGCCACCGTCCTCGAGAACCTCCTCAACGCCTGCACGGCCCCTCCGGCGAGCCTCCCCGAGCGCGCGGAAGGATTCGACGCCTTCCACACCGTCGTCCTTCACCGGCTGGATCCCGCGGCCCTGAGCCGCGCTTCCCGGCGCGCGATCCGGGACTGGACCGCGCGGGGGGGCCATCTCGTCCTCTCCCCCGGAGACGACGTCCTCCTCTTCCTGGACGGGATCCTGGCCGAGATCCACCCCTTCACCCCCGTGGACACCCTCCCGGACCACCCCGTCACCGCCTTCGGGGCGCTCGAACCCGGCGCCGCCCCGCCCCGGGAACCCCTCCACCTGCTCGAAGGGGGCGAGCCGCTTCTGAAAAGCCGGCGCGGCGAGGTCGTGGCCCGCTGGTCCCCCGCCGGCGCAGGAAGCGTCCTCGCCCTCTCCGCGAGCCTGGACCTCCTCGGCTCCCGCTCGACCGCCGGCCGGATCTGGTTCCTCCGCCGCGTCCTCTTCGCGGGAGGCATGATCGAAGCGCTGGACCACCACGGAGTGTGCCGCGAGACCCCGCTGCAGCAAGAATTCCTGGCCTCCGCGGCAACCGGACCGACGTCCGGGGAGGGGCTCCGGCTTTCCACCGGACGCCGGGCCGGCCGCCCCCACCTGATGCCTCCCTTCCGCCATTACTTCTCCAGCATCTTCGCCGGCGTCGAGAGAGACGTCACCGCCTTCGAGGAGAAAGAGGTCCTGCTGGCGCTGATGGAGGACCTGGCCTCCGCGCCGAGCCTCGGATTCGTCGCCCTTTTCCTGCTCGCCTTCCTCGCCGTGGTCGGACCCCTCAACTTCCTCGTCTTGCGCCGGAAGCGAATCCCGGCGCTCGCTTCCGTCACCGTTCCGCTCGTCTCGACGGCGTTCGTCTTCCTCGTCGTCGTCTCGGGACTGGTCATCCGGGGCGGCCCCCGCGCGAGACGCCTGAACGTGGTGTTCACCCGATCCGGCGAATCGTGGGCCGTGGCGAATTCCCTGATCTCCTTCAGGACCGGCGCCGAGGGGACGTACGCACTGTCGAGCCCGGACGGGGCCTTCCATCTTCCCCCCGTGCCCTTCTGGACCAAAGCGTTCCGCCTGGAACAGGACGGCGCCGGACGTCTCACCCTCCCCCTGGACCGGTGGGACCTGGCGGGCGCCACCGCCGAGAGGACGATCCGGCTGGAGGGCGCCGTGGAGGCGTTCCTGGACGATGAAGGGTTCCACGTGCGGAACAGACTCCCGCTCTCCCTTCGAGGGCTCGTGATGACGCCGCCCCCGGATTGCCCGCTGGAGATCGCGGCCGCCTTCACGGCCGAGGACCGGGAGGGGACCTTCGCGTTCGGATTCGAGGTCGCGCCGGGCGCCTCGCTCGATTTTCTCTCGCCGCCCCCCCCGGCCCGGGCGCCCGCGCGGGAGGACCTCGTTCTGGCGAGCCTGTTGGACCACGCCCTCGGCCAGTCCTTTCCGACGTGGGGCGGGGGCGGTCTGGCCTGCTGGATCGACGTCCCCTTTCCGGAGTTTCACGTGGACGGGGAGCCGATGGAACTGATGTCCGACCGGACGGCCCTGGTCATCCCCCTGCTGGATCGCAGGAAAGGGGGCGCCGGGGGATGAGGGATGGGGGAGGGGGGAGGGGGAATCGCGGATTCGCAGCGTGAGAGAACGCGCATGATCGACATCGAGGGACTGGTGATGGATTTCGGCGCCAACCGGGCGCTGGACGGGATCTCCTTCACGGTGGAGGCGGGGGACATCTTCGGGTTCATCGGCCCGAACGGCGCCGGGAAGACGACGACCATGCGGATCCTGGCCACGCTGCTCCATCCCACGGCCGGGAGGGCGCGGGTGGGGGGGCATTGCGTGGTGAACGCCCCCGAGAAGGTCCGCGCCCTCACCGGGACCATGCCGGACACCTACGGGGTCTACGACGGATTGAGCGTGTGGGAGTACCTGGATTTCTTCGGGGCGGCGCACGGCCTCCGGCTTCCGGGCCGGAACCGGGCCGTCTCCGACGTGATGGCGCTGACGGACCTCGGGGCGTTCGCGGACCGCCCCGTCTCCGCGCTGTCGCGGGGCATGCAGCAGAGGCTCTGCGTGGCCAAGACGCTGGTGCACGATCCCGCGGTGCTGATCCTCGACGAGCCGGCGGCCAACCTCGATCCCCGGGCCCGGATCGAGTTCCGGGCGCTGCTCAAGGAGCTCAAGACGCTGGGGAAGACCATCCTGATCTCGTCCCACATCCTCACCGAGCTCTCGGACGTGTGCACGCGGATCGGGATCATCGAGGCGGGGCGCATGGTGGCCACGGGCACGCGGGCCGAGATCCTGGAGCGGATCGCGGGAGCGCCGCAGGTGGTCGTGGAGGTGAGGGACCGGGCTGCGGAGGCGGCGCGTCTGGCGCTGGAGCTGCCTTTCGTGCGCGAGGCGACGGCCGGGGGGGACCGGATCCGGGTGGATTGCGAGGGGCCGGATCCAAACGTGCCGGCGCTGGTCAGGACGCTCGCGGAGGCGGGGGTCCCGATCCAGGGCGTGCGGATGGAGTCGGCGGACCTGGAGCATCTGTTTCTCGAGATCACGAAGGGGCAGGTGCAGTGATGCGGCGCCTTTGATGCGGATGCATGATGCCCTGGAGGGGAAGGCCGGGATGAGCGGCGTGCTCGAAAAGACGCGGACGGCCCTGGACGGGTGGCTGGATCCGATCCTGATGAAGGAGCTCCGCGCCACGTTCCGGGGCTGGAAATTCTTCGGCGTGCACACGGGCTTTCTGGCCCTGCTTTCCGTGGCGCTGGTGGTGGTGATCCTCTCGATGTCGACGGCGGTCCGCTGGCAGCCGGCGTCGGTGGGCCGCACGGTCCACGCGGTGTTCCTGGGGGGGATGGCGCTGGCGATCCTGCTGGTGCTTCCCTCCTTCGCCTCCACCTCCATCGTGGGGGAGCGGGAGGTGAAGACCTTCGAGATGCTCCAGACGACGCAGCTGAGCGCGGCGGGGGTGGTGCGGGGCAAGTTCCTGGCGTCCATGGTCTACACGGCGGTGTTCCTCTTCTCATCGCTTCCCGTCGGCGCGATCGCCTTCCTCTACGGCGGCATCGGCGTGGGGAACCTCGTGGCGTCCTACGCGTGCCTTCTGGCGGTGTCGGCGATCTCGAACATCTTCTCCATCTTCATCTCGGCGCATTCGCGCACGAGCCGGACGGCGCTGGCGAGCACCGGCGCCTTCGGCATCGTCTGCCTGGTGGGGCTCGCCGGATACCTGGCCGCGCTTCCCTCGGAGGCCCTGAGCCGGAAGGCGATGAACCTTATCGGTCTGCAAGCGCTCGCCTTCCGCCCGTTTCCCACCGCGGATCCACCCGCGACGGATGCGCTGCTCTACCTCTTCGCGCTTCCCCTGTTCGTGATGGGTTCGATCTTCGCCTTTTCCGCCCTCTCGGCGTCCAACCGCATCAAACCCCGCGCCGGCAACCGCTCCACGAACCTGAAACTGTTCTTCCTGGCGTTCATGATTCTCGGATCGGCTCTCTGGCTGCTCCTCCTCTTCCGGGCGGACTTCGGCCCCCCCTGGTCGCGCTGGCGCGCGGCCGCGACCTTTCTCGGCGCCTTCGGCATCGTCGCCACCCTTTCCTCCTCCTTCGCCGCCGAAGATCCCCTGCACGCGCTCCCCGCCCGGCTGCGCGGCGGGACCCGCTTCTCCCCGCTCCGCTGCCTTCGGCCCGGGGCCCAGAACGGCTTTTTCTTCTGCCTCCTGCTCGCGATCCTGGCCGCCACCCCCGCCCTCCTTCTCCTGCGGACCTACATGCAGAGCGCCGGCGTCTCGTTCGTGCCCGCGCTCGTCGGGATGGGCCTGACGATCCTCTCCTTCCTCCTCCTCTCCGCCTCCGCCGGGCTCCTCCTGACCACGCTGATCCTCAACGAGCGGGCGCGCATGGTCGTCCAGTCGGGCATCGTCACCGCCCTCATCTTCCTTCCCCTGATCGCGTTCGCCGCGCGCCACCGCCTGGAGAAGATCTCCGAGGTGTCCCTGCTCGAACCGGGCCTCCTGAGCCCCGCCGTCGCGTTCGGATCGCTGACCACGGGGTTCTTCGAGTACATCACGGACGAACAGATATGGAGGGGGGAATCCGCCTTTCCCTACTCGGCGGCGCTCGGGGAAGTCCGCCTGCCGGCCTTCCTCCTCACGGTGGGCATCCACCTGGCGCTCGGCCTGGCGCTGTGGATCGCGGCCGAGAGACGCCTGGCCAGGGCCGCCAAGCAGGCGCCCCCGCCCGCCGGCGACCCGCCGCCGCCCGCCGGCGACCCGCCGCCGGAGCCGGACGCGCTGGCCGCCGCTGAATGGTGCCGCGGACATGGGTGATCGCGAAAAGGGAGATCCATGCGCGCGGGAAGGGGAGGGGGTATGGGCGACCCCGTGTGGTCGCCCCCTCCGTGCCGGGACGAGGGCGGGCCCATGGGCCCGCCCCTACCCCGCCGTCGCGGCGGTTTGGCGTTGCTCCGGGATGAAACCCTCGCCTTACTTCCGCCTGGCAACCTCCTTCATGAGGAGTTTGAACGCATTCTCCGGGATCCTCGCGGCCTCGGGCAGGGCGGTGTCCCTGGTGATCGTCCTGGCGTAGTGTACGCAGGAATGGACGAGGTCTTCCTGCACGTCGTAGATGGTTCCGATGACGCGGCATCTCACCGTGCCGGCGGTGGGGCCAGGTCCATATCCCCAGATATAGAGGGCGTAGAGGTGCCGCGGTTCAAAGTACAAAGACATCTTCTCCTCGATCAAAACAACCAGCTTGGCCAGGGAGGCTGGAACCTTCTCGATGCCCTTGCCGCACGGATCCGTTGCCAGCTCGAAGGACCCGTGTGCGTCGATGCAGTGATAGGCCCCGTACGCGAGCTCGCGGGCCATCCCTCCAAGGCCGGAGGATTCGAACAAGGGCTTGAGGGGCACCAAGGAGATACCGGTACTCCTGAATGCCATGATGTTGCCTGCCGTCAGTCCGGCGGAGAATTCGGTCTCGTTGATACCTATGCTGGCGAAGCCGTATGCGACCACGGGAAGAAGAAACACTTTTTCCTTGTCGAGATCGATGCGTTCCGCCCCCTCGCGGACGAACACTTTTTTTCGGGCTCTCTTCTCATTGCCCTCGGTTTCAGGTTGATCTTCATCCCTTACTTTCCCCTCCTCCTTCGGTTCGGCTTTTTCTTCCTGTTGCGGTCCACCCTTCACGGCCTCCTCTCCGGGTTCCCCCAACGGGACCTTCCCGTCCCCGCAACCAGAAACCAGGGCGAAGAAGACCCAGACCGGCGCAGTAAGGACTATGAGCCTCGACATGTTTCCCTCATCGAAAGGTCCGTATCAAAATACACGAATACATGCATCCCCATTTACCATTTACTATTTATCATTCCTATTCTCCATTCCCCATTTCCCCTTCACGAATCCCCTCCTCTCCTCTCCCTTCCGCCCGGGGGGAAGCCTCCCCTCTTTCCGGAGGCGCGCCAGCAGCGAGCGGAGGGCGCGGCCGCGGTGGCTGACGGCGTTCTTCGCCTCCGGCGCGGCGCGGGCGAAGGTGACGCCGAGGTCGCGGGAGAGGAAGACCGGATCGTAGCCGAACCCGCCCGCGCCGTCGGGGGCATACGTGATGCTCCCTTCCGTCGTTCCTTCCGCCTCGGCGATCACGCCGTTCGGCCCGGCGACGCAAAGGGCGCTGACGAACCGGGCCGTGCGCGCGGGCGCCGGGACGTCCTTCATCCGCTGGAGGAGCAGGGCCGTGTTCGCGCGGGCATCCTGGTCGGGGCCGGCGAAGCGGGCGGAGCGCACGCCCGGCTCGCCGTGCAGGGCGTCGACGACGAGGCCCGCGTCCTCGGCGATCACGGGGAGGCCGAGGGCGCGGGCGCAGGCGAGGGCCTTGCGTCGTGCGTTCTCGGCGAAGGTCTCTGCCGTCTCCTCGACGTCGGGGGCGTCGTCGAAGCCGTCGAGGCCGAGGACTTCCAGGCCTTCGGCCTCGAGGAGGCGGCGGATTTCCCGCGCTTTGCCTGGGTTCCGGGTCGCCGCGACGAGGGTGTTGATGATCATGGCGCCTCCCACGAGGTGCGCATCGATCCCCTCTGCTCGAGGGCCTGGGTCTGGAGAGCGAAGATCTCCGTGAGTCCCTTGCGCGCCAGGGCGAGCATGGCTTCGAGTTCCCCGGGGGAGAACTGCCCCTTTTCGGAGGCGCCCTGGATTTCGTGGAAGCCTCCGTCCGCGTTCATGACGACGTTCATGTCGACGGAGGCGGCCTGGTCCTCGTCCCGGTCGAGGTCGAGGAGGGGGACGCCGCCGACGAGTCCGACGGAGACGGCGGCGACCTGTCGCGGGGGTTCGGGGGGGCAGGTCCATCCCCGGGCGCCGAGCGATTTCATGGCGAGGGCGAGGGCGACCCAGGCGCCGGTGACGGAAGCGGTCCGCGTGCCTCCGTGGGCCTGGAGGACGTCGCAGTCGACGCGGAGGGTGAGGGGTCCGAGGTCGTCGAGGTCGAGGGAAGCGCGCAGGGTTCGTCCGATCATGCGTCCGATCTCGCGGGCGCGTCCGTCGGCGCCGCGGGGTTTTCTCCGGTCGCCGGAGCCGGGCAGCATGGCGTACTCGGCGGTGAGCCATCCGGCGCGTTCTCCTTCGCGAAAGGGGGGGACGCCGGATTCGGCGGAGACGGTGCACAGGACGAGGGTTCGTCCCCATTCGACGAGGGCGGAGCCGGGGGGTTCGGTGGTGAAGGCGGGTCGGATCCGGCAGGGGCGGAGTCGGTCGTGGGGCCGCGCGTGGTTTCTCTCGGGGGGCATGGTTTCCTCCCTGGAGGGGAAAAGGAAAGGAGCGGGACCCGTGGGGGCCCCGCTCCTGTCGGTTCGGTCTTCAAGGGTGCGGTGCCGGGCCGCACGCGCTGAGCCGAGGGAGGCTATTCGCCGTCGCCGTTTCCTTCACCGTCGCCTTCACCTTCGCCTTCGACGCCCTTGGCGGCTTCCTTCATGATGAGGTTGAAGGTGTCATTGGGGATCTTGGCGGCTTCGACCATGATGATGTCCTTGGCCATGGTCTTGGTGTAGTAGGTGCAGGAGTGCAAGAGGTTCTTCTGCGCGTCGTAGATGCATGCGATCACGCGGCACTTCGCGGTGCCGGGGACCATGCCGGACCCGTAGGCCCACAGGTAGAGGGCGAAGTAGTACCGGGGCTTGAAGTCCAGCCCCATCTTGCTGGCGACCAGGCCGACGAGTTCGGACACGGCGCCGGGGACCTTTTCGAAGCCGTCGCCGCCGGTGTACTTGGAGAAGTCGTACTCGTCGCGATACTTGGTCATCCAGTAGGCGGCCCAGCACATGCGGCGGGTGAGCCAGTCGAGCCCGGCGGATTCGAGGGCGGGCTTGATGGGCTCGAGCGAGATGCCGTTGCTTCCGAAGGCCGCGACGGCGCCGGTGAACAGGGCGGCGGAGAGTTCGGTCTCGTTGAGGCCGAGGCTTCCGAAGCCGTAGGCCACGGCGGGCATGATGATCATTTTTTCCTTGGACATGTCAATGGGTTCTGCGTCCGGACGGACGAAGACCTGGGTTGACCCGCAACCCACGGCCGCCGCCAGGAAGATCACCGCCATGAAGGCAAGGGGCAGACGTTTCGACATGGTTTCCTCCTTAAATCCTTTCCTCTCTTGAAAACATCTGGCCCATGCCGGCCACGTGCCGCCTGGGCCCGAAGAGCGAGGGAGGCCCGGCCCTCCCCTCTTTTCTTCCTCGGTGACTCGTCGCGTGGAGAGGATTGTCTTCCACGACGCGCGAAGTTTTCACCGATCGTGGAAAGATACGCTCCGCCCCCCGGGAAGTCAAGGAATAGGAGATTTTTTTTTCGGAGGGATCAGGCGATGCCGCGCTTCTTGGCGCCCCGTGCCCGGGACGGTTTCGCGGCGGAGGCCTTGCCCTCGACCACGTCCTCGGTGACGGAATAGCGTTTCACGCCCTCGAGGGAGGGAAGGTCGTACATGATGTCCAGCATGATGTTCTCGAGGATTCCCCGCAGGCCGCGGGCGCCGGTGTCCTTGGCCAGGGCTTTGCGCGCGATCAGTTTCAACGCCCCCTCGGAGAACTCGAGCTGGGCGTTCTCGAAGGCGAAGAACTTCTGGTACTGCCTCACGAGGGCGTTCCTGGGCTCCAGGAGGATTCGCACGAGGTCGCCCTCGTCGAGGGAATCGAGCGTGGTATGCACGGGGAGGCGTCCCACGAACTCGGGAATCAGCCCGAATTCGAGGATGTCCTCCTCCTCCGCGAGCCGGAGGAGCTCGGTCTGCTTCTTCTCCTCCGCCAGGGGTCCGCTTTCCCCGCGGAAGCCGATGAGTTTCTTTCCCACGCGCTTGGCCACGATGTCGGTCAGGCCCACGAAGGTGCCCGAGCAGATGAACAGGATCTGGCTGGTGTTCATCTGGATGTAGCTCTGCTCGGGGTGTTTGCGCCCCCCCTGGGGGGGGACGTTGGCGACGGTCCCTTCGAGCATCTTCAACAGGGACTGCTGGACGCCTTCGCCGGAGACGTCCCGCGTGATGGAGACGTTCTGGGTGGTGCGGCCGATCTTGTCGATCTCGTCGATGAAGAGAATGCCCTGTTCCGCCCGCGCGAGGTCGAAATCGGCATTCTGGAGGAGTTTGAGGAGGAGGTTCTCCACGTCCTCGCCGACGTAGCCGGCCTCGGTCAGGGTCGTGGCGTCGCCGATGGCGAAGGGAACGTTGAGGATGTGGGCCAGGGTCCTGGCGAGGAGGGTCTTGCCGGTCCCGGTGGGCCCCACCAGGAGGATGTTGCTCTTTTCCAGTTCCACGTCGCCGTCGAGGGTTTCGCAAAGGATCCGCTTGTAGTGGTTGTGGACGGCGACGGACAGGACCTTCTTGGTCCTCTCCTGGCCGATGACGTAGGCGTCGAGGCCGTCCTTGATCTCCCGCGGGGTGGGAAGCGACTCCGGCGAGACCTCGCTCGGCGCCTTGGGGCGCCGGCGGCCGGGCATTTCCTCGGCGAAGACGTTGGCGCAGACCTCGACGCACTCGTTGCAGATGTAGACGTTCGGCGGCCCCTGGATCAGTTCCACCTCGCCCTGGGGCTTGTCGCAGAACGTGCACTTCGCCGTTTGTTTTCCCCGCTTGGCCATGACGGTCTCCTCAGGTCGTTTGTCCGTCGGCCGAGGCCTGGTCCCCGGTCTTCTTCAGGGATTCGATGACGTCGTCCACGAGGCCGTAGTCCCGAGCCGCCCGGGCGGTCATGAAGAAGTCCCTGTCCGTGTCTGATTCGATCTGCTCCTCGGTCTGCCCGGTGTGCAGCGAGAAGATGGCGTTGAGGGTCTTGTGCAGGCGCACGATTTCCTCCGCGGCGATGTCGATGTCCGCGGCGGTGCCGCGCACGCCCCCCAGCGGCTGGTGGAGCATGATGCGGGCGTTGGGGAGGGCGAAGCGCTTTTTCGCCGAGCCGGCCGCCAGCAAAAGCGCCGAGATGGACACCGCCTGGCCGATGCAATAGGTGGCCACGTCGCACTGGACGAACTGGATCGTGTCGTAGATCGCCAGCCCCGCCGTCACCGATCCCCCCGGCGAGTTGATGTAGAGGTTGATGTCCGCGTCCTTCTTCTCGGACTGGAGGTAGAGCATCTCGGCGATCACGAGGGAGGAGAGCGTGTCGTCGATCGGGGAGCCGATGAAGATGATCCGGTCCTTCAACAGCCGTGAAAAGATGTCGTAGGCCTTCTCGCCCCGGCTCGTCTTCTCGATCACGATGGGCAGCGTGTATCCCATGCCATGCACCTCTGTACAACGTCGGATGGCGGATGGCGGACACCTCGCGTCATCGATCCGGAATTCCGCATCCGCACGTCGATGGACCCCTCAGGATCCGGCCGTCTTGCCCTTGAGCGTTTGCACCACCTCGTCGACGATCCCGTAGTCCAAAGCCTCCTCGGAGGACATGTAGTAGTCGCGGTCGGAGTCGGCCTCGACCTTCTCCACCGTCCGGCCCGTGTGCGCGGCAATGAGCTCGTTGATCCGCCGGCGCCAGAAGAGGATCTCCTCGGCGTGGATCTGGAGATCGAGGGCCGTCCCCTCGGAATAGCCCCAGGGCTGGTGGATCATGATGCGGGCCCGGGGAAGGGCGAACCGCTTGCCCGGCGTGCCCGCCGCCAGCAGCAGCACGGCCATGCTCGCGGCGCTTCCCGTACAGTACGTGGCCACGTCGCACTCGACGAACTGTATCGTGTCGTAGATCGCGAGCCCCGACGAGATGTCCCCCCCCGGCGAGTTGATGTACATGCTGATGTCGGCGTTCCGGTTCTCGCTCTGGAGGAAAAGCATCTGGGCCACCACGAGGTTGGCCAGACGGTCGTCGATCTCCTGGCCGATGAGGATGATCCGGTCCTTGAGAAGGCGGGAAAAGAGGTCGTACTCCCTCTCCGAGGCGCCCACCTTCTCGTACACGCGGGGGATCCAGAAGACCAAGATCTCCTCCCGACAAAAACCGGACCCGCCGGCCCGGGTCGGCGCGATCCGGTATCCATTGTAGCAGCCGTAGCGTACCCAAGGAAGCGCAGTGCGAATCCACCCGTACGCACCCCCCTCTACGCCTCCCCCGCTTGCTCCGCTTCCTCCGCCTCCTCCGCCTCCCCCGCTTCCTCCGCTTCCTCCTCGCCGGTGGCTTCCTTCGGCGGCGCGGACAAATCCAGCGGCTCCCCTTCCTCGATCTTCGCCTTCTCCCGGAGGAACGCCTTGACCTTGTCCTCCTTCACCTGGTTGCGGACCTCGTCCATGATCCCGGCGTTCTCCATCTCCTCCCGCATCTGGGAGGGCCACTTGCCGTAGTTGACCGCCATGGCCTCCACGCGGCGGTCCACCTCCTCCTCCGTGGCGAAGATCTTCTCCTTGGCCGCGATCTCCTCCAGAAGGAAGAACGCCTTGAATTCCTTCTCCACCGTCTTGCGGCGCTGCTCCCGCAAGCGGCCGATCTGCTCCTGGATGTCGGCCTCCGGGACCTTCTGCTCGCGCAGGCGGACCTCGTACCGCTTCATGTACTGTTCCACCTCCCGCTCCACCACGTTCCCGGGGAGGTCGATCGGAATCCGATCGAGCAGAGCGTCCACCAGACGCTCCTCCACGATCCGGTCCGCCATCGAATCCTTCGCCGCCTTCACCTGCTCCCGGATCTTCTCCCGCAACGCCTCCGCCGACGCCACCCCCAGATCCTCCAGAAACTCCCCCTCCAGATCGGGAAGCTCCAGCCGCTTGATGTCCTCCACCGTCGTCTTCTGCTGCCCCGACTTCCCGCGGACCGACGCCTCCGGGAAGGTCTCGGGGAAGGAAAAGGAGGTCTGCACCGTCTCCCCCGCCTTCCGGCCCAGAAACGCCTTCAAGGACGACATCTTCTCGTAGAGATCGCTTCCCTCCTCCGGCATCGGAAGCGTCACGTTCTCTTCCTTGTGGACGGGCTTGCGGCGGTACGTGTATTCGCGGTCCACCACCAGCGTGTCCCCGGGCTGGACCTCCCCCCCCTCCACCGGCACCACGCGCGCACGGCGCCGGCGAAGGTTGTCGACCTCCTTTTCCACCTCCTCCTCCGACACCTCCACCTTCGGCCTCTTCACCTCGAGCCCCACGTAGTTGTCCACCGCCAGGTCGGGCTTCACGTCCACGGTGTACGAGAACACGAGAGGCTTGCCCTCCTCCACCTCGATCGCCTCCAGATCCTCCTCCCCGAAATCCGGCAGGGAGAAGGGCCTGAGGCCCTCCTTCTCGATGCTCTGGGACATCCCCTCGCGGACCAGCGTGGCCCGGACGTCCTCCTTCACCTTCTTCCCGAAACGCCGGGCCAGAAGCGCCTTGGGAACCCGGCCCTTGCGGAATCCCGGCATGGGAACCGAGGTCCGGATTTCGTCCAGGCCCTTCTGGATGTCCTCGGTCACGCGCTCGGGAGGGATCTCGACCTTCACCGTCTTCCGGCAGGGGCCCTCCTCCTCCACCGCCACCGTCATCGGGATCGTCTCCTCCCCCTCCCCGGCGTCCGGCTCGTCGCCCTCGGGCTCCTCTTCGGGTTCCTCGTCCGGGGACGCCTCGACCGTCTCGGGCTCCTCCGCCGGTCGTTCCGCTTCTTCCCCGGGCGCCTTGGGTTCCTTGTCTTCCTCTGCCATCGGCCTCGCTCCTTGTTCCTAGGGTACGCGAACGGACATCCCGCTCGAGAGGCGTAGAATCGGCCATGTTAGCAATCCTCCGGACGGGTGCAAGGACAAAGGCGGCCCCCGCGGCTGAAATCCGGCGGCTGAAATCTGAAATCTGTATCCGGCGACAGCGCGAAGGGCCCACCGAAGGAAAAACAAGCATCCACAAACGCCCACCGGGCGTCTACAATCGAGGATCGATCCCCGGAATGCTCGAAAGGCCGGCGCCCCATGATCCAGCCCTACATCGATTCCCACGCCCACCTCGATTTTCCGGCATTCGACGGCGAACGCGACGCCGTGCTCCGCCGCGCCCGCGACGCCGGCGTCGGCGCCGTCCTCACCGTCGGAACCGACCTCGAGGCCACGAAAACCTGCCTCGAGATCGCTTCCCGTTTCGAAAACGTCCGCGCCTCCGCGGGCATCCACCCCCACGAGGCCGGACAAGCCTCCCCCGCCGCGCTCTCGGACCTCGAAGCCCTGGCCCGAGGCGGAGCGGCGGCCGTCGGCGAGATCGGCCTCGACTACTACCGCGACCGCTCCCCCCGGGACCTCCAGCAACGCGCCTTCCGGGATCAGCTCGACCTCGCTTCCCGGCTGGACCTTCCCGTCATCATCCACACGCGGCAGGCCTGGGAGGACACGATCGGGATCCTCCGGCAACACCCCCCCCCGAAACGAGGCGTGATCCACTGCTTCTCCGGCGACGCCGACGAGGCCGCCGAGGCCCTGGCGCTCGGCTTCCACCTCTCCTTCGCCGGCCCCCTCACCTACACAAACGCCCGGAAGGCCCGCAAGGCCGCCGCCTCCGTCCCCCTCGAAAGGCTCCTGATCGAAACCGACGCCCCCTTCCTCGCCCCCCAGAGCCGGCGCGGGAAACGAAACGAACCCGCCTTCGTGACCGAGGTGGCGCGCGTCCAGGCCCGGCTGCACGGCGTCTCGCCCGAAGACGCCGGGCGCGTCACCTCCCTGAACGCCCGCACGCTCTTCGGCCTCGGCCCCCCGGTGCCCCCCGAGCGCATCGCCTACCCCATCCGGGACGCCCTCTACGTCAACCTCACCAACCGCTGCACCAACCGGTGCCGCTTCTGCCCCCGGGAAACCCGTCCCGTCGCGGGAGGGCACGAGCTCGCGCTTCCCGCCGAACCCACGGTCCAGGAGGTCCTCGCGGCCGTCTCCGGCGCGCATCCGGACCGGTACCGCGAGGTCGTCTTCTGCGGCTTCGGCGAGCCGACGCTCCGCCTCGACGCCGTGATCGACGTCGGGAAGCGCCTGCGCGAAAAGGGCCTGCACGTGCGCCTCGACACCAACGGCACGGCGAACCTGGTCGCCGGGCGCGACGTGACGCCCGCGCTGGCGTCGGCGGTGGACGAGGTCTCGGTGAGCCTGAACGCGCACGACGCCGCGACGTACGCGCGCCTGTGCCGGCCGTCGTTCGGGGAGGGGACGTTCGAGGCCGTCGTGGACTTCGCGACCTCGGCCCGGACGCGGATCGGAAACGTGACCCTCTCGATCGTGGGCGGCCAGGACGGGGTGGACGAGGAAGCCTGCCGGCGGATCGCGGAAGAGGCGGGGGCGCGGTTCCGCCTCCGGCCGTACAAGGGGAAGGGGTAGATCCCTCGACAGGCCCCGCCTTCACGAAGGAAAAGGCGGGGCCTGTCGAGGGGGTCACTTCGGCGCCTCGTCCTTCTGGTAGTGCTTGCTGGCGTCGCGGAGGAAGGCCCTCTCCCGCTCGGACAGGGCGGTGATGCCTTCCTTGGCGATCTTGTCGAGGAGGAAGTCCACGCGTTTCCGGACTTCCACTTGCCGGCGCACTTCCTTTTCCCGTTTCTTCTGGATGCGGCGGATGCGCCTTCGATCGAGCCATCCCGGTTCCGGGGCGGGTTTCGGGGTGAAGGCCTCGGCGGCGTACCGCTCCTCGCCGTCGAGGACGGAGGCGAGGGCGCCGTACTCGAGAAGGCGCTTCTCCCGCTCGCAGAAGAGGTATCCGACGACGGCGAAGAGGAGGAGGAGGATGCCGTTTTCGGAGATCCAGGGCGGCACCTTCTCCCCGGCGAGGAAGAGGACGATGCCCGCGATTCCCAGCAAGACGGCCGCGGCCTTGCCCACCTTGACCACGGTGAGGGTGGACGCGGCGTAGCCCCGGTCGGCGTCCCGGGCGATGAGGGTCCAGCGCAGGACGTCGGCGCCGTCCAGGGGGAAGAGGGGGACGAGGTTGAAGGCGAAGAGGACGGCGTTGCCGAGAAAGCCCACCTGGAGGAGGTAGGGTCCGAACCCGTGCCACCGGAAGGGGGAGAGGCCCGCCAGGGCGAGGAGGCCGAGGCAGAGGAGGGAGAGGACGAGGTTGACGGCGGGGCCCATGGCGGAGACGCGGATCTGGGGCCCGGGGAAGGGGGGCACGCCCTCGATCTCGGCCATGCCGCCCAGGGGCCACATCAGGATCTGGCGGGCCTTCCCGCCGGCGCGAAGCCCCGTCCAGACGTGGCCCAGCTCGTGGAGAAAGACGGAAAGGAAGATCACGCCCAGGGCCGCGAGGCCGAGCACCCGCCCGATGGACTCCTGACGGATGAGGTCGCGAAGGCCCACGATGACGAACAGGGCCAGAAAGAGCCAGTGGACGCGAATCTCGGCGCCGAGGAGCCGGCCGATTTTCAGGGACCAGCCGATGGAGACCCCCTTTCCGGAGGGCCTTTCCGTCCTTTCCGCTTCGAGAAAAATCCCCTCCAACCGAGTATAGGAGGCCGGGAGAGGGAATGCAACGCGGGGGAGAACATTCAAGGCCGGGCCCGTTCCGGACGATGGAGATAATGGACCGTCATCGATCGGGATTTCAACGGGATGCTAGCGATACGCAAAGAAGGATGGAATCCATGAGACGCATCACGGCATGTTCGACGGCATTTCTGGTCGCGATCCTCGCGGCTGCGCGGGCCGAGGCTTCCGGCCCCTGGCTCACGGCCAAATCGGCGGCGGTGGGGGACCGGAACGGAGCGATGCTCTGGGAGAGGAACGCGGCGTACAAGGCGCCGCCGGCCAGCACGGCGAAGGTGATGGCGGCCCTGGTGGCGCTGGAGCGCGTCTCCCCGGAGACGCGGGTGACGGTTTCCCGGCGCGCTGCGTCCCAGGAGCCCACGAAGATCGGCGTCCGTGCGGGCGAGACGTTCCGCGTGGAGGACCTGGTCCGCGCGGCCCTCATCAATTCCGGCAACGACGCGGCCTGCGCGCTGGCCGAGGGCGTGGCGGGATCGGAGTGGCGCTTCGCCGTGTGGATGACGGAGAAGGCGAAGAAGCTGGGGGCCCGGCGCACGGTGTTCAAGCGCGCGAGCGGCCTGCCCGCCCAGGGGCAGGTCACCACGGCCTCCGACCTCGTCACGATCATGCAGGCCGCCCTGACGAACGCCTTCATCCGGAAGGTCATGTCGATCAAGGAGACCTGGATCGAGAGCGGACGGGGGCGCCGCATCCGGCTTCGGAACCACAACCGCCTCCTGTGGGACGGCCGCCGCCCCGTCTACCTCAAGACCGGCTACACGAGGGCCTCCCGCCACTGCTACGTCGGGTACGTGGGCAAGAAGGGCGAATACGGCGTGTTCGCCTTTCTCACGGCCCGCAAGCCGTGGCCCGACGTCCGCGCCCTGGCCGACTGGTGCCTGAAGAGAGGTCCCCACATCGAGGTCAACCGGCGCCTGCTGAAAAAGCCCGAGGTCCGCGACGTCCAGCGGCTGCTGAAACGCAAGGGCTTCGACCCCGGCCCCGTCGACGGCCTCTTCGGGCCCCGCACCCTGCAGGCCGTCCTCGCCCTCCAGAAGGCCCGGGGCCTCACCACCGACGGCATCGTCGGCCCCCGCACGAAAAAGGCGCTGGGCATGGAAAAATGACCGGGGAGACCTTCCGCTTTTTCCCGCCTTTCGGGGATTCGGGGTCAAGACGCGTCCCCCCCCGGCCGATGCCCTAAAGGAGAGGGGAGTCCGTATCGGAACTTCGGAAGGGCACGCCATGCGCAACCCGAGCCGCCTTTGGATCCTCCTCGCCACGGCGATCGTATTCCTTTCGGCCTCCACGGCCCTGGCCGACCCCGTGACGAGGCTTTCCGGAACCCTCTCCTTCTCCCCCACCTCCACCCGGCCCTTCTCCTCGGCGCTCACCGCCGAGCCCCCCCTCGCCGTGATCTCGTTCGTCGAGACCGGCCCCGCACGCCTCGCCTCCCAGGCACCGGACCTGATCACGCCGGCGCCGCCCGCGCCGAATGCCCCGCGACCGTCGCTCCCCACCCCGAGGATCCGGGACGCCTTCTTCCAGTCCATCGCCCTGCCCGATCCGGACATCGAGATCCTGCTGTGTGATCTCAAGAAGAAGTCCGCTCCCGCCGAGCCGGTCGAGGACAAGAACCGCGAGATCAAGATCTTCCCCTCCCTGATCACCTTCTTCTGCAACCCCTACGCCCTCGCGTCCAGGAAAATGGCGGACATGGGCAGGGGGTTCCGGATGGACTCGCTCGAAGAGATCCATCTGGGCTTCATGGGCCAGATCGAGGACGTGCGGATCGCCCTCTTCTCGACGGTGTCCATGTGCCGTTTCCGCGAAGACCCTCACTTCACTGACCGGGAGAAGTTCCTCCAGGACAAGATGACCCATCGCTTCTCCTTCCTCCTCTCCGTCTCGCCCCTGCCGCACATGTACGTCGGCGCGGCCAGCGGCGCCCAGGTCGTGGACAAGCCCCGCGCCTACATCTTCGAGTTCCTGCTCGAGGCGCGCCTGCGCTTCTAGCCGCCCGATCCACCTCCCTGGATGCCCGCGCTCCCGGCCGCCGCTACCGCCGAAATCGGAAATCCCTGCCCAAGAGTCCGGGGCACGAAAGAACCATTCGCGCTGTGGCTCCACTTTGACGGTTGCCATCTTCTATTCCTGGCGACGATGCGATGGGATGAAATGTCACAAAAAAAACGATGCATCCCTCTGAGAATGTGGAATGCCATGGACACCCTGTCACAGCTCCCGCAGGCAGGCCGGGCAGCGCTTCACGCTGTTCTTCAGCGCCTTGGTGATGCGGATGCGCTTCCCGCAGTGCGGGCAGATGAGGATCGCGAGGTTCGAGTCCTCGTCCCGGAAATCGATCGCCCGCGTCTTTCCGCTCTGGAAGATGTCGAGGGCCCGCTCGGCCTCCCCGGCCGGCACCAGGACGTCGTAGGGGCGACGCGACGTGTCGCTCAGCACCTGGACCTTCGTGTTCAGCGACAGGCGGACCTCGATGCCGTGGCTTTTCAGGATCGTCTCGAGGAACTTCGCCTTCGCCTCGCTCTCGGCCGTGACGACGGCCACGAAGTCTTCGCTCATGGACGGCCCCCCTCTCGCCAGCGCAGGGATTTCAGATGTCGGGGAATCCGAGGCCAGCCGGCGGCATCCCGAAAGGTTGCAGACCCGGCATGCCGGCCCTCCCGCTTCTCTTCTCCCGCCATTGTAGCCCACAACATCAGCGCCTTGGACCCCCATGCCTTGGATTGTTTTCTTTCCGAGAACATCTCCGGTGCTGCAGTGTTATCTCGAGCCTGAAAACACTGAGATTCTACTGGACTACGCTGAAAGGGCTTTGGGGGAAGGTGGCTTCCCTCCATCGAAAATACTTCAGCGTTCTCAGAGTCGAAAGACTTGCCAACTCCGGCTTCTTGCCCGTCTTGGCCGCGCGAAGCGGCTTTCGTATTGTCCTTTCAGCGCCGGTGCACGATCTCGCCGTCGAAGACCGTCAGATCCACCCGGACGTTCCGGAGATCCTCCGCGGGGATGGAGAACGGATCCCGGTCCGTCACGCACAGGTCCGCCCGCTTGCCGGCCTCCACGCTTCCCCTCTCCGCGCCGTCCCCCGACGCCTCCGCCGGCGCCGTCGTGTAGGCCCGGATCGCCTCCTCCACCCCGATGCGCTCCGCAGGGTACCAACCCTCCTCGGGCGTCCCGTCCAGCCGGGCGCGCCTCACCGCCGCGTGGACCCCGAACCAGGGATTGGGGTCGGCCACCGGCATGTCCGATCCGAACACGAGCCTGACCCCCGCGTCCAGAAGCGTGCGGAACCGGTAGGCGTTCGCGCCCCGCTCCCCCAGGGCCCGGTCGATCTGATCGAGGTCCAAAGAGAGGTGGATCGGCTGGACCGACGCCGTGATCCCGAGCTTCTGGAACCGTACCAGGTCGTCCTCGTGCAGGTGCTGCGCGTGCTCGATGCGGTAGGGCCGGTCCAGGGACCCGCCCGCGTTCTCGATCGCGTCCAGGACGGTGCGGTTGGCGGCGTCGCCGATGGCGTGGACCATGACGGGAAGGCGGAAGCTCGCGGCCTCGCGGATCACGGCCTCGAGATCCTCCCGGCCGGTCACGGGGATGCCGCGGGAGGACGCCTTGCCGTAGGGCTCCAGCATGTGGGCCGTCTCGGCGAGCACGGCGCCGTCGGCGAACATCTTCACGCCTTCGATCCGGAGGAGATCGTCGCCGAAGCCGCCTTCCAGCCCCACGGACGCAGCACCCGGCAGCTCCTCACCGGCGAGGAAGTAGCGGACGCGAAGCTTCAGCTTCCGCGCCGCACGAAGACGCTGGAGCGCGCGAAGCGACTTCTTCCGCTCCGGCGCGTGCACCGAGACGATCCCGAAGCCGTGGAGGATCGCCTGGGCCCCCTCCAGGGCTTCCGCAAGCCGGTCCGGCGGATCCTGGGGAATGCGCTCCTTGAAGGCGTCCGCCGCGCGCTCCTTGAGGATGCCCGTGGGACGCCCTTCGCGATCCCGCTCGAAGGCCCCGCCGTCCGGGTCGGGCGTGTCCGCGTCGATGCCGGCCACCCGGAGGGCCGCCGAGTTCACCCACAGCACGTGGCCGTCCATGGAGCTGAGCGCCACCGGGACGTCGCCGGAGACGCGGTCGATCATGGACCGGTCCGGGAAGCCCTCGAGCCCCCAGCCCCGGAACACCCATCCCCGCCCGAGAACCCATTCGCCGGGCTTCGCCGAGGCAACGCGCTTTCCGACCGCCTCCATCGCGTCCTCGAGCGTATCGAAGGTTCTCAGGTCGATGCGGGCGAGACCGGCGGCCCAGGAGACCAGGTGGCCGTGGGAATCGGTGAAGCCGGGCAGGACGCACCGGCCCTGCAGGTCGACGGTCTTCTCGGCGGGGGGCGCGTCCCTCGTCTCGCCGACCCAGGCGATCCGCCCGTTCTGGACCGCCACGGCCGAGGCCACGGTTCCCTTTTCGTCCATCGTCCGGACGACGCCGTTTTCGAACCGGAGGCTCATCCCGCGTTCCATGCTCCGTTCCTTTCATCAGTCGAGGTCCCCGAGACGCAGAACGCGTACGTCTCCCTTCCCGGCCCTTCGGGCCAGGCGGTCGTCCGCCGTCACCAGGGGGGCGCGGGCGGCTTTCGCGCAGGCGAGGTAGCTGGCGTCGTAGACTGTGACGCCGAGATCCAGGGCGAGGGCGAGGGCGTTCTTCGCGAGCTGCTCCACGGGGAGGGGGATCAAATCGATCTCCAGGATACGGGCGAGACTTCTTTTCGCCTCATCGGGAGCGTATCCGAAGCGCTTCACGTATTTCCAGAGGGCATTCGCGCATTCCAGGTAGAGAAGATCGGGGACGAAGAACCTCGTCTCCGGATCGAGGGCCAGCCGCTCGAAGAAGGCCTCCGCCTTGCCGGACAGGTTCTCTTCCACGAACAGTTTGAGGCAAACGCTCGCGTCCACGGCGAAGCTCTTGCCCTTCATCGGTCCCGGTCCTCCCGGATCAGGTCCGTGCTGTCCGGCGTCCCGGGGGGGGGAGTGAACCTGCGCTTCCGGATCCCCTTGAACAGATGCCCTTGCCGCGAGCGCCGCTCGGCCTCTTCCAATCCCCTCTCGATCAACGCCACCAACTCGGCGCTGAGAGAGCGCCCGACCTTGCCCGCACGTTTCCGGATCCGCTCGTACAGCCGGTCGGGGACGTTCCTGACGTGCAGCGTGGCCATGTCGCTTGACCTCTGAGAAAAAATTCCAGAACGCCTTCCCTCATGAACCCGGGCTCCTCACACAGGGATTGTGCACCATCTGGTAGCAGTTTGCAACCTCTCTTTCTTTCCTCGACCGCTTTTCAAAATCCCCCAAATTCACGAAGTGAATTTGGGAGGATTTTGAAACCACCGAGAATGACGAACAGGATCCGCGCATAGAATGGATCGAGGGGACGTGTCGTCCGGCGCCGGGATCGGCTTCCTCTTCGGCGCCTGGCGGAACGGTCTTCCGGATCGGGAGGAAGAGATCCTCGTCACCGCTGGCTGCGTTGCTCCTCCTCGGGGTGGCCAAGGCCACGACCTCGTCGTCGCGCCTTGCCAGCGATGACGAATGGCTCGCCCAAAATGGGAAGTACTTCTTGCGCGAACCCT
>Ga0180432_10001121_pt1 | contig 42904 bp, 28 predicted proteins | sample SS_ome_10_FD_132414 | JGI IMG/M metagenome (GOLD analysis project Ga0180432, IMG submission 132414) | Hypersaline lake sediment archaeal communities from the Salton Sea, California, USA - SS_1_MS_2 metaG | ecosystem: Environmental > Aquatic > Non-marine Saline and Alkaline > Hypersaline >... | reverse complement strand
TGTAGGGAACGCCCTCTGTGGCGTTCCGAAACCCGGAAAACACGCTCGTTGCTGCTTCCCGGAACGCCACAGAGGGCGTTCCCTACAGACGGAACGTGTCAAACGCCAAAAAGTCACAGCCTCACTGGTCGCGGAAGCACGGGTAACCATGGTTTTCCCGGGCGAAATCGACCGCACAACACTTCATGCCGCACCCGCGACCACTGGTCGCGGGCTTGTAGAGAAGCACGTCATACGCTTAAAGGTGTTTCCATGAAAAACGATCTTCAATACAATTTCCTGGCCCCGCGGCAGATTGTCTTCGGTTGGGGACGACGTTGTGAGGCGGGTAAGCTGGGACGAACGCTCGGCGGCCGGGCGTTTCTCATTAGCGGGCTGCCCGACGAGGTCGCACCTCCTGTCATGCGTGAAATCTGCGGCGCATTAAAGGAGGAAAACATCGAAGTCGTTGTCGCCGGGACGATCTCCCACGAACCGGAAGTCGACGACGTCGATCGCGTCGCGGCGGAGTTGCGGGAACGGAATCCCGGGCAGGGCGACTTCATGCTCGCCGTCGGCGGCGGCGCGGCCGTCGATCTCGCCAAGGCAACCGCCGCCATGGCAACCAACACCGAAAGCCCCACCGTCAAGGACTATCTCGAAAACGTCGGCCGCGACCTGAAGTTGGGCAATCAACCGCTGCCGGTGCTGGCCATGCCGACCACCGCGGGGACCGGCGCCGAGGCGACCAAGAACGCCGTCATATCGTCGTACGATCCCCCCTTCAAAAAGAGCCTTCGCGACGACCGCATGATGCCGCGGATCGCGCTGGTCGACCCGGAATTGACCGTAACCGTTCCGCCGGAGGTCACCGCCGCCAGCGGCATGGACGCCATCACGCAGTTGATCGAGAGCTACATTTCCCGCAAGGCGCAGCCGATTCCGCAGGCGCTCTGCGTGCAGGGGTTGCGGATGGCCGTGCCGGCGATCGCCGAAGCGGTCGAAAACGGCGCCTCGCGCCCGGCACGCGAGGCAATGTCCCACGCGGCATTGCTCTCGGGAATGGCGCTGGCCAACTCCGGCCTGGGGATGGCCCACGGCGTAGCGCCCGCTCTGGGCACCCACTGCCACGTCCCGCACGGAACGGCCTGCGCCCTGATGCTCCCGACGGCCCTGCGCATCAACAGCAGCGTCTGCCGGGAGGAGCTTGCACGGTTGGCTCATGTTGTTTTGGAGGAGTCGTGCGAATCGCCGGAGGAAGCCGTCGAGGCATGGATCGCGAAGATCGAAGGGCTTTGCGAACGCGTGGGGACGCCGCGGCGGCTTTCCGATATCGGTGTAAAGGCGGAGCAGATTCCCGCCTTGGTGAAGAGTTCCCGCGGCAGCAGCATGAGCGGAAATCCGGTCGAGCTTTCCGATGAAGATCTGACCATAACCCTGGAGTCGCTTCTGTGATCCTTTCCGCCGGCCTGAGCCCCGCGTGGCAACAGTTTCTCGTGTTCGATTCGTTTCGCTACGGCGAGGTGAACCGGGCACGGGAAGCACGCTGGTGCGTGGCGGGCAAAGTTTGCAACGCCGGCAACGCCGCACATCACCTCGGCGGCCCCAGCTTGACGCTCACCGTTGCCGGCGGGACGCCTTTGCCGGAAATGTCGCGGGAGTTCGAGGAGCTGGGCGTTCCCGCCCGGTGGATTGAAACCGAGGCCGCCACCCGCGTTTGCACGACGATCCTCGACGAGGCCGCCGGAACGATGACCGAGCTGGTCGAAAACGGCCGGCCGCTTAGGCCCTCGGAACTCGACGCCTACCGGGCCGCGTACCGCGAAGAAGTCGCCGAGGCGCAGGTCGCCGTCATCATCGGTTCGTTGCCGGTCGGCACGCCCGATTCGTTCTATCGGGAATTGGTGGAGATGACGCCTTGCCCCGTGGTGGCCGATTGCCACGGCAAAGGGCTCAACGCGGTCTTGGACCTGAAACCGTTCGTGGTCAAGCCGAACCGCGAGGAACTCGGTTTCACGGTGGGCTACCCGGTCGATGACGACGACCGGTTGATCGACGCCATGCGGAGCCTCAACCGCCGGGGGGCACGGTGGGTCGTTATCACGCAAGGCCCCGGCCCCGTTTGGGCAAGCGGCGAGTCGAGCTTGTACCGTTTTCATCCCCCGCCGGTTGCGAAGCCGGTCAACCCGATCGGGTGCGGCGACTCGGTGGCCGCCGGCATCGCCTGGGCAATCCGTGAAGGCCGCGACATGATCGACGCGGTGAAGATCGGCATCGCCGCCGCAGGCGAAAACCTCCGGCACCTGCTGCCCGGCCGGCAAGATCCGGCGAAGGTGCAGGCCCGCGCCGAAAGAGTCCGCGTTGAAGAAGCATAAATCGCCTACCATGTTTCGGAGCAACCGTAAGTCGGAGCAACCGTCCAAGTGGCCTGGTACCTGAACTGGCGGCTCGCGTGAGGAACCCGCGGCACCCCGCGCCCGGCAACCACATCCCGCCGGAACGAGTCGTTGTCAAACTATTCTTTCTTCCTGCGATTTTTCATGCGGTTGCGCTGAACGGCTGAATTCAACGGCGGCGGCTATTGGTTCGTCAGCGTCTCGCCAATCGAATCCTCATTGGAAATTCCCATCGAAAAGTGCCACTGAACGATCTTCCAGTCATCCTCCTCCTTTTGGAAAACCGCTGTCAACCGGAGCGGTATTTCCGTGCCGTCCGGCAGCTCGAGCGTGGGCCGGCCCGCTACCCAACCGATCGAACCGTCACGATAGGCTTGGGGGGTGTCTGCCAGGACCTGAAATCCACCCGTTTCTTCAAGCTGGGCCTTGAACACCCTCGTAATGGCAGCGTAACCGGTCCACCATTCCGCCGGGTCAGTGCCTATCGCCAGCACGCCGTCCTTTTGCGAGAAGCAGCGTTCGAAAAATGAATAGTCTCCACTGGATAGGGCCTCGCAAATCCGGAGATAAAGCCCTTTCAACTCGGTCGATTGTTCCATGGCTGGTCCCTCTTTGGCGATCCGATAAACTTCCCGATCCGCGATCGTATCAGAATCCGCGTGCCGGGGCAATCACACGTTGTCCGTGGGCCCGACCGGAAGCCGGCGGCCGCGTTTACCCCACCCCACACGGCTTGTGCCAAGCCGAAGGGAAGAAAAGGAAGAAAAGAGGCCAAGACCGGTTCTGGCAGCTTTTCTTTCCTGCATTTCTGACTCCTCCGGCGTAGTGGCGCCGCCAGTGAGAACCCTTGCTACTCGTCAACCGGGGCGAGGTCTATCCGGCTCCCTGGCCACCGCCAAAATCCTCCGGCAACCCACCGACGATCCTGACCGTTTCCAGGCTCACCCACACTACCTGGCCGATCAGGCGGACGATGTACTCGGGGTCGTCCGGGCGGTTCGGGTCGGAGGTGATGCCGGACCGCTTGTCGGTCTTCACGCAGTACTGGTCGATGACCCAGTCCAGGGCGGAGCGGTTGCCCAACCGATACTCAAAAACCTCCGGCGGGATGCCGCCGAGCGTCAGCGAGTCGTTGACCTTCAGTTGAGTCTTGTCCTTCGAGAGCCGCATCTTCTCAATGGCGTAGCTCAGCGGCACGTCGGGCGTTTCGAGCCAATCCAGCTCGTAGGGCTCCAGGTCTTCGTAGTCGAGGTGCAACCGGGCAGATGGCCGCTGGCGTTGCCGAAGTTCCCCAAAGCGCCACACCTACCACGTCTGAGGGGGGGGCATGACACGACACTGGCACATTGACTAGGGTCGTTGCGATTTCTAAAGTGAAGTAGAATTGTGGTGCCATTCCCGTCCAGATTCTTGCACATGGAGGGAGAACAGATTGAGCGGTACGGTTGCACACAGGAAACGCTTGCTACACGTCACTGCGGGAAATCTCCGGCAGAACCACCTCTACATCAACGGGCATTACGATTTCTTTCCCGACGATTACATCGGGCCGTCGCGCAAGTCAACGAACAGCACTTCGAGAGAAATCGAAATCGTTCTTGAAGGTCTGAAGGAAACCGTAAAGACGGGTCGAACTCCGACGAATCCCAGTGTTGACCGTTTTGCGCAAAACACGTAAAATAGCATTCTATTCGCCCGGAAGCCGACAATGAGTTTCTTCCGCATTCTGTGGGACAACAAGGATGACCCGAATGGGAATGTGGAACATATTGCCGAACATGGGTTGGCGGTTGAGGATGTCGAAGAGGTGCTGGCCAATCCTACGAGCGAGGGTGTGAGCAAGTCGAGCGGGCTTCCGCTCGTTTGGGGTTATACTCGGGACGGGATTTACATTGTTGTGGTTTACCAGCAGATCGACGAAGAGATGATCCGGGTGGTCACGGCCTACCAGGTCGATGAGCCGTAGGAAGTAGAACGATGGGTACCGAGAAGCCTAAGCGAGTTATCCGAGCGGAGCACTTGACCCCCGAGCAGGTTGCCCGCGACGAGGAGATCCGCCGCAAGGTGATGGAAGAGTTTCCGCCCTCTCATGCTGCGTCGGCGCCCGCATCCAATTCGCTCAGCGAGTCGCTACGAGAGGCCATCCGCCAAAGCGGCCGTTCGGAAACCCAGATAGCCCGCGATGCCCACATCTCCAGCTTGTTACTCCGCCGCTTCCTCTCCGCCGACCGCGACATCCCCATGGCCGCCGCCGACCGCCTGGCAAGCGTCTTGGGTCTGAAGCTGACGGTGGATTGAGCCGTTCGGGACGCGACAGGGGGCTGGGGGCTAGGGATTTGGGATTTCGAAAAGCAACATTTGGCAGGCTCGGCTCTCGTGTCCACATAACGAGGGGCGTTAATGGTCTGTTCCCATTGGCTAGGATCGCCAGCATCGGCATAGCGAGCTATAATAACCGTGCGATTTGTGTGAGAATTCTTCCAGATCGAACGAACGGTACAACGAACGAAATGCTGACGGGCAACTCGGGCTAAATGCAGTAAAGACGTAGCAGACTAGTTTGACCTGAAAATGCTCGTCAAATCGGGCAATTGTCTTGGATACTTCCGGCGATCTCGTGGATCTGGAGAAGTGATGTATCATGTCCACCCGTATACCCCAAAGACACGGTAAGTTTTGGACTCGCGATGAACTGATTTTGGCATTCGAGTTGTATTGCCGGATTCCGTTCAGAAAAACGAACACCAGAAACCCACAAGTTCAAGAGTTGGCAACCTTGCTGCAACGCTCCCCTGCCAGCATAGCACGGAAGCTTGGCAACTTCGGTTCATTTGATCCAAATCTGCGACGCCAGAATATATCGGGGCTTAGCCATGCGGGGAACTCGGATCGTGAGGTATGGGACGAATTTCATTCGGACTGGAACCGGTTGGTTTTCGAGGCACACAAACTCAAGAGGAGTATAGGGCAGCAACGAAGTTGTCCGATGGAAACCACGTTTCCGACCGGGCCGACCGAACGAATGCGCTCCGTGAAACAACGAGTGCATCAATCTTTTTTTCGGCAGGCCGTTCTTAGCAGCTACAATAACACGTGTTGCATTACGGGGTTGATGGTTTCCGATAGAATACGTTGAGCATATTCTTGAACTGGATCAAGGAGACGCAAGTGATGCGGGATACAATAAGTATCGGGAGCTTAGTCGAGGAATATCGAACCTATGCTTCTGAATCAGGGATTCGCCGACCAGGGCGACCAACAGTGGACGAATCACAGAGACTTGTGAATACACTCATCGAATGGGGAGAATGGACGCCCGATGGAGCTGCTAGAGTTGTACGTCTCGCACAAGAATGTGGCGATTTTCTATTGCGCGATGCGCTTGCATTGGCAGTGGCGCTCGGAGTCGAGGATGAAGGACCGGGATTTTGAGTGTCGCGACGAAGCATTCCCTTTGATGCGAGTTCTGCTGAACACGGCGCAGGGTCTGGCATCTTGATCTGGTGACCGGTGGGACATGCGCCCGTTTGGGATCGTTGCAGGTATTCCGGAGTATGGGCGGCGAATTCGGCAGTTGAGGCGGGAAGAAGGCTACCAGATAGCCTCGGGGTCATCGCCGGACCCGGAGACCGGCATTGATCTGTCGCCGGATGAGTATGTTCTCGTGAGTGCCGAGCCGGACGCGAGCGCAGCGAGGCGCTGGCATATTGCCAATCGTATTCGGCGCGGTACCGGGGGCTCGAAACAGAAGATTTTGGCGTTCTTGAAAGAAAATGTCGGTAGGGTCGTAACGACCGAGGAACTTGCATACGTTGCAAAGGACAAAAGACAGTATGCAAGAAGGACCCAAGAACTTCGCAATGAGGACGGTTATGCGGTTGCAACTCGTTTCACGGGACGGCCGGAACTAGCTGCGGGGCAGTATATCTTGCAATCCATCGAACGCATTGCAGAACCCCACGATCGGCACATTCCCGAGACGGTTCAGAAAGCTGTCTATGAACGTGACCGGAACGCGTGCAAGGTGTGCGGGTGGACAACCGAACGTTGGTCTCAAGAAGATCCTCGCATTCTCGAATTGCATCACTTGAAACATCACCAACATGGTGGCGAGAACGTTCCGCGTAATCTTATCGTGATCTGTAGCAAGTGTCACGACGAAGTCCATTCAGGCCAGCACGTTGACATCTTGAACAGGATCGACGCAGCACTATGTCGGACGTATTCTCAGTAGTAAAACGTCGCGAAATAATGCAAGCCGTTCGAAATAAGAACACCAAGCCTGAGATGTTTGTGCGCGGAATCGTCCACAGACTCGGTTATCGCTATCGATTGCACGTGGGAACTCTCCCCGGCTCGCCCGACTTGGTTTTTCCCCGACGCAAAAAAATCATACTTGTTCACGGCTGCTTCTGGCATCGACACCGATGCCGCAAAGGGCAGTCGATGCCGGGTACGCGGAAAAGATTCTGGCGAGCGAAGCTGGAGGGGAATCGCGAGCGGGACCGGAGAAATCGACGTGCCTTGCGTCACCTCGGTTGGGAAGTACTGACGATTTGGGAATGTCAAACTCGTCCGACAAAAGTTGATAGCCTGATCATCCGTTTGCAGCGATTCCTCGAAGAATAGCGGGCCGAAGTCTTCTCGAAATCCTCGTGGGCCGGCTCGGTGTAGGCGAAGAAGGCGTTCAACAGATCGCAGAGGTGCGGCGGCTGGGTCAGGTCGGTCCGCATGGCGATCTGGCCGTTCTGGTAGAGGATTGCCCGTTGGGTGTCTTCAAAGATGATGTTCGTGAGCGGATAGCCCTTGGCGATTTTTTTGCGGATTTCGGCCTCGAGGTCGTCGTCGGTGTCCTTGGCCTCCCAGTAGCCGCGTCGCATCTGGAAGTCGTCGCGGAGGGTTCCGTCGGGCCGGACGGCGCCCTTGCGGCCCTCGACCGACAGCTCGGCGATGAGCGTCCAGCCCACCTTGCGGCCGGTCTCTTCCAAGAGATGCTGAAACGGCGCGCGGACGGCCATCTCGTGCTTGACCCCCTGGGCCGTCAGCGAGACGAGGTCGTCGTAATACCGTTTGACGGGCTTGTGGGTCGGTTTGACGGTCGCGGGCTTCATGGAGCACCATCCTCCCCCGGCGGGTGGGGCGCGGCTGCGGGGCATCGCCCCATTCTATGTCCCAGGCCGCCCCCCGGCAACAGGATCCGGACCCGTCCACCATTTCAGGGATGGGACGTCAGGCACGCCTGGACATCTTGCCGGCCCGATTGATCGGGCTTTCCGCCGGAGGCGGCCGTCGCTGTGACATCGCAACTCCTCGACGGCCTTGGAAGGCCGTCGTACAAAGTGTTACGCCCGAAAGAAGGGACGGTGCTGCTTCATGCCGTTCACCAGAGTCCTGTGCCAAAGTGGTCACTCCGGCAAATCGTCCAGTTCCTGGCGGAGCCGGATGAGGACGCGGGACTTGGCCTTGTAGACGGCGTGGAGGGTCATGTCCAATTCGTCGGCGACGTCGGCGGGGGACCGCTCCTCGACGGCCACCAGCCAGAACGCCTGCCAGGTGCGGTCCTCGAACTCGGCGCGGACAAGCTCCAAGGCCCGGTGCGACAGGAGGCTGCGGTCCTCGGCCTGTTCGGTTTGGGTCGGCGGCTCGTCGGGGTCGGGCGGCTCGGGGATTGCCATGATCTGCTGCTGCGCCTGGGTCCCGCCTTTGGCGACGGCCTTGCCCTGCCGGCGGCGGAAGTAGTCGCGGATCTTGTTTCGGGTGATCGTCCGCAGCCATGCGCTGAAGCTGTCGCCGGGCTGGTCGCGATGGAAGTCGGCCACCCCGCGGGCCGCCGCGGCAAAGACCTCCTGGACAACGTCGGCTGCGTCCTCTGCCCGGAGACTCGACTGGCGGCACCAATGATAGACCATCGGTCCGTACAGATCGACGAGGCGTTGCCAGGCCTCGGGCGTCTGTCCCCGTATCCCGGCCAAGAAGTTCGTGGAGATCGACTTCGAGGAGGAATCTTCCCTGCTCATGCTGTCGTCGTCGTGGCTCATGATGACGAGTAACCGGCCGGGTATGGAAGGGGTTCGATTAGTCCATGGACGATTGAATAGGAATAATACTCGAGTCGGGCGGCGGTGCGGGCGCCATCTTCCACCTGGGGAGTATGCCGGCGATCAAACTGACCAGGACGATCACCCAACCGAGGATGCTCGGCGAGAGCCAAAGCCACCAGAACAGACCGACGGCAACGCCGATGGCAGCCGGCCATCGCTTGGACCATTCGGTCAGAGTGCCGCGGCGCAGGCCGAAAACGATCAACCCGAATACGAGCACGATCATCAGCGACATCGACAGCCAAGGCTGCGAGCGGGCCGATTCGGTGCGGTGGTAGCTCAGCGTGATGGAATCGGACTTTCCGTCGAACGTACACCGGGTGACTTCGAGCGGGCGGTCGAGCGAGCGCTGCCAGAGTTCGGCGGGATCGTCGGCCAGCGGGGCGTTGGTGAGCAGTTGGGTCAGCACGGCGGAAGTCCCCAGCCGCCGGGCGATTTGTGCTTGTTTCCGGTCGGCGGCGAGGAGAGCGGACCGGGCCGCGCGTGCCTTGTTCGTGGGCTCTGCGAGCGACAATTCCCGCGAGAGATTCGCGCGGGCGGCAACCATCCGCCCTGCCCAAAGCCTGTACCAGCGGCGTGTTTCGCCCGGGCTTTCGATCGTCAATAGTGACGCCGACTCGATGCGATCAGCGGTATCCTGCACACGGGCCAGCTCATGCTCCCATGGAAATGCCCGGGATGCCTCCACCGGTTTTCCCGGCTTAAACGGCGGCGGTCCGGCGACCGTCCAAAGTGTTCGCTCGACGGGTATATCGCCGAGCGTCGGCGCTTCGAACCGGTGTCGGCCGGCCCTGGTCGGCCTCGAAACCGTACCCTTGAACAGGACTTCGATCCGCTGCGGCAATTGCTCGGGTCCCAACGGCACTCGCCACTGGCCCGGCACGATCAAGTCGGGGACGGCCGGAACGCCGGCGACCGAAACGCCGACCAGCTCGTACTGCTCCGGCAAGTGTACGGAGACGTCGGACGACCTACCCGGCTCGATATCGAAAGCAGCCACACCGTAGCAAGTCCCGTCGGACCGCCATGCAAGGCGAACGTCGGCCAAGCGGACGTGCGCGGTTGCCCGGGCAGTCTCGACGCGCCGGACAACCGCCCGGAACGATCTCGCAACGACCCGGTACACCGTCGCAGACCCGGTGCGTGCGCGCATCGCAAGGCCCTCGGGGAGTTCGGCCTGCTTCAGTCCCCAGGTCTCCCACGCAATCGGCTGCCCCTGGGCCTCCGAGGGAAGCGCAAGAAGCCGGTCCAGGCGGTCGACCTGCTGGAGCACGATGTCGGGAGCGAAGGGCCGATCGCTGGGGCTAAGCGCGATCGGGCTGGAGAGAGTGAACCGGTACTCGCCGTCGATGGCCTTTTCCGGGCGCACAATCAACTGGCGCCGTTTGTCGGGCAAGGTAATCTCGCGAACGGAAGCCGGAATCGCCCCCGTCACGCCATAGGGGCCGTGTACGCGTCTTGGGGCGTCGATCCGGAATTGGTCGACCAGCCCGCCGGTCACGCTGATCCGGAAGTCGACCGCCGCGCTCCACTGCATGCCCTCCGACAGGAGCCGGGTGACTTGCTCGGCCCGCACGTCCGGCCGGTTCGGTGAAACGGTGACCGAGATTTTGAGAGGTTGTTTTCCCCGGCGGTGATAGGCCCCGATGAACCGCCCCCACCGGGGATCAGACGATTCGGGATCAGACGATTCGGGATCGGGCCGATTGGCGTTCGTATCGCCCGCGTTGTCTACGTTGTCCGCATTGCCGGCGTCGTTCGCGTCGTTCGATCGAGGTTTTCGATTCGTGCGGTTGACGGTCACCAAGACGGCCGGCCGGCGGAACAGCTCGACCTTCGAGGAAAGCAGCTCGGCCCGGTCAACTTGCAGCGGAACGATCGGTATCTTGGCGTCGAGCCGAGTGGGAATTCGCCCCCGCAACGAGAGCTGCCTGCTGCCGGTGACGGGGCCGGTAAGAAAGACCGTTATCGCCGTGGCGCCCCCCTCTTTCCCTTGTGCAAATCGTGCGACTCGCTCGACGTCGTTTTCCCTCACCGAAACATGCTCGACCTGCAAGCCTCCCAACTCCCTCGGTATCAATAGCCGGTGTTGGAAGTTGTGCCCGGCTTCGGTCGTCAAGTCGGCGTCAAAGCGGACCTCCGTGCTTCGCTCGTCAAAGCTGACGGCCATGGTCTGTTCGACGGATGTCCTCGGCCTCTGTGCCCTGGTGGCGATGCTCCAGATATCCTCGTCCGGCGCAAGGCGGAACGCGGAACGGGGTTGTTCGTCCGTTTCTCCCCAGAGAGCGAGAAAGTCGGGCACGGACTGCTTCTTGACGCGATCGTCGTCGGGCCCGGTGTGATCGAGCCTGGGATCGAGTGAGACGGCGACCCAGCGTCGAGTGGTGCGGGCGTCGAGAACCCTCAGCTCCGGAAGACGGAGATTACCGATTCCCGATTTCCCCGTCCACAGAAAACTCGCATGGGCGACCGCCTCGCCGGAGAGCGGCTGCGGCCACGTGAGGGTGATCGTGCGCGGTTGTCCCGGCATGGAACCGACTTCGGCCGATGGGGGATTGTCGCCTTCCAGGGGCAGCAGCCGCAACCGGGGATCGGTCGCCAGTTGCAGCGTGCTGAGCTGCCCTTCGACGATCTTGAGTTTGAACCTGGCATCCACGACGACGGACCCGGGTTGTATCTTCAGCCAGAGCAGCTCCTCGACATCGACGGCCGACCCGGTACTGCCCAACTTCGAACCCACCGGCCAGCGAACCGTGAGCCGGTCGCTGGACCCCAAGTCGGCCACCAGCCGCAAGGGATTGTCCTTGATGCCAACCGGGCCCATGGCCGACGGAACCTCGATTTTCGGAACGCCCGGCGGCAACAGCAGTTCAAGACGCGAGGTGGCCAGCCGCGGAATCGCCATGTCGAACCCGGCCAATCCCTCTGCCGTCTGCATCGTTGGGTGCAGCAACAGTTCCAACCGGTATTGTCCTTGCTGGGGAACGTCGAACGTCAGCACTCCGTTGTCCGAATCCCATTCGGGCTGGATCACCCGCCCATCCAGCGTCACGCTGCCCGGCAGGAGGTTGGCCCCTTCACGCTGCCAGGGGATCCGCACGCGTGCGCCGTGGCTGAACACATTCAGATCGAAACCCGCTTTCAGCTTGTCGAGGGCCAACCGTCCCGTACCCGTCTTCCGCGAAAATGTGCCGTGGTAGGTCGCCGCGCCGAGGAGCCACCCTTCCGGTTGTTCAGCAACGTCTACTGCAAGACGGCGCAACCGGTTGTAGAACTCGATGGGAAGATAGACTTTGCCACCCGTGGGTTGCTTGTTGTCGCCGATCGGAATGAAGACGTGATACGACGGTGAGGATCCGGTAGGGGATCTCACCGCGGACTCCTGGCCGAACGCCGCGGAACACAAAAGCCCGATCGCCAATGCGGCAATCGCCAGGATACCCAACTGTGTTGTGATCTTGACCACGCCGTGCGACGTGCACTCCGGCCGGGAACGGCCCGGAGCAACCTCGCCGCGGCGCCGCACCAGCCGCAGCACCAGGCAGAAAAGGATGCCGAGCAACGCACCGGATGCCACGGGCACATACGCTTCGGAAAGCAGCATCGTCAACAGGGCACACCCGCCGGCCAGGGACGCCAACAGCACGGGCCGGTCGTTCGCCTTCCACCACGCCAGGCCCAGCGTGAGCAGGAAAACAATCGTACCGAGCAGACGCATCGTTGCACCGTAGACATACTTCAGACGTGCCGGCGCCGTCGTGGAAACCTCCAATTGGTAGCGGCTCCAGCCGTGGAGATCGCTTTCCTCCAATCCGGCTAACCCCGTCTTGTTCCACGGGATCCCGGGCACTGCCGGCTGCTTGCTCCAGGTTGTGGCCGAAACAAACGCGGTAGAAACCGTCTTGCCCCGACCTGTTTCACCGGCCGCCTGGTGCAGTTGTTCGTGAAGGGGGCCGGGCAAAACCCGCCACATCGCCGGATCCTGCAAGGGAACCAACCAGGCATGGTACAACGCGGCTTGCGATTGACTCGTTAAGAGAATAACGTTGGGATGAACCAACAGGGCAAGCTTCGTTTTCCGCAGCAAGTCGCCGCCACGCGACACGGCATCGTTGCCCTGAACCGGTTCGACCGGCGATTGTGGCGACAGGGCAAGCCGCGCCAAGGCCTCGCGATCGACCCGAACCTTCACGCCGGGCGACTGCACGTCCTTGTGACTGAGCAACTCGGACCAACACAGGCCGCTGTTACCGTCGGCGGTCGTGCCGGGGGCCGCCGTACCAAGTGCTTTCAAGAGCAACTCCGCCTGCCGGACAGCCTTGTCCCAGTCGGATCTGCCGGCGACCGGGTTCCACGAGCGGACTCCCAGCGGGTCAAACGGCGCCTGGCGGGTCGTCTGACCCAACGGGCCAAACAGGCGCCGGCTGAGGCTCCATCGCGGGGCGCACAACGGCTGCCAACGCGGATCGGAGCCGCATGCACCGTAACCCGGCGGCAACCATACCGTCCAATGCCGCGAGAAAACCGGAAAACCGGTTTCGGGAAACAGGGGCCGCAGCGAACCGGTCGTTCCCAGCGGCTTTTGCCTCGTGACAAAGTGGATCGCAACCGCGGGAAACTTCTCTCCCGGCGGGAGATCGACAGCCAGAGAACCGTCCCTGCCATCTACTTGTCGCCAGGTGACCGGCTTGTCGTCGACCCAAACGCCGCGCACATCTTCGCCCGCTACACCGGAAGCCAAGGAAAACTGCACCTGTTCGACACCGGAGTTCTGCAACCGGTACGTGGCAAGATGCTGGCCGAGACCGTTAGGGTCATAACGCGAGTCGAGTTGGCAGTCCCAGACCCAAATCGGCGGGGTGGGAGCGTCGGAAAGCGGTAAAATCGTGACGGCTGCGTCCGGCGCGGCCGCCATGTCGCGAGAAGGATCGTAATGGAACGTCGCCAACGCCGTCTGGTGTCGTCCCGCCGGAACCGGTTCGGCGGGAACGGGCTTCAAGCGATGGTTCTCGATGCGAACGTCGGGTACTCCCGACGAGCGGACAACCAGCGTGCCTTCCTGGCGGGTTGCTTTCGGCAGCGACGCGAGGCTGATCGCCTCTTCCCCGCCGAACGGAGACCGCCGCACGGCATGAATCTCGAACGGAACGCTCCGTGAGCGAAACGTCAGTTCCCACGTTTCTCCTTCCGGTGGCAGCAGCGCACTGCCTTGTTCGGCAACCGACCACTGCCGGGCGGAAATCTGCCGGCCGTCCCCGGCGCCAAGCGTCCACTGCGGCGGTGTATCTCGACGATGCGAGAAGTGGACCAGCACGCGATCCACCCGGGCCGATTGGGGAACACAATGGAAAGCGTACTTCTCGCGCAACTGCCCATCGACGACGCCGGCCTCCACGCGAACGGTTCCCGAGTAACTGGGGCTTTGCGGCTGCAAGGTAATTCGCAGTTTGGCGGCATTCGCGTTGTCTTCAAACACCAACCCTCGCGGCGGCTCGGCAAAAAGACCCAGAGTGGGAGCATCCAGAGTCTGGGGGTCGATGCGGTCGAGTTCTTCGGCGCCTGCCAGCTTGATCTCATAAGGCTCGGCTGCGTCGATCGCCACAAGCCGCCGATGCTGCTTTAGCAAACCGGGGTCTTCGTCGGCACAAAACCGCAGCGGCACGAGATCGTCGATTCCCAATTCGCGCCCCAAGGGGGAAAGGAGACGGCGGGCAGTAACCAACAATCGCACCGGACGCGATGGCGAAAGCGCCTTCGTCAAACGGTGGTTTCCCCGCCTGTCAGGGGCCCAGTCGTCCATAATACCGGCAGGCAGCGACTCGACGGAATCGATCAACCAACCCGGAGAGACGTCGGCCGGCAGCGAAAATCGCGGGGTATCGGCAACGTGCAAATCCGTCACGACGCGAGCGGTCATCTCGCCGCCGCCAATGCTGATGGCCGTGCCGCTGGTCAGTTGCACCAGATCCTGATGGCGCGAAAGCACAATCCCGATGGTCGCATCGGGGGAAAAGTACTGGAACTGGGCCGATTCCCCTTCCCTCGCACCGGGCAGCGGTCCCGTACCCGATTGCCAACACCCGCTCGGAACGAGACGCTTGATCAACAACGGCGCAGGAACCAACAGCGTTGCATTGCCTTCCTGCCAAAACATCCCCTGCGGTTGAATGCGAGGCAACTGCCACGGCTTATCCATCACCAACGGGGCCAGTGCAGAAAGGCGCAGAACGCGACCCGTATCGCGGATCGGCTCCGGCAATTCCAACAACACCCGCCTGACTTTGCCGTCCGTATCCGACACGATCGACCACGGAACCGGAGCATCGCCGTACCGGACGGTGACCAGTTGCAGTTCGCGGTCGATGGCCAAAGCGATTTCCTCCACCGGCTCGCCATGCACCTCTACGTTCAACCGGGTCAAGACCTCCACGCCGCGCAACGAGAAGTCGTACGCAACCGACTGCCGTACCAGGGCCAGCCTGGGACTCTGCTCGGATGCACTTGCGGAAACCACGCGGAGCCGAAAGGACCGGCGGCCGCCCAATTCGATCTGCCAGCGCCGGAACCCCTTCGGAAGTTCACCTTGTGGACGCCGCTCCGGCGGCAACTCCTCCGCCCGCAAGACGATTCCGTTATCGGTTACCGGGACGAGGTCTTCCGGCAAATCGAGAACGAGTCGGGTGGCAGGGCAAGGGGGAAGCTCAAACCGAAAATGAATGACGTCTGCCGCGTCGCGGCGTCCTGCCAGCGACCAGTCGAATTCCAATTGGCCCGAGCGATCCACCCTGACTTTCTGCTTGCCGTCGCCTCCAAAGCCAAAGACTGCTTTCACCGGCTTCTTGTCCGGCTCGAGCCAACGCGTGCGGCCGATGGCCAATCCGCACGGATCCAGAAAAAGCATGGTCGCTTCACTGCCCGAATGCTTGACGTCCAAAGCAGCGTGACCGTCAGCCAGCCGGGTCCCGGCGAGTCGGGCCCGGTAGACTGCGGAAGTCGCGATGGCGGTTCCCAGCGTCCGTGGTTTAGAGCCGGAAGCCTGAAGACGCTTTACAAGCCGCTCGAATTCGGCCGCATCCATCGGCATGTGCGGGGCGTCGATCCCGGGCCAGTCGACGTGCCGATCCGCAGGTGCGTATACCCGGTGATATCGCAGCACTTCCGGCTTGGTTTCCGCCTCCCTGCCGCCGCTTTCCGACAGTCCCTCGGCGCCGCGGGCCGGTTGCCGTACAACCGCACCGAGCAGTGTGACGACGACCGTTGCTGCAACGATTGGTGAAAAGCGAACTGGACGAAGGCTCATGTGTTCGAATCCGAAGTCGGCGGTACCGCGAGTGGACCCATTTGCGTCGGTAGCTGGTTGGAGGCAATCGGATGCTGATATTGGGTTTGTGTGGATTCCCTTGCCAGGATCGAACTGGGACTTTCAGAAAAACCGATTCTGTGCCGATGCCGCGCCACGTTCCGTTGCAGGAACCATGCCACCAGAGCCAGTGCAAACCCCAGGCCGGCGGCCTGCGCAGCCAGCAATGTCGCCTCGGGGTAAAACATGCCCAACCCCAACAGCACGATAGCAAAGACGAATAGTGCGCCCGGATGGCGGCATACGGGAACGTAGATCAACAGCAACCCGACCACCAGGGCAATTCCCGATGCGCCCAACACGATGAACGTCCGGCCGGCTGTTCGCAAGGTGCATTGCTCCACTTCGCCCACGCCGCTGAACAAGTAGCGGTTGGCGCTCTTGGCAACGGGTGCTTCGGCGGAAGTACCAACCCAGGATTCCAACTGCGGCTGTTCCAACAGCGGCTTACGCCCCCAGAAGTATTCATCCCATGCCCACCGAAATTCCCCGGTAAAACCCTCGGGAATCGCTACTACGTGCTCGTTCTTCGGCAAGACGAGCTGCCAGTAGACGCGGCGGGTCCACACGTCGGGTTCGAGATGGGCCAACTCTATCGACATCCGGCCGGGGCGACGCGGCTCCGAAGGGAAGCGGGTGTGTACTTCGAGGCGGCGCCGGCGGGGTCCGGTACCGTTCGACAAAGGTATAACCAGCCGGCCCGTCTCGTCCACTCGGGCGGCAAGGGGGACGCCGTCCAGGAGCACCTGCGTTGCATTCACATCGGCACCCGTCGGAATCACCAATCCGATCTGGTCGCGGTCGCTGGTGAAAACGAAGACGGACCGATCCAGCCGCTCGGAGTGCGTGAGCCATGTCTGTATCCATGCCCGTTCAACCACCGTAGTCCCCGCGTCATCCACGTTCTCCAGCTTTACGGTTAGATCGATGCGGTTGGCAAGTTGATCCGAACTCATCAGCAGGTCGTTGGCTGCGCCGCTGCTTTCCAAAGCAACCCAGGCATCTCCGTCAGGCTCCACCTCAACATCCCGGCTGGAAGTCACACGGACCTCGTTGCCGGTCAACGTTCCCTCGCGCGGCGTCACCAGAGGAACCGACACGGTTACCGGATTGCCCGGTTGAAGTTTCGCTGCTGCCACCGTGTAACGCACTGAAATTTCGCACGAACCGATGCACGACTCGGGCAGCAGAATACGCATCGGGACCTGCTCGGGCTTCTGCTTCGAAACCCCGCTCTCGTTCAACGCCACCGGCGTGATCGGCTTGCCGTTGTATAGGATCTCTAGTTGCCCCAAGTCGGCAATGCTCCGCGGTACGTTCATGGTCAACACATCGACCGGCTCGTGGGCAATCGTGTAGGCCAGGTCCTGCTGCACCGAAACGGACAGCCGCTCGACGCGGACGCGGCTCTTGACCTCGACGTCGACACGTTGAGCGAGGATCTCGAAATCGCCGGCAAAAACCGCTTCCATGGTCTCGCCCCGATAGAACAGGGGAGACTGCTGCCGCTTGGGAAGTTCCATCTGCGGAGCAACGCCTTGCCGGATCAACCCCTTTGTCAATTGCCCGTTGGGTACAAGCTGCACGTTATCAGCGGGCATCACGACGACGGTTGCGGCCCCCAGCGAGCACTCCCTCGGTTGAGGCAAGGGGAGTACCAGCGACCGCGTTCCTTCCTCGATCGGCCGATGGGCTTGAATCTCCACTTCGATCTGTCCGCCCGAAAGTTGCTGTAGCGGAATTGTCACCATCCGGAACTCGTTGGTTTCATCTACCGAAACCCCGGCAACCGTCACCAGGTTTTCCGGCCCCACCTCGTCGAGTTCCCAGTCCGGCAATGCCTCAATCCGCGGCAGCGCCACGTATAATTTAGACTCCTTCGCGCCACGTACCGTGTACTTCAGCTTTGCCCTTAACCGAACTTGGTTCTTGTCGACCAAGAGGAGATATTCCGGCTCAACGCGGTTAGGAGTCTTCTTTGGGGCAAGCTCAACCGTCAAAGAGTAGGGTTGGACGAAGTATTCGAAGCCGGCATAAACGTCCTTGTGTCGTAGTGCCTCCGGCAACTGGTCGACCTGCCGGACGCCGCGAATGTCGTCCCCCCAAATAACTTGTCCATCGCTCTCGACGGCGACGGCGACATGTCCGGACTGCCGCGCGGCCCCGGCCACCTCGAACCCCGCCAATTCAAAAGACTCTTTCTGTTTCGCCTTGTTGCGCAGACGTCGTGTGGCCAGGTGAACCTCGACCGGACCGGAGGTCTTCTGCGCCAAACGGACTTCTACGATCCGCTGCGGTGGCGTGGTTTTCTCCCGCGATTCGATCGGCGCCAGCGTGTAGTCCGAGGGATTGCCGGGAGTCAGCTCCGCCCCGGGCGGCAACCGAACCTGAAACCGGTCGAACGGGGCGCCGTAACTCTCGACCCTCAGCGTCGCGCTCGTCTCGATCCCGCGATCCTCGATCCGAGTCAATATGGTCCCTTCCACCTCCAGAACGGTTTGCACCTTGGCAACGCGACCGTCCGGCTTGTGCCAGGCCAGCTCGAAATTGCCCGCCAAACCAAGGACTCGAAACTCGGTATCCTTGCCCCTCTCGGCGGGCGGCAACAGCGTCGCTCCTTTGGAAATCTTGCCCACCGCCTTGGCGACCGGCACTTGCAGTTTCAACTCGGACGTGGTTGCGCGAGGGAGCGACAGTTGCAGCCGATGGCAGCCCCCCACCTGGGAAACCGGGACGAGCATTTTCAGCGTGAGATTGTGTTGCCCGTTGGCCGGGCCGCGAATCCAAGTGACGTGCCCGTCTCCCTTTGGTTCGAAGCTGAGGATCTGTTCGCCGGGACCCTTGTAGTGCATCTCGAGCAGGACAACCTGGTCGAAGTGCAGCGGTACCTGAACCCAACCTTCATCACGAAGCTGAACCGCCAGATCGACCGTCACCTCGGCATGGTCGCCCTTGACCGAGCCGTGAATCATCATCCTTTGAAGAACATGTTCCGGCCGCCGATTCCGTTGGATCGCCCCGATTTTCCGATCATGCGCGTCCTTAATGTCTTGGTAAGTAATGCCGGGAACCAACACCAACTTGCCGTCCTTGTCTTTGAAGTAGTAGAACCTGGGCCCCTCTTCGACCAACCGCGGAACGTCCCTTGCCGATTCCGAACCTTTCTTCGGCGCAGCGGTAGTGTCACGGTCCTGGCCGGCGACCGGCCCGTACCATACGAGGAGGTGACACAACACCCCGGCAATCGGCAAGAAGATCCAGGTACGCACAGACTCTCCTCCGCATAAGCTACCGGTAGATTCCAGCACGCATGCGCATCTTATCACGAGATTGGCTCAGAAGGGAACAAGCCGGACGAGCATCCCCTTTCTCATTCTAATTACTCGGACACGCCAAATGAAGCACCACCCGCCAAAAATACACGCCAAACGCGGGAAGTTGCGGTGCCCAAGGGGGTCACATCCCGGCAGCCAGAGCCCGGGTGGCCATGTCGACAAGCTTGTCGTTGAGGGGCTTGTTGGCGGCTGCAAGGAAATGGGCCTCTTCCAAAATGAACCCCCCCCCGGTTGGACTGGTAACGACTCCACCCGCCTCGCGGATCACCAATACCCCGGCGGCCACGTCCCAAATGTGCGTCGAATAGGACCAGAACAGGTCGAAACGGCCGGCTGCGACATAGCACAGGTTCAGGGCGGCCGAGCCGGTCCGCCGAACGGCCTGGCAAAGCATCGCCGCCTCCAAAAAGACGAGTAAGTCCGGCGAATCACGGTGTAAATCGCAGGGAAACCCCACAGCGGCCAGACTTTCGGACAGATCCGTGACGCTGCTGGTACGGATCGGATGCCCATTGAGAAAAGCACCTTCGCCCGCCGTGGCCGTGAAACACTCGTCCCGATTCGGGTCGTACACCGCGCCGGTCACCAGTTGGCCAGCGTGTTCCAAGGCCAGCGAAACCGAATAGTGCGGAACACGGTGGACGTAGTTCGTTGTCCCATCCAGCGGATCGGTGATCCAACGATACGTCGAACCCCCCTCTTTGGCGGGGACATCCATGTCCTCCTCGCCGATTACCGAATGATCCGGAAAGGCCTCAAGCACCGCGTCGCGAATCACTTCTTGTGCGGCAAGATCGGCACTGGTAACGAGGTCTGTCGGCCCTTTTTTGCGGACATCGGCACGGTCCACCCAGTCCTGTACGACTTTTCCCGCTTCTCGAACCGCCTGCTGGCAGACAGTTGCAAACTCCGACATCGGGTCTCCTCGGTTGGGGGTGCTTGTGTCGTGAGTCAATTATACGGGCTGGAGTGAGGTGTGCAAAGCATCGAAATAACACGTTCGATTGGGGGGAATCAGGCGAAAATTGAAGGAGGACGGGCGTTCGGGCTGCAAAATTCTGGACACCGTGGAAAAACTTGCTACTATCAAATTTATACCGGCCTCTTCTCTGTTCCGGCCCCGCCGTTGGGCACAAGTGCTAACGGCGGGGTTTTTTGTGCCGACACATCTTCCGCCTCAGAGATCCAGATACGCCGGCCTCACTTCCCATTCATTATCACCCATAAAGCCGCGACCGGTGGTCGCGCCCTGCGATGGGACAACGTTTTGCGTTCCGGCGTGCGCGACCACCGGTCGCGGCTTTATAATTGGAGCGTAACCCGTTGCGGTTGTTTTGGGGCTCGACCACCGGTCTACTGCCGTCCGAGCAGATTCACCGCGCGGACGGTTCGCGTTCGTTCCTCGATCTCGTCCGGCAAGTGGCCCTTGAACCAGGGCTTGGCGCGGTAGGTAAACTCGTCCCCGCAGGACATGAGAGGTGGCCGCTCAGACCGCCAGCGGCTCGATGGCAAACAGTCGGCAGTACTGGACCAGCTCGCGCTTGTAGTCTCCGTAGAAGAACAAGTGGTGGAAGCCGGGATAGGCCAACACGTCGGTCACCCCGTCGAACTTGACCATCACGGAGACGACACACCCGCCGGCCGGCGGTACGGAGACGTTCTCGAGGACCTTCCCGGCCGAGATGATCATCCGCGTCGGCTCTTTGCCGCGTGCCGGCAGGATGTCGGCCGAGGTGATGCGCTGGCCGATTTTCCACAGCGGCCGCACCGTGGCATCGCGGGCGCCATGATGATGAACAATATCGTACACCACCGGAGGCTCCGACCGGCCCGCCAGCCTCGTGCCACACGAGCAGTGCGCGCCGATGATAGCTTCCCGCGCGGTTTCGGCTACGGGGTCCTGCTGGAAGCCGGGCCGGTCAAAGAGGTACTCGACCAGAACGTGTGTAGCCATTGCACCCAGGTCGGCCTCGCAGGCGGCCGGGATGCCCATGTCGTTCATCTTCGACCACGCGATACAGGGCAGACTGACCTTGCTCCTACCCAGTGCCCCCAGGCAGTCCATGGTGATGCCATCACACTCTTCCCGCTTCAACAGCGTCCTGGCCACGACGTAGCTCTTGATTCCGTTGATGACATCCTGCTCGGTGGCCCCGGTCTGCTTTCGTGCCCCTTTGATCAACTCCGCAGCCATCGTACGGACTTCCTCATCTACAGGCGTCTTTTCATATTCCTCCAGGAACGTCCTCGCGGGAACGGTGCGGAGCTTGATGCCCAAATGGGACATCTCCCCATCCGCCCGTTTGCCACCCCTGAGTACGAGGCATCGGGTCTCCCGCATTTTGGCACCGGTGCGGAGCATTTTCATTCCGTAGGCGACCTGGCTGAAATCGTCGGTGGAGCATATGAAGCAACCCGTCTTCTTCGACGGCCCGGCCGTGTTGGTCGTGAACGAACTGCCGACGGGGGAGAAGATCACGGTGGGGATTTTGGTGTCGATTGCGCGGTTTGCCGTCGGCCAGGCGTGTTCCTGGCGGTCCAGGAGGACGACCAGCAGGCCGTCCGGCTTTTCAGCCACCGCCTCGGCGACCCAGGCGTTGGCTTCCGATATGCTGTGGATCGGCTGGGGGCGCAAGTCCAGCTCGAGCCCCAGCTCCTTGGCCGTATCGGTGATCTGCCGGGTGTACTGCTTCCGCGCGGCCTCACCATCGTAGACTTGGCCGGGCCATCGCATTCCGTACTCCCCCTTCCGGCGGACAAAGCACGCCCTTACTTTCGGAACGTACTTGGCCCCCGGGCCGGTCGGTTCGACTGGCGAGGCGAGCACGGTACGAGTGGCCGAGAACCAGCCGCCCAACACCGAGGCGGAAACCAGGGATGCCGTGGCCACGAATTCCCGGCGATTGACGCCGTGATCACACCGGCATCTTGCCGCACATCGGTTGGTTCGCATAGCTAGCTTCCTCCTTTTCCCGGGGACTTCCCCAACTGATAGCCGTTCAAGCCCTACCCACGCCGGGCAACCTATACCCAAACGGCACAATCCTGAGCATAGCACAAATTGCGGGCGTTGCAACGGCCTTCTTGCCCCCCAAGAAATCCCAAATTTCTTGGGAATCGGCCAGTTCGGCCTCTGCGGGCAGTAACGAAGGAGCGGCGGAGCCGTCGAGCCGCGCGCGGCAACACGCGGTCAGCAGATCCAAGACGTTGCGGTTCTGCTGCCGACAAGTGGCCACGACGCTGAGCATCCGCTCGACAAAACGGCTGCCCGCTTCGCTATCGGTACCTCCGCTGCTTTTGCACCAAAGCACGGCATGACGAAGCACGCGCCCGGCGTCGTTGTTCGGCACAAGTGCCAACGGCGGGGGTTTTTGCGATCGTCCCAAAGCCCGTTTATTAAACGAGATTCATGGAAATGTGCGCCGCTGCTTCGCAGACAGAACAAGGTTTCTACCGCCCCAACAGGTTCACCGCGCGGACGGTCCGCGTTCGCTCTTCGATCTCGCCGGGGAGATGGCCCTTGAACCAGGCCTTGGCGCGGTAGGTAAACTCATCGCCGTTGGGGAGGAACTTGACCGGTGGGAAGTGGATGGCGATCGGGTCGTTGCCGCGGCTGGTCGTGTGGGGGTCTTCGTGACAGCCGACGCACGATTTCCGCTCACCGGGCCGGGGGTAGATCCATGTCTTCTGGTTGCCGATCACACGCCGATCGCTGTCGAGCACCTGGAAGTGCATCAGCCGGTCGGCCGGGACCTCGACGCAAAACGAGCCGTCGGGCGCCAGCGGCGCCATCCCCAACACGCGGGCAAAAGTCCCGCCGTGGTTCTTCCAGACCGGCTGGGGATTGGTGTGCGTGCTGTGCCGGGCGATGACCGGCACGCCCTCGATCAGGCGCACCAGTCGGCCGCGCAGCGGAACGTGCTTCTCCTGCGTCGCAAAGACCGACGAGCAGACGAACTGCCCGCTGTAGGCGTGTCGCTTTACCTCGGCAGCGTGGACCATCGGGCGCGGCCGGGCCATAATCGGCCGCGGCTCGAAGTCGGCCGTGGCCGGGTCGTTGTAGATCAGGCGAACTTCCTTGGTCGCCGGATCGAACAGGTAGAGCCCCAGATCAACCTTCTTGCGGTCGGGCGTCTTCGCCGAAGCCGCACAAAGGACCGTTCCGTCGGGCAACGGCAGCGGCGTGGTGTACGCGCGGGTCTTGTTGTCCGGCGTGATGATCTCCTCGCGGTCGCGGCGCTGGCCGATCAACGTGAACCCGCCTTGCGTGGCGACAATGATGTGCCGCCCGTCGGGCATCGGCTGCGGCTGCGTCATCCGCAATACGCGGTGTGTCAGCGGGGCTTCCTGGCCGTCGGCCGGGGTACGGGGGCCATGGTCGAGCGAACGCCAGAACTGCCGCCGCTCCGGCCCGTAAAGAACCACGTCCTTCGTCCCATCGGGGTGCATGGCGTGCAACGTCAGTTCGGTCTTGTTGCGCGAATAGAAGACCTCCAGGCGGCTGAACGCAACCCGGCCATCGTTAAGCACCGCCGGCTCGTTGTCGCGGCCGATGTTCGTCGCGATCGGGTGCGGGTCGCTCCCGTCGGCGTTCATCACCCAAAGGGCCGTGCAAGGGTAGCCGTGGTACTCGTCGCGGATGCCCAGCCGGCTCGAGGTGAAGACGATTCGCCCGTCGGGCAGATACGCCGGGCCGACGTCGTGGTACGGGCCGCGGGTAATCTGCTTAAGCCCGGTGCCGTCGGTGTTGATCCGCCAGACGTGCCACCAGGGATCGTCCTGGCCGCGCCGGGTGAACAGGACGTGCGAGCCGTCCCACGACATCTCCGGCTCGGCGACGTAGCCGTCCGGGAAGGTCGTCAGCGGCGTGACCTTGCCGTCGGGCCGCGGCGGGCGAAGCACGTAGAGATTCCGCCCGGGGCGATAGACGGGTCCGGAGTCGGTCACCACGTACGTCTGCCGCCAGCGGTCGGCCTGCTCGACGGTACCTTTGGTGTTCGGGATATCGTTGCTGCCCTTGATGAAGATGATGGCGTCGAGGTCTTTGAGGGTGCGTTTCGCCAGCCGCCGCTTCTCGTCTTGTCCAGAGCCATCGTTACCGTTGTTCGGCGCGACCAACGGTCGCGGCTTTATAGCGCCGACGTCGTTGATTCCTCGCGAGCGCAGCGCGTCCCGGGCGATGTGGCGGACACAATGGAACGAGTGGTTCAGGGCGGCTTCCTTCAACGCGGCGACGGCCGTTTCGTTCTTCGGATCGTCTGCAATCAAGTCGCCCAGGGCCGATGCCGCCGCGTGGCGGATTTCGGCCACCGATCCTTCGTCGGTGAGAATCTTGACAAGCAAATCGGTTTGCTCATGGGCGCCGAGCAACCCCAACACCCGGATCGGCCCTTCTCGCCATCGCGGGGCGGGGTCGTTGTACTCCTCGTTCTTGAACGTGCCGTTGTAGCCGTAGCCGGCCTCGTTTTTGGCCTCCCGCAGGATCTTGGCGACCGGCTCGATCGCCCGGCGGTCGCCGAGCCACGCAATTGCCTTGGCGGCGTTCAGCCGGACCCAGCCGTCTTTGTGTTCCAACAGGGCCAGCAGCCGCGGCAGGTCCTCCTTCTCCTTGCACACGCACGGCAGCCAGCAGGAAATCCGCACCGCCGGGAACTTTGACCAAGCGAGCCCGTCGTCCGGCGACTCGACGCGGCGGGGCTGCCCGCATCGGGTCATCGCGATCTCGCACGCCTCCTGGCGCAAGCCCGTCTGTTCGATAAGATGATCCGTTAAGAGGTGGCCGACTTCCGGTTCGTAGAGCATGAAAGTGTCGTGATCGCCCGGCAGGTTGGCCATGATCAGGGGGGCCATCTGGCGCAACGCGGCCCGGTCCTTGGGGTTGTCGATCGGCAGGCGGCATAACGAATACACGATATAGTAGGGCGTCTCCAGCATGCGGTCTTCGCTCGGGAATCCCATCTTGTCGTCGCGCGGCAGCGCGCGGCGGGGATTGCGACCGTTGATATCTTTCGCGTACTTGGGATAAGCGGCCAGCAGGGCGGCCACGGCCCGGCGGTCGCCGAAGTCGCCCAACGCCTCGGCGGCGCAGCGCGCCCACATCGTGTTGTTGCCGAGCACCGCAACCAGCCACTCGAAGCCCGCCTCGTCTTTCAACCGCCCGAGCGACCGGATACCGGCGCGAACGGCCGGGCGCAAACGCGGTTCGCTGCTGGGATTCGCCCCCAGCGCCCCGAGGACGGCCTCGGTGGCTCCCTCGCCGCCCAAAGCCCCCAACGCCCGGAGACCGCGCTCCAGCCGCCATTCGTTCGGGCCGGTGTGCATCGTGTCGAGCTTGTTGGGGCGGTCGATCTCGATCTCGAAAAACGTGGTCGGGTAGGTCCGGTTGGCCGAGTCGAAGCTCGTGATGCGGACGTACCGGGCCTTGCGCTTCGGGAAGGTGGCGACCAGCCTTGCCGGCGTGACGCCCTTGTGTCGCTTGACCACGTCGAACTTCTTGTTGTCCAGGCTCGTGGCCAACTCGTAGTCGGTCATCACGAACTGATCGCTGTACTGATGCACGGTGACGCGCGAGATTTCCTTCGGCTTCCCCAGGTCGACACAGACCCACTGCGGGAACTTGACGTTTTTGGTTTGCCAGTAGGCGGGCCCGATCCGGCCGTCGAGCAGGACGTTGGGCGGCCCCTTGTAGGTACTCGACGCCGTGATCGGCCCGGTCTGTTGCGCGACCGCCGCGTCGCCGAGCAGGGTGCCGCCGAGCAGTTCCAGGACTTCCTTCGGCGGGCGATCGGCCGGGACGGTCGCCCACCAGTCGCGCCATCGCTTCACTTGGACCGCTCGCTTCTCGGACGGATCGGTCGAGCGGAAGGGGAACTCCATGCCGGTGATGTTCGTCAGGGCGACGTGGGCCCCCTGGCGGACCAGCCAGTCGTCGTCGTCCAGTGCCTTCAACAACGGCGGAACCGACTTCCGCCCACCGCACCATCCCAGGGCCATGGCCACTTGGCGCCGCACTTCGGGCGACTCGTCGCCGAGTCGTTCGACCAACGGCCCTTCGGCCGAATAGGCCCGCAGGAATCCGAGCGATTCGGCCGCCCGGGCGCGGACTTGCGTCGACGCGTCGCCGAGCCGATCGAGGTTCGCCGCCACTTGGGCGTCATAAGGGCAGATCGCCGCTTGACCAATCGCGGCGGTTCCGAAAACGCAAATCGACACGAGCGAGATAAGTAGGAGGCGATACATGGGTAAGGTGGAAGCGGTGGTGGGGAGGGAAAGCAAGGGGTAGACTACCTGCCTGCCAGTATAGGCTCGTCAATGCCGGAATGCAACAAGCGGTTGAGTTGCCCCCGTTTAGCGGCGGGGCGCCGCCCCGCGCTAACGTGTCGACATCGATGATCGTTCCCCGCAAAGCCGTGACCAGTGAGGCTGTGACTTTCTTGAAAGACATCGTTGCTCGTGCTGCAAAGCCGCGACCAGTGGTCGCGGAGAAGCGGGGAGACTCGCTGCCAACAAAAAGACTTGGTGATGCTCTATTGGGCGCAAAAGAGGATGGCGCAGGAAACGGTCCCCCAGGGCTTCCGCGACCACTGGTCGCGGCTTTGTAACGCAGGTATGATGAAGCGATGATAGCGAAGGAAATCACCAATGTTGCCGCCCGTCTGACGGCCATGGCGGGGCAGATGCCCGATGCGGTGGCCGTCGTGGAACCGCTGGGATACGACCGGCGGCGAAAACGGGTCTATCGGCAAGTCAGTTTTCGAGAACTCGACCGGGACAGCGACCGGATCGCCCGCGGGCTGCGAGAACTCGGTGTTGTGCCGGGCACGCGATTGGCCTTGCTCGTGCGGCCGGGCATCGATTTCATCTCGCTCGTGTTCGGGCTGTTCAAGGCCGGTGTGGTCGTGGTCTTGATCGACCCCGGCATGGGGCGGCGCAACTTGATTAAATGCCTTGCCGATGCCGAGCCGGAGGGTTTTGTGGCCATCCCGGCCGTCCACGCCGTGCGGACGTTGCTTCGGCATCGTTTTCCGAAGGCTCGCTACAACGTAACGGTAGGGCAACGATGGTTCTGGGGCGGTGTTACGCTCGAAAAACTTCGCGGCGGAGCGTGGACCGAGATCGAGATCGCGCCCACGAAGCCCGACGATCCGGCGGCGATCATCTTCACCACGGGAAGCACCGGGCCGCCGAAAGGCGTGCTCTATCGCCACGGCAACTTCGACGCCCAGGTCGAGCAGATTCGTGACTTTTACGGCATCGAACCGGGCGGGATCGACCTGCCCGGCTTCCCGCTGTTCGGGCTGTTTAACTGCGCGATGGGCACGACGACCGTCATTCCCGACATGGACCCCTCGCGGCCGGCCTTGGTCGATCCGTTGAAGATCATCGAGGCGGTCGAGGACTGGAACGTGACGCAGGCGTTTGGCTCGCCGGCTATATGGAACCGCGTGGGGCGCTACTGCGAAGATCACGACGTAAAATTGCCGACGGTACGGAGGGTGCTTTCGGCCGGGGCGCCGGTTCCCGCCCATGTGCTCAAGCGGATGAAGGGAATCATTCACCCCGACGGCGACATCCACACGCCTTACGGCGCAACGGAAGCGCTTCCCGTGGCTTCGATTGCAGCGAGCGAGGTGCTCGATGAGACGGCGGCCAGAACCGCCGAAGGGGCCGGCGTCTGTGTCGGTCGAAAGTTCTCCGGCATCGAATGGAAGATCATCCCGATCGTCGACGGCCCGATCCCCTCGCTCGACGAAATCGAAGAGCTGCCCCAGGGCGAAATCGGCGAGTTGATCGTCCAAGGCCCGGTGGTCACGCGGGAATATTGCACTCGGGTGGAATCGAACGCCACGGGCAAGATTGCCGACGGCAATTCGGTATGGCATCGGATGGGAGATTCGGGCTACTTCGACGATCGAGGCCGATTCTGGTTTTGCGGCCGCGTGGCCCATCGCGTTCTGACTTCCGACGGCCCGATGTACCCGGTCCGTTGCGAGGCGATCTTCAATGGCCACCCCGCTATCTTCCGCAGTGCCCTGGTAGGTGTTGGCCCCAAAGGAAGACAGCGGCCGGTCATCATCTTGGAACCGAAAAGAGGCCAAAACCCGTGTAGCAGAGAGGCCAAGGAACAACTATTTGGCGAAATCCGTCACCTGGGGCAGACAAACCCCGTCACCGACTACATTCATGAGTTCTTGTTTCACCGTGCCTTCCCTGTTGACATCCGCCACAATGCGAAGATTTTCCGCGAAAAACTGGCCGTTTGGGCGGCCGGGAAGATTTTGACGCCTCAGAGGGGAATCGACCTGTAGCACCAGGCCGTACCGCCGTTTGACCATGCCGGTTCACGGCCGCAAATGCCGCTACCGGGCTTGTCCGATATGCCCCGATACAGTGGTCCTCGGCGTTTGCCGGGGGTGTGGGATAGAGTGGGGCCGGTTCGCAAGGGCCGTTGGGGGGTTGCAACGTCCCTGGAAACTGATAAAATGAGCGTTATCGGAGAGTTTGCCCATCGGCTCGGCTTTCCACCTTCCTTTTCGGTTGAAAAGGAACAATTTCCGCTCGGGTTGACGAAAAGAGCATAGGTAAGACCCGGGCAGATCCGTGAGGCCAACACATGGCGTCCAACTGGTTTTGTAAGATATCGGGCGAGAACATCGGCCCGATGTCGTCGAAAGAGCTCAAAGCGATGGCGGAGGCCGGGCAACTGACCCCCGAGCATCTCGTCCGCCGAGGAAAGGACGGTAAGTGGGTTCCGGCCATTCGCGTCGGCGGATTGTTCGGGGCCGAGTCCGAGGAAGACCCGCCAAAGAAGCAGGTCCTCAACGTCACACCGGGAGACGACTCGCACAGAACGCCTCCCAATAATCGCAAGGGGCAAGCGGCCAAACAACGACCGGCGGCGAGAAACCGAACTCCCCGGCCTAAGCGGCCCATTCCAACCAACGCGCAACGTCAGGCGCCGGAGCCGGCGCAGGCAGCCGCCAACCCGTTCGGAATCATTACCGACGACTCGACACCCACCTCGCGGGTGAGCGGACGTAGCGGCAATGGCGGCGGGACACGACGGAAGAAACAACAGAACACCACGTTGATCATCGGTTCGCTTGGAGTCTTGGGTTTGGCCGCGGTGGTCGCCATTATCGTTATGGTGGTGCAGAAGGGCGGGGGCCCGCCGGAACAGGTCGCCGGACAGTCGGGAATACCTGGTACGGACGCTTCCGCAAACATTGATCCGGAAGGCGGCGACTTCGAGGATCTATCCGGCGACAACCCGAAGCCCCCCGACACGAACCCCGCCGCGGCGCCCACGACGGACGGCAATCCCGACGAACCGGGTAACGGGGGCGGCGAAGAACCCGGAGACGGCACCGACGGAAAGTACAAGGACGCCTCCGAGGGATCGTACCGCGTCGGCGATTATGAGGTGAAGGTCGTCTCCGCGGAAACCGGAATGCCCCAATTCGTCAAACCCCCCGCCAATCTCAATGACGAATATTTCTTCGTAACCATCAAAGTCTACAACCGCCACGAGGGTAAGAGGAAGCCGTACAAAAGTTGGACCGCAAGCGCCCGCAGCACGCCCAAGCTGGTTGACAATTGGGAAGACGCTTACCCGCTTGAAAAGAGTTGCGAGGTCGAAGGGCGGAGTGTCAACAGCACTATCGACCCGGATGAAAGCGTGAAGGAAATACTGGTTTTCCGGGACCCCAAACGCGTCGACAAGTTCAAATACCTGCTCTTGGATCTGCCCGGAACCGCCGTGGGAGCAACCGAAAACGTCTGCTTCAAGATTCCTTCGGAGATGATAGAAGAGGCCAAGGCTCCCGCCGAAGCCCCCGAAACGAAACCCAAGCGGGGCGCAACGAAAGGGCCGGAGGATGTTGTGGGCGAGCCGGCCGAATCGAAGGAAGACCCGTTACGCGCAGCATCCACCCAGGATGCGGACGACGACGGCAACCCTGTTGATGAGGTCAAGGAACCTCCTAAGCGTCCAAGCACCGGAGACGACTTGCTTGACCAATTGTCGGAACAATACGGACACTAGCCCCGGCCTTGGCTGCCCGAACCCCACTGCCACACCCCTCGGCGATTGAAGTCCAAGCGGCGAGAGATTCTGTGAGAGCACTTGTCACCGGCGCCGGAGGGTTTCTCGGCCTCTACCTAGTCGAACAACTCCTTACCCGGGGCGATCACGTCAAGGCATTCTGCCGCGGGAGCTATCCGCAACTCCACGCCCTGGGGGTGGATACTATTCGGGGTGATCTCCGCGACCGCGAGGCAACCGTCGCCGCCTGCCAGGGTGTCGACGTCGTTTTTCACGCGGCCGCAGTAGCCGGCATCGCCATCAACTGGAAACTCTTCCACGGCATCAACACCCTCGGCACCCGGCACGTCGTCGAGGGATGCCGCCGGCACGGCGTCGAACGACTCGTCTTCACCAGCAGCCCCAGCGTGACGTTCGACGGTACGGATCAGTGCGGCATCGACGAGTCGGCGCCGTATCCGGAAAAATGGCTGTGCCACTACCCGCAAACCAAGGCCATGGCCGAGCAGCACGTGCTCGAAAGCAACGGCGAGGACGGCCTGGCAACCTGCGCGTTGCGGCCGCACTTGATTTGGGGACCGCGCGACAGGCATTTGATTCCGCGGCTTTTGCAGCGGGCCAGGTCCGGGCGGCTCCGCCGCGTGGGTGACGGACAAAACCTCATCGACATGATCTACGTCGAGAACGCTGCCGAGGCCCATCTCAAGGCAGCCGACGCACTAGCCCAAAAAGATTCGCCGGTCGCCGGCCGGGCCTACTTCCTCAGCCAGGGTGAACCGGTCAACTGCTGGGACTGGATCGGCGAAATCCTTGTGCTCGCCGGGTTGCCGCCGGTGCGAAACTCGATTTCCCTATCGGCCGCATGGAAGTTGGGTGCGGCGTTTGAGACGGTCTACAAGGTGCTGCGGCTGAAATCGGAGCCGCCGATGACACGGTTCCTGGCTGCCCAACTCGCTACCTCGCACTACTTCGACATCACGCGTGCCAGAGGGGACTTCGCCTACGAGCCGACGATTTCCACCGGGGAAGGGATGCGGCGGCTCGCGGTGGAACTGGCGGGATGACGTTCACGCCAGGTCCCGATCCTCGAACAGCAGCAACGCCACCAGCATGGCCACCGAGCTGAAAAGCGCGCAGTAAAGCGCAGCCAGGCCGACATACTGCCAGGAAACCTCGCTGCCGGTTGCAATCGCGGGATAGATATTGAAGTGATCGAGCACGGGCAGGATCGTCGTAAATATCCCGGCCACGAAGTGTACGATGCCGTACGCCCCCTCCGCCGATTTCAACAGTATGGGGACCAGGTGCCCCAATACGTAGATCGACGCGCAGATAATCAGATTCGGCATGATCGGCAGCCGGGTGGAAATCGCCACGCTGATCGACGTCAGCACCACCGCTTCCAGAAACGCCAGCGCAAGCCCGGGCAAAATCTGAACCATCGAATTCAGGCAGTCTTGTGCCGTCGGCTCCGGCAGGCACGACTCCCGCGCATCGTACACTACCTTGTACGACACGGTTGCTAGAAACAGCGCCCCGAGAATGATGAACAAGATGACGATCGGCCCGATAATCCCGAGGAACTTCCCGATAATGAAGCTCCGCCGGCTGATCGGTTTCGACAGAACGGTCAACGCCGTGCGGCCTTCGATCTCCTGCGAAATCGACTCGCTCGCCGTCCAAAGCGCCAACAGGATCGACAGGATCATGATCAGCGTCAGGCCCTGGTCCTTGACCATCTTCACGTCGTCCCCAAACGTGTTGTAGGGTATAAACGGGAAGCTGAGCAGCGCAAACACCCCGATCGCCAGGATCACGTAGAACAACGGCTGCGACATCCCCTCTTTCGCCGTGGTCCATGCAACGGCTGCCGTCTTGGGAATCGCCAAACGCAGCAGGAGGAACACCAAAAATAAGGCAGCGACGGCAATCGCCATTCCCGCGGCGACCATCCAGAGCGGGTGCAGCCACGTCATCAACGCGCCGAAAACCGGCAAGCCGTTTGGAAGTAGTTCCATGACGCCAATCAATGAGTCCAACTTGCGTGAGTGCAAAGGTTACCGATGTCGTTCAGTTGTGTCACAACGCACCGTTACGGTATACGGGTATCCGGTCAAAACAGTTCGCCCGGGAATTCAGTAACGGACAGTAAATCCGTCGAGTTCCCCGGCGGCAGGCACGGTCTCTTCCTGCACCTCGGCGATGTAGTATCTCATGTGCTCAGCAACGGCCTCCAACAACGCCCGAATCTCGCCGGACCGTCCTTCGGCGACCAATTCGACCCGCCCGTCGGGTAGGTTCCGGACGAACCCCGCCACGTCGAATTTCCTTGCGATCGACATCACGGTGAAGCGAAATCCGACGCCTTGCACCCTTCCCGAGTAGTAGACTTCCCGGCGCTCAACGGCGGTTGCGTCCGACACGGCCTTCGGTCCTCCGAAAGGTTCCAGTATAGCCTGCAACGGGTGTGACGCCAGAGGGGGAACGGTCGCGAGGCGAGGGTCGTTTTACCCTTATTGGGGGGAAAGTGGAACCGATTCTCTCTTGACCGCACCGGCCCGATTTCCTACCCTCTCCGCCGCTATGAACGGACATTTCCGGGAACACGGCGTTTGTGGCGTGGTTTTCGCCTCCCTGGTCTTGGCGGCGTCTGCCCAGGAGGTCCCTCTCGCCACGGCGCCCCAAGAGGGAGTCGTGCTGCTTTGTAACGGGCACGCGCTTCGCGGCCGTGTAACTCGGGTGGGCGATTTCTACCGCGTGGCCGTCCACAACGGCGAGATCCGCTTGAGGGCCGATCAGGTCGAGTTCGTCTGCCGCGATCTGGAAGAGGGGTATCGGCGAAAACGGGCGACCATCAAGGTCGGCAACGTTACCGACCACCTCCGCTTGACCCACTGGTGCCTGCGCCACAATCTGCTCGACCATGCGGCAGACGAACTGATCCATGCCGCAAACGCCGACCCGAGGCACCCGGCGATCGAGCTGTTCCGGCGCCGGTTGACGTTGGCAATCGAGCCGCCCAAGAATCGCACCCCCTCGGCCCAACCGATCGAGTCGGGACCGTCGTTTGAGGAATTGGACGCGCTGGCGCGCGAAATGCCGCCGGGCACGGTCGAGAGGTTCACCCAGACGATCCAGCCGGTGCTTGTGAACAACTGTGCAACGGCGGGTTGTCACGGCCCCCAGTCGAAAGCGAAATTTCAACTCGCGCGGATTCCCAAGGGACGCCCCCCCAGCCGGAGAATGACACAGAAAAACCTGCACGCCGTTTTGCAGTGGATCGATCGTGAGAACCCGACTTCCAGCCGGTTGTTGACCGTTCCGATCGAACCCCACGGAACGGCCCGCAAACCGATCTTCACGGAACACCAACTACACCAGTACAAGCGGATGGTCGATTGGGTCTGCGACGTGGCGGGACTTCCGGGGGCGCAAGTTCCGGCAACGGTTACCCAAGCAGCCCGAACACCCGTCCAGGCGATGCCCAACGGCAAGATGCTCGGCGACCTCCGTACGGCAACGCCGCCGCAACTGCTCCCGCCGGAGGCAACGAACGCCCGGCCGCTGGCAGCCGAGGCAGGCCCTCCCTCGAAAGTGACCCCGGCATCGTATCTCAAGTCGATTACCGAAGACGGCAGCGGACCCAAAGCACTGGAACCGTCGAACCCGTTTTCCGAGCCGGCCGACCCTCCCAAGGAGCCCAATCCGCTCTTGTTACTTCGTCCCGAGGTCCAACGCGGGGCCCGGATCAAGAAATTCACCCCTGTCGATCCGTTTGATCCGGCTATCTTCAACCGGAAGTTCTTCGGCGAACCGAAGGAAGAAACGCCCCCCGCCGGGCAGCAGACTCTTCCTTCGACCAAATAACCCGAGTGCAAACGCGTTGCGGGTCGGCTATTCCCAACATGTTTGTAGCGATCCGGCCGGGCCGTCTGGTCATCAGCACGAGTCTCCGCTACACTCCAATTTCCCGCGCTGGAGTAATTTATATGACTAAAGAGGACGACAAGCCTCATACCCTCTCTGCGCCTGCGGCCGGCGAGAGGATCGAAGCCCCGAAGCTGCCGTATCTGCCGCGCCGCCCCAAAAAGTATTCGCCCAAGATCGCGTTGATCGCCTGCGGCAATATCACCGGCGACCACCTGGCCGCGTATCGGACGGTCGGGTATGACGTAGCAGCGCTTTGCGACGTGAATCTCGAACAAGCCAGGAATCGGCAGAAGGAGTTCTATCCCAAGGCCGATCTCTACGAGGATTACCGCGACGTGCTCCGGCGCGGCGACATCGAGGTGGTCGATCTGGCCGCCCACCCATCGGTTCGGGCGCCGATGATCGAGGATTCCCTGCGTGCGGGGAAACACGTCCTGAGCCAGAAGCCGTTCGTGCTCGATCTCGACTTCGGCGAGCGGATGGTCGAACTGGCCGACCGCAAAGGCGTCCGGCTGGCGGTGAACCAGAATGGCCGCTGGGCGCCGCACTTCAGCTACACCCGCGAAGCGATTGCCGCCGGGCTGCTCGGCGACGTGATGGCTGCCCATCTCTCCGTCCACTGGGACCATACCTGGGTCAAGGGGACCGAGTTCGAGAAGATCGAGCACCTGATTCTGTACGACTTCGCGATCCACTGGTTTGACATCGTGACGTGTTTCTTCGGCGGGAAGGAGGCTCGGCGGGTGTATGCCTCGACGGCGCGAAGCCCCGTGCAAGAGGTGAAATCGCCGTTGTTGGCCCAGGCGCTCGTCGAGTACGACGGCGCCCAGGCGTCGCTGGCGTTCGACGCCGACACGCACTTCGGCACACTGGACCGTACGTTTGTCACCGGCAGCGATGGCACGATTATCAGCACCGGCCCGGGCCTGGAGGATCAGACGCTTACGCTCTACACCTCCGAGGGTCACGCGACGCCGCAACTGGAAGGTTCCTGGTTCCCCGGCGCCTTCCGCGGCACGATGGGCGAGCTGCTCTGCGCCATCGAAGAAGACCGCGAGCCGACGATCAGCGGCCGCAACAACCTCCGCAGCCTCGAACTCTGCTTCGCCGCCATTGCCAGCGCCGGACGTCACAAACCGGTAGAGCCCGGCACGGTGCGGAAGATGCCGTAAAGAGGCGAAGATTCATTGCGGGCAACGCGCGCGGCAATTGACAATCAGGCGGATATATTCAAGTGCATTGAATTGCTCGGCATCGCATTATAGATCATCGGGCGTCAATCCGGTACGCTTGGCGATCCGAGCTAGCATACAAGGACCGATCTCCTCCTTATCGTGGAACGCGAAAACGTAATCCGGCCATCCCGGACGGGCAAGAACACGATGTGAGGTCCCCGTTTGACGCTTGATTACCCACCCGATTCGCAGCAAGGCGGCGAGCACAAGCCTCGCCTTCGTAGAAGGCCACCGGGTCATGTTGGTATCGTGAAGAGTTCGTTGAGTTCCGGAATGGCCTCTCCGTGTTCCAGACGATCGGCAAGCACCCGCAACGCTAAGGTCTCAACCTTCGCAATGGCTTCCTCCCGGCTTCGGCCGTAGCCCATGACACCGGGTAGTTCCGGAACCTCCGCGATCCATCGTCCATCATCTTCACGTTCAATTTCGATCTTCACTGCTCAGACCTCCACCTTCAGAGTCTACACCTGTCGCTCCCGATTGTCAAGTCTACGTTGGGATGCCGAACGCCACGAGCCGGTAGAGCCGAGCACGGTGCGGAAGATGCGCTAGAGAGGCATGTAGTCATTGCGGGCAACGCGCGCGGCAATGGTTCCTTTTCTTTTCCCTTTTCAGAATTCGACGAATTCTTCAGGATAGTGGGTGAGGTCGAGCTTCTCTTCATCGGGTATGGGCCGGATTCCCCACTGTTGCATCGCGAGCGCGCCGAAGAGAATTTCTATGGGACGGCCATTTTCGTCGACACCTATCTCGTCAACGACCAGTGCATGGGTAGAAACAAGGTGGCCTTCCACGTGGGCTTGGAGAACCGTTGTCTTATTGGTCTCCTTAATCGCTCCGCCGAGCGCGGTCCGGATCGGACGGGAAGTCTCGGAGATGACCAGCGCGTCGGCGGCGGCGGCGGCGATATACGTATTGCGCGCGCCTGTATCGAAGAGCGTCCAGCACTCCCTCCCGCCCACTTCGATCATCTCACAAATTCTTCCCACGACATGCCTTTCCTTCGTCAGTGTCGAGTTACTTCAGGTGGCAGAATAGTTCGACTGTAGACAGCATGTGCGGCCCCGCAAGCGGTGCTATTTCCGCCGCAACGAAAACGCCATGTAGTGGATGCCGGTTTCGTCGTCGACGACCACGGCCCCGCCGGGGGCGAGGTAGCGGCGAATCACCGCGAACGGCGGCAGCGGGTTCTTCTTCAGTGCCGTATCGAGCGATTTGAGGAAGGGGTTGTTCTCGGCCCCCGCACGCAGTTGCTCCTGCGCCTCTTCCGATGTGGCCAGCTCGTAGATCATCCGCATGCCTTCCTCGGGGCGGTTGAAGCTGATCATGGCCGGTTTCTCGCCGCCGCTTTGACGCTTGATCTTGCTGGCGACCAGCTTGTAATCGAGTTCGTTTGCCAGCGATTTCGAGCCGTCGGCCAAGGTGACGATTGCCTGCTGGTACAGGCTCGGCCTGTTGCACGCGATCAGGTAGCCGCCCAGCACGCCGAAACAGGGCTCGGGCTGCGCGGGCGGCCCGCGGCGACGGCGCCGCCGCTCGCCTTCGGTGTTCTCCGCGCCCTCCTCCGCAGGCTGCGGCATCTTCACTTTGTAGAAGGTCTTGCCCGCGTGCGTCTCCTTGATAAGGAACGCGTCGTTCTTGCCGACCGCCTTGTCCAGCGCCTTTTCGACCGGCTTGGTCTCCTTGAGTTTCAGCGCCAGAAGCGACGTGTTGCTGGCGATGGTGATCGGCCGTTCGATCCAAGTGACGTACGTAACGCGGCCGTCGAGTGCGGGAAGGAGTTCCTCTTCGAGGTTGATCCCGGTCGGGCCGAGAATCCGTCTCTTGAGCACGGCGGCCAGCGCCCCGTCGCCTTGGAAGCTGTCGTAGATCGTGGATAGCTCCTCGAAGCTCTTCTGGATGTCCCAATGGAACGTCGTGTAGCTGGCGGCGTCGGCGGGGACCCACGGTTCCGGCTTTGTGTCGCCCGACTTCAGGGCGATCATCTTCAGCACGCCCGCCCGCGGGCTGTCCAAGAGCACGTGCGTGTGCGCAACCGACTCGAACGGGCCGGCGTCGAGCGCGACGGTGCCGCCGATGCCCTCCAACCCATCGAGCCCCAGCGCCGGCAACACGGCAATCGCCACGCGAGCGCCGCTATCCTGCCGGCCGATGCTGCGCATGATCTCGATCGGGTTGACGAACCATATAAATTGCGGCCGTTCGTCCTTGGAGCTGCGGCATCGGGCCATGATGGTGGCAAAGGCATCGTTGTCGACAAGCCGGGCCGACTTCTCTTTGCCGTCCCATGCCGCAACGATCTGCTTGAGCACCTCCGGGTCGGACCCCGCGCAGATCGTCGAATCCTTTTCGAAGATGGCGAGCTTGCGGTTCTGCGGGCCGACACCGTCGTAGATCGTGAACTTCGTGCCGGCAACGGTCTCCTTGCTCTTCTTGGCATCCGACTTGTCGAGTTCATCGGTGGCGCGCTTGATGAGCTTTCGGGCGTTGGAGAGTTGGTTGCCGGCATCCAACAGTGCGACCACCGCGGGGCGTCCCTCCTTGGGGGCAATCAGGGCGATTGTGAGTTCCCCTTGGGGAATTGCCAGCAATTCCGGTAACGAAAGCCCGACTTGCTCTTGCGCTTCGTTCACCGCGTCGCTAAGCGAGCCGTAGAGGTGCCCGACCAGCGGTTTCAGTTGCGGGTCCTGGCTCATCCGGCCCAGTGCCGTCTTCATGAACCGTTTGGACAGGTCGGACGCATCGACCACCGAAAGGACCATGACGGTGTTCTCAGGCAGCAGCTCCGGGGCCGCCGGCCGCTTGGCCAAGGCCGTGGAGACGCCGCTCCCAATGATGCACAGAAGGATTACCAGAAAGGCCGGGACGCGACGCGCGGAAGTGGACCATGTCATCATAAAGTCCCCCAATTCAAGAAAAACCCGGGAACGACACCACCGTGGCGAAATTTCCCGTGGCAGTAGAAATCATACGGCTAGGGTAGTATGGTAAAAAGAGAAGTGAATTATACCCGGTTTCGAGAAGATTCCTAGAGGGTGCAACATGCCGATCGAGGTGGCATGCGGAAAGTGCGGCAAAAAGATCCGTCTTCCCGACAAATATGCGGGCAAGCGGGTCAAGTGCCCCGGTTGTAAGGCGCCATTAGCGGTGGGCGCTTCGAGTGGCGGGGGGGTTCTCGATGCACCCGAGGCCCGAGCCCGCCAGGCCCCCCGACGTCAGAGCGCCCCGCCCCCGAACGCCCAAATACAAGCTCCCCGACGGCAGAGTGCCCAACCCCAGGCCCCCCAGCGGCAGAGTACGCGGCCGCAGGCTCCCAAACCCCCCGCCCCCGTAGAAACACCCCAGTGGCACATGCAGACGGAAACCGGCGAGGAATACGGCCCAATCACTCGAACCGAGTTGGATCAGTGGTATGCCGACGGCCGGATCGACGCCACTTGCCAGATCTTGTGCGACGGTTGGAACCAGTGGAAGTGGGCCGAGGAGGTCTTCCCCGAGTTGGGGGGGGAGGAGATCGAGGAAGTTGCCGATGATAACCCCTTTGCCGGGATCGGCGATCCTACACCCCAAACCGACTTCAATCCGTTTGCCTCTCCGGAAGCGCCCGTTGCCCCCCCGGTTGCCCAGGCTGCCGTTTCGCCACCTGCGGGTGACCCTGGCGGCAGGGGGGAAATCGACCCCCGCATTCACAGACACCTCGCAGCTACCCATCCCTGGCTACTTTTTCTCTCAATCGTCGGGTTCGTGGGCGGCGGGTTGACGGTCTTGGCCGGGTTGGTGGCCATTGTGGGGGCCCTGAAGTTAATGGAAATGGCTGGCAGTCGAGGCATACTTATATTGCTTAAGGTATTGACGATTTCCATCCAGGGCGCCGTAACACTTGTGATGGCTTTCCTGCTCCTCACCTATGCCAATCAGGTGAAACGCTTCCTTCACACACAGGACAACAATTCTCTTGCCCGGGCGATGGTCGCTCAAAAGACCTTTTTCATGTTTATGGGGATTTCCGTCGCTGCCCTGTTCGCATTGGGGATTATCATTGGCGTTGTTTCCGCCCTGGCCGCGGGATCAGGAAGTTCTATGCCCGTCCGTTTCTAGGGACCGAGCCGCTTCCCCAAACTCCCTAACCCCGAAGACCCGACCGGACAGTCGCCGAAATGGGACCGTTTCTTGCGCGGCGCCGGGAAACCTCCCTACATCTCGACTAGACTCGAACTCAGAGGAGTATGGCAGCCGATTGTAAGGAATAACGTAGACCAATTCGGTACCGCGCCGGTAGCTCCGGAGCGGCTTCCCGGACGCCCCCTCTGCGGCTAGTTCATTGTCCCACTACAACGGGTGGTGGCACGCCGACCACCTCTCAGCCTAAAATAAACCTATTAGAGTAAGCACTTTTCGCAAAACGATCATGGCCGAACACCGATCCCGGAAGCCTTTCTCGCTCCGACGTGCCCGGATTGAACCGCTCGAACAGCGACACCTGCTGGCGGCGCCGACCTTGGCGGCGATCAGCGACGTTACGGTGCTCTCCGGCGCTCCGTTGCACATTGCCCTGGACGGATTCGATCCCGAAGCCGGGCCGTTGACCTATTCGGTTACAAGCACCAATCCCAATCTAACCACGTTCGTACCGTCGGGCAACCGCAGCCTGCAAATGACGGTGCAAGGCTACGGCGACATGGTGTTCGAATTGTTCGAGAACCGTGCTCCAAACACCACCAGCCGGATCGTCGACCTGGTCCAGTCCGGATTCTACGACGGCCTGATCTTCCACCGCGTTATCGATAACTTCATGATCCAGGGCGGCGATCCGAACGGCGACGGCTCCGGCGGCTCCGGCACCGAGTTCGACGACGAGTTCCACCCCGATCTGCAACACACCAGCAGCGGCGTCCTCTCGATGGCAAAGAGCCGGGACGATACGAACGATTCCCAGTTCTTCATCACCGACGTGGCCACGCGGCATCTCGATTTCCAGCACTCGATTTTCGGGTTCCTCGTCGAGGGAGACAATATTCGGGAATCCATCAGCGGCGTGGCCACCGATGCCTCGAACAAGCCGCTCGTCGACGTCGTCATCCAGTCGATGCAGGTCTTCGACGATGTCGAGAATGCGGTGCTCATGCTGACGGCTCCCGAGGGAACCGCCGGCGAGGCCGATATCACGGTCACCGTAACCGACAATGAAGCCCTAACGGCCCAGCAGACCTTTCACGTGACCATTACGCCCGACACATCCAACGGAAATCCCTATCTGCTCGATGTTGCGGACATTCACACGAGCGCGGGCGTGCCGGTCGCTTTCGACCTTGACGGGTTCGACGTAGAGGGCGATCCGGTCTATTTCGGGGCATGGGGACACAAAGACTGGATATTCCCCGCGGATCCCAAGATCAGCATCGACTTGGACACCGTGACCGGGCAAGGGACAGTAACACCGGCCGGCACCCTGGTCGGAGTCCACGGAATCCTTGCGGGGGCCAATCCCTGGAACTACGGCAGCGATCCCTGGAACCTCGGCGAGCAATACAACTACCAGGACGTCGATCCCATGCTCTGGTCCAACCCCGCGGCAACCCCCTGGGCTTGGGACCCGACGTCCTACTGGGACTTTCAGTTGGTACCGCTGCTGATCGATCCGGCTGCCCCCACGGGAATCGAGTTGCTTCCCGCCATCGATCCCAATGGCGATGGGCTTATCACGGCAAACAACACTCCTGGCAACGAACTCCACCTCCGTATCACCGGCCTGATCGACGGCGCGGAGGTCACCGTCTTTGCCGACGGCGTGCCGATCGGCCAGTCGACCGCCACGGGCAGCGACCTGGTGATCGTCACCGACGGCCTGACACCGCTTGCCGACGGAATCCACCAGTTCACCGCGCAGCAGGCCTTGCGCAACCAGCCGCTGGTGGTCGGCAACCGCGACGAAACGGTCGATCTCGTCAGCGCTTCTTCCGCCCCGGTCGGGGTGACGGTCGATACGACGCCGCCCGTGTTGCAACCGATCGCGGACCGGACGGTCGACGAGGGGCAACTGCTGCAATTTACCGCCACGTTGGCCGTTCCCGATCCACCGGCCAACGTCCCGACGTTCAGTCTCGGCAGCGGCGCTCCTGCGGGGGCACAAATCGATCCGGCCACGGGTGAGTTCCGGTGGACGCCCGGCGAGGCCCAAGGGCCCGGCAACTACAATGTCACGGTTCGCGTAACCGACTCGCTGGGAGAGAGCGACGAGACGAGCTTCGTCGTCACCGTGAACGAAGTCGACCAGGCGCCCGTCTTTGCCGACATCGAGACGTGGTTCGTCGGGCCGGGGGAGGACTTGGCGGTACAGGTTCAGGCGTTCGATCCCGACATACCGGCCAACGCAATCCGCTACAGCCTCGAACCGGGTGCGCCTGCAGACGCCGCGATCGATCCGGTCACCGGGTTGCTCACCTGGACTGTGCCGTTCGATTCGGCAATCGACATGGTCGATATCGGCGTACGCGCGACCGAGATGATCGACGGGACGCCGGGACTCAGCAGCGTGGCATTGGTACGCGTCGTATCTTTCGATCTCCGCGGTGCGCTGTCCAGCTCGGCGATCAACGAGATGGTGCGGGGGCCGGTCGGCTGGTCTTCCGCCGTGCCGCCGGCTGTTCACGATGCCTTGTTGCTCGATCTGACATCGCAAAAGTCGGCAGCGGCCGTCGGCTTCCGGTTCCAGTTCTTCGGCTCGAGTTCGTGGCGTTCATCCCTGTTGTCGGATCTGTCCAACACCGGCGTGTTCGGCACGCAAATCGGACCCTTCGCGAATTCCCCCGGACTTCACCCGTTTGGCGAAGAATTGCGTGAGGGGGGGGTGGGCGACAAAGTCGGCGAACTGCTCAACCCCGGCGAGAACGAGCAATCCTTCCGCCCGGAGCTTCCGCCCGACATCAGCGACGCAGCGCTCGAAGAGCTGTTCGAGACCGAAACGGAAACCTAGCGTCGCCGGGCGCCGCCACTGGACGGATTGACAATCCGGGTTAGCGTCGTCCTTTGCCTCCACCGCCACCGCCCGACGAGCTGCTTCGACCTCTGCTGGCGCCACCTGCGCCGCCCGTCCCTTTGCCGACACCAGAAGATCGCCCACCTTGACCGATGCCAGAAGATGAGCCACCTTGACCTCCTCCTCTACCGACGCCAGAAGATTGCCCACCTTGACCTCCCCCTCTACCGACGCCAGAAGATGTGCCACGTTCATCGAGTCGCTGGTTCCGCGCGGCCGCTTTGGCACGTGCTTTCTCGTGGACTCTCCGCCAACGCTCCGCTTCCTCGGCCTTGCGTTGCTCTCTTCTGCTTTGACCGGCACCAGCCGCTTGGCCGCCCTGGCCTTTGCCGGCACCAGCCATTTGGCCACCTTGACCTTGACCACCTTGCCCACCCTTACCTTGGCCGTGCCCGCCCTGGCCGCCCTGGCCTTTGCCGGCACCAGCCATTTGGCCACCTTGACCTTGGCCGCCTTGCCCACCCTTACCTTGGCCGTGCCCGCCCTGG
>Ga0180432_10001120_pt1 | contig 42912 bp, 32 predicted proteins | sample SS_ome_10_FD_132414 | JGI IMG/M metagenome (GOLD analysis project Ga0180432, IMG submission 132414) | Hypersaline lake sediment archaeal communities from the Salton Sea, California, USA - SS_1_MS_2 metaG | ecosystem: Environmental > Aquatic > Non-marine Saline and Alkaline > Hypersaline >... | reverse complement strand
GTTTATAAGGTTACTAAGGCTGCTGATATTCCTCTGAATAAATTAGCGCTTAATTTTCAGGGTAAAGACAATAAGAAGGTCTTGAAGAATTATGATTTTTCTTATTTGAAGACAGAGACGTATACTGTGGATGTTCCTGTTTATGAGTCTTGCACTAAAACTCACAGTGTCATGAATAACGCTACTGGTGAGAATGAATCTGTTGAATATCAAGACCAATGCCTTGTCCGGACAGATCAGGTTGAAAAGCAAAGAGAAGTCTACAAGCCAGTCAGTCTAAGCACAATGAAGAATGCATATAACAATGCAGATGTTGGCGATTCTTATTATATCAAGGTCAGTGGCAAACTAAAAAACGGTGATGCTGTTGACAACATTCTCACCTTGAATGATTATGTCTATGATGAATATGCTTGGTGGAATGCTAGTTTTAATCATAGGATGCAGATAAATTGTAGTAAAGTTAGTGATGGTGTTCCGGTTATCATTAACGGCAGCGGTGGTTTTAGTATAAGTGGTAATAAGCAGTTTGTTTGGACTGTTTGCCAAGGTACTAATTTAAGTGTTTATTATAACAATTATACTGATTATGTTGTGGCTAACAATAGTGGTCAGGTTCCGTTTGAGGTAGAGCGGGGTAATGGGACTAGTTATAACCCTGCGAGCGTTTGGACTGGTTATGTTGGCGTCTATCATTTTGGAGCAGGCAGCACTTCAAGTTTCACTAAAGATAGTTTGGAAGGTTGGAACGGCGGCGTTAGTGGTCCAGATTATGGGAACAGTGCAGGTAAAGCAGATGGAGCATATGATTTTGAACAGGATAACGTGGATAATCTTACTTTAAAGAATGACGCGGGGTTTAGTTCTGCGATTAATACTTTTTGTGCATGGGTCAAACCAGAAACTTGTTTGAATAATGCAGATAGGTGTGTTATCTGGGGTGGTGATGATAGTAGGACTTATTGGTGGTTTAGACTAGGTCAAGATCAGAAACCAGATTTGACTTATAAAAGCAGTGGAACTAATGGGCAAGTGATTGCTACAAATGCAGTTGTTTCTGGTCAATGGTTGTATATTTGTGCAATGTATGATTCTAGTGATACTGGAAACGAGATGAAAGTGTATGTTAATGGCAGTTTTGACGCGCAAGATAGTGAAGATGGCTCTTTGAACGATAAGGAGAGTAAAAATAGAGTTGGAAGTCATCAAGGCACTGCGCAATTCATGGATGGTATAATCGATGAATTAACACTTCATTCTACTGTTAGAACTGAGAGTATTATCAATCAAACATATCATAATTTTATTGGAACTACTGGATTTGGAACTTTATTATCTGAAGAAAGTCAAGGCAGCAGTATTGCCAATGAAACCGAAGGCAGAGCTGCTATTGTTCAGGGCATAAATAATTCAGCGCTCTCTAGTTATTCTGTTTATTCGGATAGGCAGGTGTATATTAGGTTGAATAATGGCAGCCAGTACAAAGGGACATTTGATAAGTTTCTGGTTAGCGGCAGCAAGAGATGGGCTTTTAATTATGATCAGAACACCAGCAGCAGTTTTCCTGTGTTCTATAATATCGCGCCCTCTTTTTATATTTGGCAGAAGTTTGCTTTGACTTATAATGAGATTAAGGGTAATGTGACTGCTTTTGTTAATAGTACTTATCAGTAGAGGAGAGATTAAATAATGGATAATCAAGCTAAATTAGGGTTATTGTTGTTTTTTATGGTATTGTTTTCTGTATTTGTGGTTGCTGCTAATGAGAGTTTGAATGAATCTGTTATAAACCAGACTGGCACTGAGATAGTAGAAGAAAATACGACAAATCTAAGTACATTATTTGATGGACTTAAGGATAATAAGACAGAAGACAAATATAAGTCTAAAGTTTCTCCAGAGACTGCTTTTGAAGACGTTATTCAGGAAAACAAGCATAAGTTTACCTATGAAACAAAGAAGTTCTTGGAAAGCAAGAAAACAGAAGAAAAAATCTTCCTAATTAAGTATAAAAAAGGTTTTAGCAAAGCAAAACTCAATAAATTCTCAGATGTTAAGTATTTGGATAACAGAATTTCTAAACTTAAGGGCAGTTCTGAAGATATGGAAGACATCATTAAAGATTCTGATGTAGATTTGATTGAGTTGGATCAAAATCTGGATTTATTTGGTGATTTTATTCCTTTTAATGTTCGGCAGGTTAAGGCAGATTTGGCTTGGAATCTTTCTACTGGTTCTGGTGTTAAGATTGCTGTTTTGGATACTGGTGTTTATGATCATGATGATTTGAGTGTTGCTGGTGGCTGGAATGTTCTGGATGATAATTCTGATTATTCTGATAATGATGGTCATGGAACAAGAGTTGCAGGTGTGTTGGCCAGCACTGTTAATGGTGAAGGCCTTGTTGGTATGAGTCCTGATGTTGGCTTGTATGCTGTTAAGATAATGGATGGTTCTGGTAATCTTAGTGATGCTATTGCTGGTGTTGAGTGGGCTATTGATAATGATATGAACATTGTAAGTATGAGCTTTGGTTTTGACTTTTATTCACAGATTTTCAAGGAAGTCCTTGATGACGCTTATGATTCGGATATTTTATTGGTTGGTGCTAGTGGCAATGATGATTCAGATGTGCTCTATCCTGCTGCTTACACTGATGTTATTGCTGTTGGGGCAGTTGATGAAGACAATGATAGAGCAAGCTTCAGCAATTATGGTTATGACTTAGAATTAGTTGCTCCGGGTGTTGATATTAACAGCACTGGTTTAAATGGATATTCTGTTAGTAGTGGGACTAGTTTGGCCACGCCTCATGTTGCGGGTGTTGCTGCTTTGATTTGGTCTTATAATGCTAGTTTGTCTAATGAAGAGGTTCGGGGTAAGTTGCAGAATGATGCTCTTGATTTGGGCAGTTCTGGTAAGGATGATTATTTTGGTTATGGCTTGGTTAGGGTTAATTTAACTAGTGTTGCTTTTAATTATACTCCGGAGTCTTATTTTTATGAGGTTTTTAACATCTCAAATTATGATTTGCCAAATGAAAGCTATGCTTTCTGGCTTAATGGAACAGGAACAATAGATGATGTTAACTTCTCAGAAGGCAGTTACTTGATTAATAAAAATATTAATGATATAAGTATCACACAGTATATTTTTGTAAATGAAAATGGCACAATAATATTAACTATACGCATAGCAACAGATCACATAGAATTCCAGGACGATTTTACCGCAGACAGTTCCCCGGATAATGATGGATTGGCTTGGGTAAACGATGATGATACTTATGTTACTATGGACGTGCCAACTACGTATACTGATGCGTTTTGTATTGATTTATATGATGATGGAACTTTTGATGATTGCAGATACAAAACAGGCACTCTTAGTGATTGTAATAGCTATAGTCAGGGTTTGAGTGGTGCAGGCTATGAATTCTATGATTTGTGTAGCGACGCGCCTAATTCTGATTGTTTTGCCGATGCTAATTTAGACGATACTTTTCCTCTTTCAACAGATAGTAAAATCACTCACGATGTTACCTTGCGCGTGTGGAGGGATTGCGATGATTCCAGCAATCAACAAAGGACAGTAGACGATACTGAACCATTCTATGTCTTTGACCAAAGAAGAGCGTACTGTACTGACAGTACAGGATATAAGTTAGAGGGACGATACACTACTGTTTATTGGGAAACGTATAAGTATAGTCAGTCTTGTGCTTCCAATAAATTATGTGATTCTCAGCAAGATGATGAGAACCCTACTTCCAGCAAGACAGCATCTCTAGATCCTTGCCGTCTAAAGAATGGAGAGTCCTGCACTCAAACAAGCCAATGCCTCACTGGCGCGACATGTATCAGTAATGTGTGTACTGGAAGTGAAGCAGATTTGGCAGTAATAGATGTTATTCCTATTCAAGTAATCCCGGATGTTAATATGATTAAAGATAAATCTGGCTATGTGAGAGTGATTGTTGAAAATAAAGGCGATATCGGCGTCACAGGACAAGTTAATGTAACTTTTGATGGCAATCCTTTAACGCCATATAATCCTGTAAATGCCGAGGGGTATATTGTGGCAGGAACTAATGCAACTTTTGATTTTAATTTTAAACCAAACACCGCAGGAAACAATAAGGCAATAAGTGCAAGTGTGGCGGTGATTGAATGAGAAAATATTTACTATTTATTTTATTTTGTTTTTTAAGTATAGTAGGTTGTAAAAGTATGCCTGACGAGAATAGCAGAGTTCCGCATAACTTATTAAATGAAACAAAACAGAATTTCTATTGTCATCGTTGGGCGGATAAGAGTGATGCGTTTGGGCATTTGAACTTAAGTATCTTTACTTGTTATTCTGCTTTTGGCACGCCCCCTGTTCCTTGTCAATATGCAGGGGAATGGTTTTGTACATATCATTTTGTGTATGATGGAGAATCTTTAAGGATAATCAATGCGTCAAGTTTACGGCAGCTTGCAATTCCAATTAATACTCCTCGTAAAGCATTGGATTTTGTAAAAGCCAGATTGTGGTCCAAGACAAGTTATGAAAAACATTTTGGGAATTGGATTTATGACAAAGACGAGCTTATAAAACAAGGCTGCGAGAAATTCGAAAAAGTTAACATGACGAACATTAAAGAAGTGCGCGAGGGATATGAAGTGACTGTTTTAAGAACAATTCAAATTCAGTGTGTGCCGCCAATTCTCTTTGAGGAACATTATTTAGTTACGCGAGATGGTGCTGTTACTACTTTAACAAAAAAAGAAATGAAATATTGCGAAGGGGAGGCAAAGTGTTATGATTAATACATTGAACTTGCTTATTAGATTCTTTGTCTGCGTAAGGAATTCGAATAAGTTATCGGTCTATTTGATAATGCTATTATTGTTGAGTATCTCGCAAGTATCTGCAATAACAGATGATAATCTGACTAATAATGTTATGAATATGACTGTTGATGTTGTTGAAACAGAAATTCTTAGTTTTTCTTTTGTGCATTATGCTGCGAATTCTTCAAATCGCATTAGCCCGGAATATGGAGGTTATGCAGATTTAGTTAAAGAACACGCCAATTTTATTTCTGCGGTATTTCCTATAAGAGACGAAAGTCCGATTATTGCAAGAAATGAATCAAGCCATATTTTAGTAAGTTCCGATTTAAAAGAACGAATGGCGCCAGGGGAAGATTACTCTTGTGCTTTATCTGCAGATTTAGAAAAACAGATGGCGGCAGCATCCAGTAAAAATAAAAAAATAATCGGAATAATGTCTGAAGGTTTTTCTGATAAATACGCTGGTGGCGATGCGGGCTTCCGTTGCCCTGGTCTTGACAAAACTGTTTTTGTTACTGAAAAAATAGATGCTAGCGATTATAAAGAAACCAGCGCCGCTCATGAAGTAGGGCATACTTTTAATCTCTGTGATGAATATGCTAATACTTCATTCTACTCTCAAAATCAAAATAGGCTGAATGGCTGCCCTAATGGCGATAAAAATGAAGACGGTCGATTAGACTCCGAATGCATGGATACGTATGGCATTAGCGGGCTTAAAGGATGCCCTGTAGAAAATCAAGAATTAATTCTGGATCTTTTTTATAAAAATCAAAATATCACTACTTTGGTTAATCTATATGGTGGGCGCGTCTCATTGACGCCAAACCAAAAAAGATGGATTAATAATCAGACTTATTCGCATTTGCTTTCAGAGCTTCAAGGTTCTGGGAAAATGATTTGTACAGACGAAAAGATGGTTATTATTTCTGGTAATATTACTAAATCGTTTAATTTGTCTTTGGATAATTTTTATATTGTTCAAGGCGGTTGTTATATGAACAACTCTGCGCCGATATTCAATGCGAGTGTATTAAATGTGCAACAAAAAGGAACTGGAGGAATTTTATATGATTTTTTTCGCATAATTTCTTTTGGTCTCTATAAAGATGGTGGCGAGTTTGTGGAGCTTGATGAAATGTCTTTTGTCATTACTATGCCTTATGACGAAAATGCTACTACTTTTGATTTTCTGAATTATTCAAATAATGTAACGCTTTCCCAACGTAATGCAACTCCCAACACACCTTCAATCAACATAACATACCCGTCTGGTAATGAAGTCCTTAAATCTCCTTTTAACATCACTTGGAGTGCTTCTGATGCAGATAATGATTCTGTTTTTTATGCGGTTTTGTTGTCTTATGATGGCGGGGGTAATTATACGACTTTGGATTTGGATTTGAATCAGTCTTATTATGAAATCGATCCAGATGATTTTGATTATAGTGAGAATAGTGTAATTAAGATTTTGGCTACAGATGGTGTTAATACAGGGATAAATACATCAAATACTTTTACTCTTGGGAATCCTTTGAAGGCATCTTTGCAGCCTTTTTATTCGAATGATGCTTTGTATGTTTTTGAATTTGTGGTTAATAATAGGGGTTCTGCGAATTTGACTAATGTTTCTTGGTCTTTTGATTTGGGTGATACTAACACAGTCACAAATGATTATCCTGTGAATTTGGGTGGTGAAGAGGCTATGACTGTTCTTTTTGAGTACACTTATAATTCCGCTAATCAGTTTACTGCAATTGTTAATGTAAGTGCTGGCAATATTTCAGCTGTAGATGGTTTAACTGTTGGTGGGTGTGGTTTGATTGTGTCTAATTTGAGCGTGGTTTATGCTAGTGCTTCTAAGAGGGTTTTTGAGGCAATTATCTTTAATAATGAAACATCTTCTATGGGCAATATCAACTGGACTTTTAATACTGGTGAGGGTGCAATAACTGCCAATCAGCTAATTAACCTTAGTGCAAATGAGGAAATTCCTGTTTACGTAGAATATACTTACAATAATCCTGCAGAGTATACTGTTAATATGACTGCAAGTGTGGGGGCATGCAGGGGTACAAGGGATTTATCCATTTCTCTTGCAGAATTATCCATGCAGGATTTCTCAAAACTATCTAGCTCTGGAACAAATGCTGTGTTTGAATTCAGTGTAGAGAATATCGGTTCAAGCAATAAGACATTCCACTGGAGCTTTGACACGAATGATACTGCTGGAATAATCTGGAGCAGCCAGCCAGTCACTTTAATGCCAAATGCTAACCTAAGCGTCTTGTTAGAACACAATTTCACCAGCACAGGTGGTTATGAGGTATTTGCGTGGGCAAACACCTCACAAGGCAATTACTCTGAAGGATTGAATATTAGTTTGAGTTGATTTCAGTTCTTTTCCACAGTAAAATTTATAAAGAAAACAAATATTTTATTTCTTATTCGATAAAAAGGGGGATTAGATGAAATTATTTAGACTTGCAGTGTTTGTAATGTTATTTCTAGTACTGTTATTGCCGGTCTGTCATGCAGATTCGCTCTACACTGTTTCGTCTGTGAGCATCAAGCCAAGCAAGGGGTTTGACAAGAGAATTGTCTATGCTTTCCCTGTTCCTGTTTATCTTCAGCCAAAAATCAGGCAGATAGATTTAGATTCATCTGTCTCTATTGTCAGTAAGACTGCAGAGTGTTCTGCAGAAGATGCTTCTCAGGTCTACATGATTGCTGAAGACAGAGAATGGCCGTATATTGTTGTAAAGAGTTCTCCTGCTATTGCAGACAGAAACAAGTCTGTGAAAGTTGAGTGCACGCTCTATCTTACTTTAAGAAAAGATAACATAACTCTAGAAGAACCAGAACTGCTTAATTTCACTGCAAAGATTCCAGTCTATAATAATCCTTTAGGGTCTATTGGCGAGAATGCGCAGGCTCAGATTGATGGAATGAATGATCGTATCTGGGATTTGCAGAAAAGAACAAATCAATGGTCAGATGTCAATGATGTTTTTGCAACCATTGTCGGTATTGCACAGACTACTGCACAGGCAGATGCCGACTTGCAGTATGTTGGTGCAGTTCTGTGGGGTGTTGCAACTCTTCTTTATCAGCTCAGAAGTATACCCTATATTGGACAGGCACTAGAGGCCATATCTGGTCTGCTCTGGAAAGGGATTGGTTGCGGAGTGATTAATGATGTGGGCCACAAAAATATAATTCGATATATCTGGAATCCAGGTACTGTTGGAGGTCAGGTCTTTAGTGCAGATTGGGATGTTGCTGCAGGAAGGATTTTGGCAACATTAATCAAAACCGTATCAGTGCTTTATTCCTGCCAGGCCTGCGATTATAGTTCTGGAATTTATTCTGGCATGAAAAAGACAATCTATGGTGATATTAATCTAGATATTGGTGACAAGAGAGGAGAGCCAACCACTCTAGAAACTTTTACTGTTTATGATTGGGATCCTTACAGAAGTATGCATGTCGCAATGAGCTGCATGTGCGTCCCAGGTATTGTCTATAACATGAGAAAAGAGGTGCAAGTCAACTGCATCTACAAAAATTGCATTGAACAAAATGCAGAGTTAGGCCTTCCGTTTAATAATTGCATGCAGACCTATAAAGAGCAAAATTGTTTATACGTAGATGGTGCTGCATGGAGAGTCTCAGGAGGAACTGCTATTGCTCCGTTGTTATCTCAGTCACTGACTCAAATTTTTGATCAGCTGCCTATCATGCTTGCTTCAAAAGCATGGAGTATGGTGTGCGATCCTGATTGCGGAATGTTTCGCGAAGAAAAAAGTTCTAAAGATTCAGCAGGCCAGACAACTTCTGAGAAAACCGATGATTGTGGAATTAAAGTAAGCTCGTCTGATACCAGCGCATATCCTTCTAAATGTGCATATGATCCACTGGATGATTGGGCAGTTCCATTGTGCGGAGTCTGGGCAGGAACAATTATGCTTCAAGAGACAGACTATTTTGGAAATAATAAATACCCTTGGGAAAAATATTATGCAGAATTAGAGGGGGAGAATTATTGTGACTAAGAAAATAATTTTAGTATTTGCAGTCTTTATTTTAGTAGTCTTGTTTGCAAATAATTTACATGCTGTGTTGCTGGAGTTGGTCGGGACAGAATCTTGGTATGATCGCCCTCCCTGGTATGAGGTTGATGATTGGGAGGCAGATGTCTGCTCTAAATGGGGCGGAACTGATTTTGCAGGGCAGGCCGTAACAACAACAGGAAGAAAACTTTCCTGGGCAGAGATGACTGCAACAGTTCAGGCAAGTAAGTTCAAGACAAAAGAGAAGTATTTTGTTTATCAGGTCGGATGGTATCTTGATTCTTTTGGCGCACAGACAGATTATGAGATAAAGTTGGTCAGCGAGGCAAATCAAGACATATTTTATCTTGTTGATTCTGGCACTCTCTCTCCAGAGTCTGGAAAGATTGGCTACGAGGCATACAACTTAACTGAGAATTACGATGTTGTGAGATTTACTTATACCGGGGGAGCAATAACTATCCCAATAATACAGGTGAAATAAAATGAAATCATTATTTATTAAAAGCTTTAAAAAACTGGACAAGAAATTTATCTTTGTAATTTTGCTTGACTTTTTGTTTTATGCATCATTGATAATTGCATTCTTTTTATTTTCAAAGCTCGTGATGTGGAGCATTGGCTCTCTCTATACGCTTCCAGGAAAATTAATGGCAATGTCAAAGATGTCTGGTCTTGAGCAGTTAGGAACTAGTGCAGAAAGCGCATCAATACTCTTGAATCAATTCAAGTCAAAAATAGTTTTAAGCATGATTGCATTTTGGTTTATGATAGTTCTTGCTTTTACTTTATTCAAAGGCGCTGCCTGGAGTTTTGTGACAAAGCAAAAAATAAATAAAAAATTCTTCAAATACGTCTTTAAGTTCAATCTTATATGGTTCGGAGTGTTTGCCCTGCTTGGCGCGATATTATTTTTTGTGACAAAACCTGCAGTGACAGGGATTGCTTTGTTAGTACTGTCCATAATTGCACTATATCTCACGCCGATAAGCTATGCTTTGTTCAATCCAAAGAAAAGTATCAAAGATTTGTTCAAGAGATTGTGGCATGTTGCTGTCGAGAGAATATATCTGTTCATCCTTCCTGCATTAATCGCAATAGCAGTTTTGTTTGGTTTGTTAATTATCATAAGCAGTATACTTGTGCGCATTGTACCAGAGTTTATTGCACTTCCAATACTGTTGATTATTGTAGTCTGGCAGTCTTGGTCTAAGTATTACATCTATTTAGTTGCGAGGAAAATTAAATGAACAATAAAGGGCAGATTACTGTCTACATAATTGTTGGAATAATTATTTTGTTTTCAATAGTTGTATCTATCTACATTGCAAATCGAGTGTGGCTCTCTCCTGCAGAGATTAGTCCTATTGCAACTCCTGTAAAAGATTATGTTGAGGTCTGTATTCAGCAGGTTGGCGCAGATGCCTTGATTCCTATTGGAACAAACGGAGGATACATGAATCCTCTTGTTGACGCAGAAGTCTCACAGTCTCCTGCAGAAGGTGATGTGCTGTTCCTTTCAGAAGATGCAAAGCATGCTGTTCCATATTGGTTCTACATGTCTACAGAGAACACCTGCAAGAATTGCATGATGGAATCACGCCAGCCAACACTAGAGCAGGTAAAAAAAGAAGTTGACAGTTATGTCAATGAGCATTTAGATGAATGCATCAATTCTTTCAGACCGTTTCTTGACCAGGATTATGAGTTTGAGGTTGGTGATGTAGACTCTGATGTTCTTTTTACAGAGGCAAGCACAAGGTTTGTTGTCAATTACCCTATCAAAATAATACAAGGCAGCACAAAATCAAGTATAGAAGATTTTGAGACTGTTGTTGACATTCCTTTCAAAAGAATTTATGATTTAGCAGGCAGGATAACAAAGCAGGAAAGAGAATCTGCTTTCCTTGAGAGCATTACAATGCATTTTATATCACTTCACACAGGATTAGATATGTCAAAACTCCCTCCTTTAGCAGCAATAACGCACGACAAAGTTACTGTCAATTGGTTCAAGCCAATGATTGCACTAAATCTTCAGCAATTGTTTTTGAGTTATGTTCCTTTGATGCAGATTGCAGGAACAAAAGATGCAAAACAGATAACTGCAGGCGATAATACGTTTGAGCAGGGATTTCTCAAAGGACTTTATTTAAAATTCCTAGAAGATGATTATCCTTTTAATGTTAATTTTGCTTATCTGGATTGGCCTCTTTATTTTGATATATCTCCTAGACAGGGAGATGTTTTGACAGGAGAAGTGCACATACAAGAATTTCCATTTAATGCAGCTCCTGCATTTCAGACAAATTATTATGAGTTTTATTACGACCTTTCTGCTCCTGTTCTCGTAGAGATAAGAGATCCAAATGCTTTGAGAGGAAAAGGGTACTCTTTTAATTTTGCTCTTGAGTTGAACATAAGGGATAACAAGAACTTTATTTACTGGAACCTTGGAGAAGGTACTGTTGGTTACTGGAATGATGCTAATGTTGATGTCAATGAAAAAGTGATTAAATATGATTATGGAACCTGCTATGAGCAGGGTAGTTCATGGAAATGCGATATCACAAGCAAGACTTATTCAGACGAGATTGCTTGTGTACAAGCCTGCACAACCTCAAAAACATCAACAAGAAAATTCAAGCCTAAACCTACTATGTTTAAAGATATAGATCAAAAAATCAGTGGAGAAATAACCATAAACGCACTAGACGCAGTGACTAATCAAGGCATTGACAAGGCAAGCGTGCTCTACAAGTGTGGAAGGTATGACACAATTATTGTAGGCGCAACAGATGCAAGTGGTACAGTCAAGGAAAAGTTTCCTTTATGCATCAATGGTCAGCTATCTATTGATAAAGATGGTTATGCAAAAAAGATAATCGGCTTGACAATAAAGCCGGATCAGTCAAAGATACTTACTGTTTCACTAGAGCCAGAGGCAGAAGTAACTGCAACAGTAAAGAAATACACTATCAAAATCAAGAATCTGCGTGAACTAGAGTATGCTGAAGAGCCTGAGGCAGAACTCTCAACAAGTTATTCAGACATTGATAGTTGGGAGAGCTTAGGCATGTCTGCGCTTGGAGGATTTAAAGATCAGATTATCATGCCTCTTTCTTTAAGTGTCCACTGGGAAGAAGAGGGATACAAGGTTGGAAGAGAGCAAAAGACCATGAATATTTATGACAGGTATTGCTGCGATGCTCCTGTAGCACTTAATGCAAGCCAGAAAGCAATTGTTATGATTGAAAAGATTCCAGAAGATGAGTTAGAACCGCATTACTTCCAGACAATGCTGCTGGATTATGGTGAGAGACAAGATACCCTGAAATTAATTCCTGGATTGTATAAAGTCAATGGAATGCTTGTTGACCAGGATGGTTTTGTTATTGAGGAAGGATGCCAAGAGATTTGTGTCGAGTATGATATGGGTACAGAGTATTATGTTGGAACAATTGGTCAAGATCTAGTTGATCCGCTTGGCGGTGCGCCAGAGGAAAAACCAGATTGTAAAGAATGGGGGTTATTCCCTGAGCAAGATATTGTTGCACAGCCTGCAATGCTGGGCGGTGTTGTCCTGGACAATCAAACCGGTTACTGGAACATAACAAGGGCAGATTTAAACAGAGGTAATGTTGAATTGTTTTTCATCCAGACCTTAAGACCGACCTGCACTCTTGTACAGGATTGTGTACTCGATGTCTGCGTCGACATTGCAGAGACTCAAGCAACTTCTGTTTATTCTAAAAAATATAGAACAGAATTAGAACCAATATTTAGATAAAACAATGATAACTGCAGAAAAAATGTGGAAACTAGGGCAAACTTATTTGAAATCAAAAGTTCAGCCTATTCCGTTATGGGTGCATCTTTGGGTTACAGACAACTGTAACTTAGATTGCAATTATTGTTCTGTAAAAAATAATTCTTCTAGAGATCCTGAAACAGAAGAAGTTAAGCAGTGGATAGAACATGCAGACAATCTTGGCTCTGCAGTTATTGCGTTTATGGGCGGTGAGCCGACTTTAAGAACTGATTTAGTTGAGCTGGTAACTCATGCAGATTCTAAATTATTGATGACTTATGTTACAACAAACGCAAAGCACAAATCTTTTGATACACTTTTGTTAAATTTAGCAAAAGCAGGATTAGATGTTTTAGAGGTTTCTTTAGACGGATGTGATTCTATTAAAGGTTCTGAAAAAACACTCGGCGGAAACGAAGATTTGATTGATTTGCTGGACAGTGTACGTCAAGAGTATGGATTAAAGTTTAAGGCACATCAAGTTCTAGCTCCTGAAAATCTAGGAGAAACGTTAAAATTATTAGAGTTGGCAGAAAGAAGAAACCTGCCTATTTCTTTTGGGTTAGTTAATGCCCTTGATGGATCTGCGTATTCTAATTCAAGAGATAGAGATAGATTAAGACAGACATTATATACTATTATTGACAAGAAAAAAGCAGGAGTGCCTATTCTTAATCCTGTTGAATATTTTACCCACGCTTTTGCTTTTTTAAATAGCGGAACTAATTGGAAATGCGATGTAGGGAAATATGTTTTGCAAGTTGCGACTAGTGGACAGGTTTATGTCTGCTCTGTAGTGCCCTTAATCTCTGAGGATAGATTTCTAGATATTGATAAATCATATTTTGAAAAGGCCAATCCGGCAAGAGAAAAACTGCTCACTACCTGCAAAAAAACTTGTTACTCTGCGTGTGCTTTTTCTACATCTTTTTTTAGAAAGAATCCTTCAGAATTGATTAAGTTATATAAGCGCGAGTCGTCCATCACTTCAAAGGAAGTTTAAGCGAAATCAATTGTTCACAATTTCTTTTGACTAACTCATCAGATATTTTGTCGCAAGTATTCTGTCCTAGCACGGCAAACGAGAAATAGCATTGGTCTTTTGTTGCTCCAGGAGATATTTTATCACACATTGTTGATTTTTCTGCGCTTTTTGCGATTGTTAAAAAGCATGCATCTTTTTCTTGTCTGGTCAGTAAATCTGTGCAGATTCTTTCTGCTCTGTCAGTATCTGTTAAGCTTGCTTGTTTTGCCTGCTCTATCTCTTCAGTTGCTTGGAATATTTTTGTTTCGGTTTTTCTTTCTCTTTCTTCCTGCATCTGTTGTTCAATTGTTGTTTCTTTTTGCTCGGATAAAGGTAATTTTTCTTGAACAGACTCTTTAATTATTTTTTCTTCTGGCGGTTCTGTCAATAATTCTTCTCTTGCCTGCATCTTGACATAAACAATACTGCTCAGAATTATTATCAGAATAACGATTGCAATTATTCCTCCCCAAAGAAGTATGTGAGGAAATTTTCCTGTCTCAGATTCATCTATTGCAGCATCAACCCGGCCTGCAGCATGTCCTCTTTTTATCAAATCAATTCGTATCTGATTTGAGGTATAGCCTGCTTTTAGTTGGCTTTTGATGTAATTTACCAGTTGTCTATCTGCCATAAGTTAAAGTAGGGCAGTTCTATTATAAATATTGTTTGTTATTAGTCGATAGTTAAAACTGTTCTTTAGTCATATTTTGGGGATAAATTTATAAATAGAAGTGAATAAAACATAGTCATACTATAGTATACAGTTAAAAAAGGGTTGAAACGTGTGGTTTTTAAGAAGGGGCAGATAACAATATTCATAATTATAGGGATAATTCTCTTGATTAGTATAGGTATATTCATCTATCTTTATCAGTCTGCAGAAATAACGCCTCTAGAAGATGTTGTTGTTCCGTCTGTTGCTCAGGCCCCTACTGAAGTAAGGCCAATCTATGATTTTGTTTCTGTTTGCGTGGAGTCTGTTGGCAAAGATGCCCTGAAAAAAGTTGGTGATTATGGCGGATATATTGACAGCTCTAAATTCCTTTACAATGCTTTTATTCCTACGGCAGGTGATGCTGTTCAGTTTAGTCCTGATTCTGATTTGATAATTCCATATTGGTGGTATCTGCAGTCGCCTAATGACTGCACTGGAGAATGTGTTTTTGCAAGCTTGCGTCCAGAGCTTCAAAGGCAGAGAGGTAAGGTTTCCATTGAGGGCCAGATTGACGAATACATGAACGAGAATCTTAAAATCTGTCTTGCAGGTTTAGAGATGTTTGAAGAACAGGGTTTTGATGTGCAGGAAATTGATGAGATAACAACCGAAACAACAATTGCAAAAGATTCTGTCTACATTCTTGTTAAGTATCCACTCAGAATCAATAAGGCTGGCAAGTCTTTTACAATTAATGAGTATCTTGCAGAGCTAGACGTGAATCTTGGAAGGATTTATGCGCTTGCGACTGAACTCACTAATCAACAGATAGAACAAGGAATGCTTGAACGTTTTTCATTAGAGACTATTTCACATTTTTCTGCTCTTGATGATGACATGCTCCCTCCGATGCGGGATTTTGATGTGAAGTTCGGCCCTGGTGTAATCTGGTACAAGACAAAAATCTCAGAGGCCCTACAGGAGATACTTGCAAGTTACATGCCTATGTTTCAGATCGGCAACACTAGGCTCTACATGCCTATTCAAGCTCCTGAAAAAACAGTAAAAGGCGAGACTGTGCGTGATAAAAAATTATATGAAAATCTTTACAACAGGGGAATGATTGTTCCTCTTGAAGAAAACTATCAAGACCTCGCTGCTAATTTTGTTTATCTGCCGTGGTGGAAGCCGTATTTTGACTCTAATTGCGAGGGGGAGGTCTGCATGCCTCAGTCTGTATCAACTGCACTTTCCTTCCTGCAAATCGGTTTGCACAAATATGATTTTGTTTATGATTTGAGTTTCCCAGTTCTTGTTGAAATAAGAGATCCTGATGCTTTCAAAGGCGAAGGTTATTCATTCAAGTTTTTCCTTGAAGCAAATGTGAGAAACAATCTTCCAATGACCTCTGAATTTGAATTGCTTCCTTCTGACAGTGTATCATTTAACACAATGCTTTGCGACTTGAACCAAAGAACCTCTGGCAACGTGACTATCGCTGTAAAAGATGCCAGAACTAATCAAGGAATAGATGCTGCTCTGGTCGGGTTCACCTGCGGAAAAGAATCCTGCACAATTGGTGAAACAAGTTCTGAAGGAACATTGATTACGCAATTGCCAAGGTGTCTTAATGGTTTATTGAGTGCAAACAAATTAGAATACCAGACTCGGTTTGTGCCGATGGATGTCCTGAATGATCAAGATACTCAGGCAGAGATAAAGCTCGAGCCTTATAGATACAGGAATTTTGCTGCCAAGAAATATCTGCTTAGCAAAGGTCCGACAGAATGGTCTCTTGATGCTGAAAAAACAATCACACAAGCACAGGACGAAGATACAATAATTATGCTTAGGAAACAAGGTACTAGATTTGTGCCTGATTTCAGTGCTTATGGAGAGGTTTGCGGAATGCCTGGCGCAATGTCGACTGCTGCCTGTGGTTCGCCTCCAGAGGATAATTCAAAAGATATTGCTTTGGTTCCTGGTCAGTATGATGTCATGATCTTTTCTGCAAAATATGCTCAACCTTCTATTGAGATTCCTCCAGACTTAAGGTCTGCTGGATCTGGCTGGGCAAGAGAAGAATTTTATATTCCTGAAGATCCTATTATATTTGATAAAGACAATCCATTCCCTGGAGGGTTTGCAAATTTTAAGTGGAACCTGACTGCAGAGCAGCTTGACTCTGGCGACACTATTGAGTTTTATTACTTGCAGGTTGCTCTTGACAAGATTCCAAAGAACAGAAGAAAAATTGAAGATCTTTCAGAGATCGGTAAGTCTGTTGAATACTCCAATCTTCATCGAGACCTGCTTGAGCCAAGAGTGTTCAAGAAAGAGCAGGCCAAAGCACACACTATAACGGTGAAAACATGAATAAGTATCTGAAACTGACAGCATTGTTTATGTCTGTTCTAGTTTTGATGCTGCCAATCTCTTTTGCACAACAGTTTAGCGTTTCAAAATTTAGCGGTGAGCAGAACGTTGAGGATGTTATCCGTTCTACTGGTGATACTTTGTATATTTCAGTCACTGCAGAATTGTCTGGCAGTCCTAGCGAAGATGTTGCAAAAAGACGTCTGCAGGTAAAACATGACAGTGGCGAAGAATATTTTACTTCTTGCACGCAAAAAGAAAATAATTTGTATGATTGCACATATGAATCTACTGATTTGATTAGTTATGGTTCTGAAGATTACGAGATTGTTCTTCTTGATTCCGAAGGCAATGAAATTAAGTCTATTAAAAAAGTTTTATTTGTTGACGCAGTGTCCCCAAGTATACTGAAGTTCTCTGTCAAGCCAGAGCTTTCAAGGACTGGCGACATAGAAGTCAGCTATGTTGTTGAGGATTATGGAAGAAAGGTCGGCGATACTGCATCTTGTGCAGGATTAAAAGATATCAGCATCACTGCAGGAAGCACAACTCTTGACGAAGTTGAATTTAATCAAAAGAAAATTTGCGATAATGAAAAAGATGATTTATCTTATCAATATTCCACTACAGATAATTTTGTTGAGCTTGATGTCTGTATTGTTGCAAGAGATTATTTGGATCAAGAAAGTGATGTAGAGTGTGAGACTTTTATCATTGATAATGCTCCTCCTGATATCAAATCTGTTGAGTTCAGAGATGTAAAAGGTTATGAAGTTTCTCACATAAAGACAGGACAAAAAGTTCTTGTTGATGTGTTTATCACGATTGAAGAGCACGGAGGCATTGTATTTGATAGTGTCAAAGCAGATCTCTCAAAGCTTAACCCAAACCTGGGTGAGAGAAAAGCAGATTATGTCAGCGATAATATTTATGTCTGGCAGAATGTTGCAGTCACAACACCAACAACCTGCGAGGTTACAGTTAAGGCAGAGGATGAGATTGGCAATGAAGCAGTAAAAGCCATTGCTTGCACTCTTCCTGTTGACGATATTGGCCCAGAGGTTATTTCAATTTATGCAAGTGCTGCCGGCAGTAATGGAACACCGCTCGTCGGTAACAATGGCACGATTTTTGTTGACTTTACAGAAGACGGTTCTGGAATGGATAAAGGCGATGCATTCCTTGATCTGCACGCACTCGGACTTGATTCTGTTGCAAAAGCAGATCAGTGCATAGACAATGGCGGAGGAAGCTGGACTTGTGAGTGGAGTGTTTCTCCTGTTGTTAATACTGGAAGTTATAAGGTAACTGTTCTTGATGCAACAAAAGATGATCTTGGAAATCATGCAGGGCAGACAAGTGAACAGGTTATTGTTGACATAACTCCTCCTGATATAGAGTCTGTTGATATTACTTTTATTCACGATAATGCAGATTATGGTCCATTGGCAGTATATGGCGATACGATTGAGTTTGAGTTTGATGTTACTGATGCTGAAGAAGCATATGTGAATCTCTCAGATATTGGCGGAGGATATGATTCTGCAGTAGATTGCACCTCTAGTTCCTGCAAGTTCAGCGTGCTTATTGATGTCTCTGGTCCTCTGAATGCTACTCTTCATTTTGATTTCTATGATATTGCAAAGAATCATGAATCTTATGATTATAATTTTGATATTTATGGTGTCATGATTAATGATACTGAAACAAATTACTGGAGTTCTAAGGTTACTTGTTCTCCTAAGATGATTGATAGGAGCACTGCTGAATTGTATAATCATCCTGTTTACTGCCAGGTCAAGTTAACAGCCAATAACCCTGATGCAGAACCGGTTTATGTTGTTCCTGGTGATTTAAGTGAGTGTACTGGTGACCTGAGTGGTTATGTCGTGGATGTAGAAGCCATAAATAATAATTTGGGCTCTAAAAATCCTTATCTTGTCTTCACTCTTGCTGCAGCACCTTTTGAGGTAAATGAATTAAAGTTCAATTGTCCTGTTTATGTTTCTACAAAAGTAGGAGATTATTTCTCTCCTGTTCTTGAGATTGAGAATGCTACTGTCAATCTAGAATTTTACAATCTTCCTTATGGTGAAGTATACTCTAATTATGAGGAAAATATCAAGCATGCTATGAGAAAATCCTTGAGTGTAATGGGTTGGGTCGGAGATGTCGAGGAGTGGATAGACATTGCAAGAAAAATATGCAATATTAAATCAACTTATACATCTGTTCTTGCAGGTGCAGATGCAGTCATTTCATTGCTTACTATTGCTGGCGCTGCAATCGGTCTCGTAAAAAAGGAGTCAGGCCAGACTTTCTTAAAACAAGCGCAGATTCTCTGTAATCAATTAGTCGGTCCTCTTGAGAAATTTTTTGCAGGCGATCCTTCAGAAAAAAAGAAGACCTTTGATCTCAACAAAAAGCCAGTGCAGTCACTCTTTAATGTTGCGGATTTCCTCTGTAAGATGGCTAACTGCCAATTGTCCAGAACAGAAGCAGAGAAGTATGATAAGGATCTCACAATTGTTGCATCTGCTTTTGGAGCAGGTATAAGTGATGGCGCTTGCAAGAAATATAAGGAATTTGTTGGCGGTGCTTTATTAGTCGATTATGATAAATTGACTAAAGGCGAGGAGATTGGTTCTACAGATACTCCTGTTGATATCAAGGAAAGCCTTGTGGGCAGTGTTGCATGTCTCTGTCTTCCAGGTATCACTTATAATTTGAATAAGATGCGGCAGATTTACTGTGGTTATGCTTACTGTCTTGGCAAGAGAGTCCTTGATGAAGGAGTGCCAAAATCTTACTGTGACAGTGAGAAAGCTTATCTGACCTGCAATTATGTTGTTGGTCAGGTGTTTGAGGTTGTTCCATTCAATAATCTTGTTGAAAAATACACCCGCATCATCCAGGATGTTTATGCAAACCCTATCTCTGCAGTCACTGCTCTTTCAGCTTTGTTTTGCGGAGGCAATAAAGGAAAAGGCGGTGTGACTGATTACTGTAAGAGTACAGGACAATTTGAGGGCGATGTCCTTAAGATGATTGCATATGGTGTCTGTACTGCATCAAAGACAGTTGCGAAAGTTGGTGACGCTATTGCAAGCATAACTCTTGTTGAGCAGGATTGGAACTCAGGTACTTCAAATGATTATTGTGAAGAGGCAGAGGATTTGTTAAAATGAAATCAAAAATATTATTTACCTTCATTGTCTTGATTTTGCTAAGCAGCACTGCTTTCGCAGTCAAAGAAAATGTTAAGCACGAGGATAAAAAAGGACAGTCAGACTTGAGCAAATATGCACAACACACGGCACAAGGACGCGTCTTTACAGAAGAAGCAAAAACACAAGGATACTTGGCTAAAACATTTTCACAGATGGCTGAAGGCGAACATGTGCCTGAAGAGTATAAAGAAAAATGGAAGGGTTATGCTGAAGAATATGCAGAAGGGGCAGCAAAAGCAGCAAGAAAAGCTGGAGAAGAAGGGAAAAAAGCTGCGCAATACGAACCTACTCGCGAGAGGATCTGGGAAAGAAAAGGTTATGCGTTTTATGATTACTTAGAAGCTTATGATGATTACAGCGGCTGGAATGTTTACGGCTCTCTTTATTTAGGAGAAGAGACGCTTGCAAAGCGAAGACAGGAAGCTGCAGATTATTTCTGTGAAAAGACGTTGCTTTTAGGCGGCAAGGCTTGCTGGCAGTCTAGACTTTGCGAATCATATTATTATTCACACAGACCTCCTGCTGGACAGAATATTTTAGTTGCACAGGCCGGTGTTGCAAATTATATTCCTGCAATAACAGTTCAGGGTGAAAAATCTGCTCCTATCTCTTACAAAGAAGGCGGCAGGTCAAAAACAAGCTGGGTCTATAAGCTCACTTACTCAATAACAAATCCACACCAGACTGCTTTGACATATCGTATAAAGCTGGTAGGTGATGAAAAGACGTTTGAGTCTTCTGCAATGACCTTGAGTCGTTCAACAGAAACATCTTGGTCTAACGCTGCGCGGCTTGAGAGCAATCCATTGATTAAAGAGAGTGAGAATGATTATCATCATGTCTGCCTGTGGTTTACTCCAAGAATAACAACGCTCAGAGCAAATAGGGAAGAAGAGATTTGCGCCCCTATCATCCAATACGACGGTGCTGCAACAAGACCTTATGAAACAGTAAGTGATGAAGCTGTTGCCTCAATTACTGGTGCAAATACAACTCAGCCGCAAGGGCCAGAGGATCCATTAAAAGATGCTTAAAGAAAACATAACGCGGATACTTGGAATAATTTTGTTAGTTGTCTCTATGATAACACACAAATACTTTGGTATTTCTGTTGCTTTTATCGTGCTCGCAGGATTAGTTATGCTTATCTACGGTAAAAAGTTTTCACAAAAACAGTTCAAGTTTTTCATTGCTTCATTCAAGCAGATAAACAAAAGATATATTTTTATTGTACTATATGATCTTGTCTTTATTGCAATATTTTTCCTGGTGATTCCTTTGTTCTCTAAGATATTCATGTCTAAATTGCAAAATGTCACCACACTAGAAGGTGCTGCATCTGTATTGATTATGCTACTGGCATACCTTGCCACAGTCACAATTATATTGCTTCTTTCATACTCTGTCTCTAGAGGATTGATATGGTCTATGATATTAAAGAAAAAGTTTACTGCACCTTTTTTCAAAAAGTTTTTACTGCTTAATTTTTTATGGTGGCTTATCTTGGCTCTGCCTTTTTTGATTGTGCTCGGAGCAAAGCAAGAGTATTTGTTTTATTTCATCGCGATTATCGCAATTATATATATTCATCTCACTTCAATCATGCATTATGATTTCACAAAAAACCAACGCATTGGCAAGGCCATGAAAAATGCATTTAAGCTTACTTATACTAATTTCAAAAGTTTTTTACTGCCTTATGCTTACGTAACTTTGGTTTATTTTATTTTGCTTCAGGTCTTCTGGATTGTCCCGCAGACCGAAAAGTACATGTTTTTCGCTTCAGTATTGTTTGTTGTGTTTTTTTTAGCATGGTTCCGTTTGTACTTGTCGCAGATATTGAAAAAAATAACGTCAGTATAATAATAACATTTTTATATAGAAAAGGTAAAAATAAGTTAAAAAGGGGTTATAATGAGAAAAAAGAGGGCTCAAGTTACTATTTTTATAATTATAGGCATAATCCTACTACTTAGTACTGTTTTGGTTATTTATTTGGTTTCTAGGCAAAGTGCAAAACCTCTGGAAGAAGCGATTATTGTTCCTGAGAGTGCAAAGCCAGTTCATGAATTTATCACAAACTGTCTTCAGCAGACTTCTAAGAGAGGTGTTGCTTTGCTTGGCCAGCAGGGAGGGTTTATTTATGTGCCTGCCATAATTAAGAATACTTATGAAGCAAACATAAAGCTTGACCCTAAAGGTAATTTCTTGATTCCATTCTGGTATTTTGAGGGAGAAGACAGAACTCCTTCAGTTCAGTTCATGGAAAAAGAATTGCAGAGATATGTTTATGAACATCTGCGTGACTGCACTAGCGAGCTTGAGATGTTTCAAGAACAATATAACATTGTTGAGCTGGAAGATTTAGCCCCGGCTGTGACTATTGCAGAAGAAGATGTTATTGTGCGCCTGAAATGGCCTCTGAAACTCACAACTGTTGATAAGGTTGCAGGTATTGAGGATTATGTTGCAAGAATGCCTGTTAAATTAAAAAAAGCTCATGAGATTGCCTCTAAAGTAATGAAGACAGAAAATGAGCAGATGTTTTTTGAGAATTTCACAATTGATGCAATGAGTTCTGATCCAGAGATTCCTACTGATGATATGCGTTTTGAGTGCAAGAAAAGACAGTGGCATCTTGATGATATATCAAAACGTCTTCAAAAAATATTACAATACAATATGCCTATTATCCGTGTTGAAAATACAGATTATATTCCTTTTGCTGCAAAGACAAAATATTATGAAAATCTGCGTGATGACAGGGAAGATATGCTTGAGGATTTAGCAGACGGTAAAGAAGAACTTGAACCACCTAGCTACACTCCGCCTGATGCAATTGAGTATTTCAAGATGATGATTCGTGCAGGTGTTGAGCCTACGGATTTAAAGGCTAGTTTTGATTATCAGCCGAGCTGGGGAATGCGTTTGAGCGGCGTCCCTAATTCTGGCGGATGGCTTAAATCAAGTATGGGCAAAGGGGATAGGTCTATGCTTAGCATGCTGTGCCTTAATCAATGGCATTTTACTTATGATGTTATTTATCCAATAAGGCTCACAGTAAAAGATAATGATGCGTTTGCAGGAGAGGGTTTTGTTTTCCAGATGGCTTTCCCTGTTTTAGTTAATGATAATATACCTGAGCGAAAATACTTTGGCGTTAGGCAGTTCCAGTCTGTTGACTTTGACAGGCAATTCTGCGAGATAAAAGGAGATACAGTTGTTGATTTGCGTGCTGTTGGATTTACAGATTCTAGTCCTGTTGAGACTGATTTAGATGATGTTACTATGTTATTTAGGTGTTTGACAGAAGAGTGTGTACTAGGAAACACAGAAGCAGATAGCGGTTATTACAGACTGCGCACGACTCTGCCAGAGGCCTGCATTAATCCAGTTATTGTTGCAGAAAAAGAAGGTTATCTTCCTACAGAAGCAGTTTTGACTGGCAGTGAATTAAGAATGTCAATGAAAAAGGTTCGACCGTTTGATGTTAAAATTGTCGTACACCCATACAATGCTTATGCAAAGGCCTGGAATCCGCCAAGATATCAGTTGCGAGCTTCAGAAGAAGTATTGGTTCATGTTGGTTTGAAAGGAGATACTTCGCTTGAACAATACATTGTGTTCCCCTCAAACGATACAATCATAGAGCTTGTCGAGGGCAAAGAAAAATATAATATTGATGTAACTCTTAATTCATTAGATAACCCTACTGGCGGTTATGTTGCTAAAGATCTGGAGATAGGTTACATGGACTTTGCTAATGCCGATACAATGGAACTGCATGTGTTTGAGTTTGTTCCAATATCCGATAAAAATAGGATGGAAATGTTTAATTTCATGTTTACTGGAAATTATACTGAAACTTTGAGGCCTACATTCAGATGAGAAAAGAAAAAGCATTACAGTCAATGTCGATGTTCATGATAGTTCTAGTTTTATTGCTCCCTGTTTCTTTTGCACAGAGCCTGGGCAATCAGACAGCATCTTCTGGAAGCATGCCTCTAGATGTGGTTGTTCCTCAGTTTTCAAAAATAAAATATGTTGATGTTTCAGGACTAACTGTCCCTGATGCAAAGATTGAATATTATATTGGTCCGACAAAAGTAAAAATTGGCAGGTCAAAGAGTGATGGCACATTCTCTACTCTGAGAGTTCCTTTGATTAAGCAGGGCGAGAATAGTTTGCTAATCAAAGCTATTGTTGGTGATGTTTCTGTCCAAAAATCTTTTAGTGTTTTCTTTGACTCAAATCCTCCTGTTCTTACTGTCTCAGATATTCCTTCGTTCACAACTCAATCGTCTTTAAAAGTTAACGGTGATGTGAGCGAACCTGTCACTATTAAATACGCTAGTTATGCTAAGAAAGATGACGAGCCTCCTGTTATTGTTACTGGTCTAGAAGTGCGAGAGGTTCAAAAGAATCAGGTTGCTCTTGCTTGGATTCCTTCAACAGCAGATGATTTGTTAGAGTATGCGATTTATCGTGACAGCAAACTGGTCGGCACATCAAGGACTGCTATATTTTTAGATAATGCTGTTGCAAGCGGTAAAGAATATACTTATCAAGTTAGTGCAGTTGATGACAGCTGTAATGAAGGTCCTAAGTCTGCTTCTAAAAAAGCAACAACTAAGTCTGGCGGTAATGATGAAGTGCGGGCGGTTGCTGCTAGCTTGAGTTGCGGTTCTAAATTCCAGGTAATAAGCACTGCTGTTCCGTTTGAGATAACTCTCCCAATTGCTGCAGGCAGGAATATTGTTGAGATTATTGCAGAGGATAAAGCAGGCAATGTTGATAAGGTTATGCAAGAGGTTAATTTAGATGTTGGCCCTCCACAATTTTTGTCTAATAATATAGACTCAGTCGGCACAACATATATTCCTGAATTTGATATCAAGGGTCAGCTTTCTGAAAAAGGAACTGTGTTTGTTTATGTTAATGATATGTCAAAGCCAGTGCATTATGGCTTGACAGATGATGAAGGTAATTTTGAGATACCTATTAAATTAAAACAGGAAGTTAAGGTAGAATCTGGTTCTGCTGCAGAATTAGATACTGGCGTTGGATGGGAAAACAAAGTCAAGCTTAAAGCAGTTGATTTGGCTGGGCAAGAAGCTTGGTATCCTGGTGCTTCCAAGACTTCCACAATCATCTGGGCTATCTGCGGTTATGGCTCTTGGTTTGATTTTGATATTGAAGAAGTTTCACCGACTATTCTTACCCCTAGATTGTTAATGCAGGGTGTTCAGCAGATTGGCGTTCCTTTTACACTTACTTATATTGGCGGTCAGGAAGATGCAGAAATTGCAGGATTAGTCAATGCAATTCCTGTGCGTCTCTCTCCAGATATTGCAGAGTATTTTGATAATGATAAGATTGCAGTTCCTCAAGTCTGGCTGCAGAAAAGAAGCAATGAAAAAGTTTGGGATGGTTTTATACAGGTTAATTTTAATGAATGGCCAAGAGATCAGCTTGATTTAGGAAGCAATGATACTGAAGCCGCTGTTGAGAAAGCTATCAGTGAATGGCGTCGCGGAGAACATATTGACGCTGGATGGGGCGGCCGCGGTGTTTACTTAAAGCCAGGATGTATTGATCCGGCACTTGGCTGTGCTAAATTTTATTTAGAACTAGATATTCCATTAAAAGAAAAAGTACGAATTTATGATGCTCAGACTCAGCAGGAACGGTTTGAGTGGAAAACAGCAAGACAGAGAAACTGCCTTCCTTTAACTATGTCTATGGATCAGGTGATTCCTCCTGATGTGATTAGAAAGAATTCACTAAAAGCCACATCTGAATTTTTTAGTCAGGCTATTGAATTGATTGACAAGGTTCTTGATCCTCTGACTACTTTTACAGAGAATTTGATGTATTTATGCATGAGTTCTGCTGCTGCTTTATTCCTTGCAGGTCTCTCAAAAAGGATTCTTTGTAGTTCGCTTATAATGAAGGACGGTGTTGATTCAGATATTGCAGAAGCAGGAATTTGTTCTATTGCATATGAAAATGATGAGGATAAGAAGTCAAGTTGTGAAAAATGTCAATGGACTGTCAAGACATATAAGAATATTGTTGAAGATTTATACCAGCCTATCTGTGACAGAATTACCTGCCCAAGTGCTCCAACTGTCCAGAAATTCATTTTAGATAAAAAAGGAAGTCCTAAAGATATAACTAATAAGATTTCTAACGTTATTCCTGAAGATGGCGACGCAAGTCCAAGACAAAAAGCTATTGATTTATGGGGAGTTAATGGGAAAGTTTATTCGGGTAATGGTTGTGGTTTTAGTAATGTGTTGAGTTTAGGTTATACTGTTGAAAAACAAGCAGTTCATGAACGAGGAAAAAGTAGAGAAGGAGAATCCTGTAGTACTGACAGTGGCTGTGATGCTGGACTGTACTGTAATCCATTCAGCAAAACTTGCATGGTCCGCACAGAACAAGAGACGTCAATGCATTCTGTTCCTAAAGGCGGAACGTGCTGGAAACCAGAAGATTGCATGTCTGGTTTGACTTGTGATGTTTTCAATAAATGTTCAGCACCTAGCTCAGAACCTGCGCCAGGATCTCAAGGCATCGGAGAAACTTGTTTTACAGATACTGAGTGTAGGTCTAATCTAAAGTGCAGTACTTTTACTGGCAAGTGTTATGAACCTTCACCGTCACTTGCAGATGTTAATCAGGAATGTGGTGAAGATAGTGATTGTATGGCTGGATTGATTTGTGATAAAACTTATCAAATCTGTAAATCCGGCTCAAGACTCACTGGCGGCGTATCTGTTGATGTTTCCTCTGCTTTTGCAACTGGTTCTTCTGTTGCAGGAATTGCAGGGCAGACAACTACAACTACTAGCAGCACATCTTCAAGTTCTTCTGCAGGTTCTTATTCAAGTGATACAATTTGCGGATACAAGCTTAGCGAATTAGGAATTAAAGGAAATCAGATTGGTGTTAAGGAATTATACGATGTTTATACTGGTACTGGCGTATGGGCGCAAGTTAAGGAGGACTGCACCAATAGTTCACTTCATCCTGCCTGTCCATTATGCTGCGGTATCGATTATATGTGGCAGTGGAACAGTGCTTGCGGCATTGGCAACTTTTTAGGGACTACTGAGGTTATTGATTTAGATACGTATGATGAATTAAAGCACAGCACCCAGCTTGCTGCTGAAAAAGCAGGCAAAGGCGATGAGATTGGCAAACCAAATATTTTGAATTTCTTGTCAGGTTTCTGCACTTCAGAAGGAAACCCTTCCCCAGATGTAGTCAGGACAGGTCTTAATTTCAATCCAAAGATTTCAGAGGCAGAAGAAAATGCTATGCAGGTGTTTGTCTTCCCTGATTCGACTCAAAAAGGAGATAGTTTCAAATACAGAGTTTTTAGAGGGTATCTTGCAAAGACTTTTGTTATTAATAACGCAATAAAGAATGATAAAAAAGTGTACAAAGAATCCGAGCGGTATAAGTTCTCTAGTAATCTAGAGGCAATAAAAGATACAGAGCTCACTCAGTTTTTCAGTAAAGAAGGCAATGCTGCGGCTCAGAAAAAAGGATTTGCTTCTGCTTTATGTCAGAATGTTGGCAGTTCAAAACTTGAAGGCAAAAAATCTTGCAGTATTGTTGCTAATGAAGTTTTTGATAAAGTCAAGAGTCATGTTGGTTCTGTTGACCAGGAATATATTATCAAGCCAAGCGATGGCATAATTAATAGTATCCGTTGTATCTGCTTCCCATCTTTAATTGCTTATCTAAAACAGTGGAGAGCAATCTCTGTTGCAATCAAAAATTGTGTTGACATGATTCGATTGACTGGCGATGGCAGTGAAGGCCAGTGTCGAGCTTTGTTAAGTACTTATGTTTGTGATTTGTTATGGGAAATCATTAGTTGTTTTGCAAATAAATGGGGCACTTCAAGTGGCAAAAGACTTGGTGCTGATGCAGGTATTGGAAGTATTATTGGTATCTTGACTGGTGCAGGAAGTGATCTTGCTAATGAAGTTAAAGGAAGGTATGGTGAGACTTCTACTTTTAATGCAATGTTTAATGAAAAAGAAATGGTTCACGGCTTGTGCTTGCTTGCATTTGGAATGGAGTGGAATGTTGATGTAAGTGCAATGGTTCAGCAGAGTGTTGCATCTGTGCCTGTTGAAACAATTGTAATGGGCCCTACTCCTTGTCAGAGCAGGTTTATCGCATGGAATCCGATTACTAACCCCAGAGGTCTGACTACTTGGGAATATCACTTTGGTCTGATGGCTTCTGCAGGTGCAGACATCACCCCTAGAGTTAAGCTTAAGTGCAGCTCTGGATTTGATTGCTCTGAATCAGACGGTTTTGTAGGAGGAGAATGTGACTGCAATAAAGGCGGTGAACAAGAGATTACAATCACTCCTACCTGTAAGCCTGCGTGGAAGAGCCAGATTAAGAAAGACGAGCTTGTAAGCTTGGATTGTACATACACTGCTCAGCAAGCAAAACAAAGATATGACACTTTAATATTTGAATATGATTGGTATGACACTGGAACAAAGCAGAGAGTTACTAAATCTTCTAAATGCAGCATTAATGCAGTTGGTTCTCAACCGCCTTCTTTCTGCAGATTTGATGCTTTGACTGCGAGTTTCAGGTGCAGGTTTGGAGAATCTCCTAGCGGAATAAGGATTGAGACAGTAAAACCGCAATATGAATATGCGTTGATACATGCCGACAAAACTAAAAAAGACATCCCTACTTTTGCTCTTAATGAAAATCCAGAGTTTGAATTGTTGGTTAGCCAGATGATGCCTGAAGAACAGTCAGAGATGGCTCAAGGAATTAAATATTTAGGATATAAGATAACCAATGTTAAGGGGGATATTGTTACTGAGATTGACCCTGCTAAAGACGATTTCACAATTCAGTTAAAGACTGATGGTAGATATAAGCAGCTTGTTGAGATTCCTAATGATGGTAATTGGAAAAAATTCTTTAATGTAGGTGGTGCAAGCAAGCTTCCAGTAAGCATTTGGTCTAATGACATTGCTTTGTCTAATAAGATTGCAGCCAAGCCTGGCGATTATATTGGCAATATAAATATTGTTTATACTGAAAAAAATAAATTCACGCCGGGTAAAGAAAAATTTGTTGTGGATATTCAAGGAAACGATTTATCTGTTTATGTTTATAGAGGCAAGGCAGCTTCTTATTTAACTGAAAGCAAATATAAAATATTTGATGGAAAAGGCAAAGTAAAAGACGGCGAGACATATAAGATAATTTACAAGCCCGACGCTGATAAAAGTTATGATATTTCATTTAAGTTAATTGACACAAAACTGTTTGGCACTGACAGAGTTCAGTTCTTGCTGGATTACGCAAAAGGAACTCCTTCAAAAGATCCTTGTACAAGCGGAGAACCTGTGACTTGGAATGCGCAGTTTACTGCATATGATGCAGATAAATATGGACGTGTAACAAGCCAAGTTTCTGTTGATCCTAAGACTGGAGAAAAGCAGAGCAAATCTGCAGCATTTAAGATATCTTGCTTTAATGCCGATGACTTAGAAGAAACTGAAAAAGATACAGCAACACTTCCTGGCGAGCTTAAATTTGTCATTAATATGGTTCCAAGTGGGGAAGGTATTGACTTGCACACTCCATTGTATTTTGATCATTACGAAGAAGGAGGCATGGTTTGGTCTAGTTATTACAAGAGCGAAGATAAAAACAATAAGCCTTCTCCTGGCGAAACAGGCGCTTTGAGATTGTGGATTGAAAACACTGGCGATTTAACATACCGTGATTTGCGTGTTCAATTAACAGGTCCTCCGGGTGTTAAAATTCAGTATTATAATCCTGAGACAAAGGAATTAGGAGATGATTTCTCAAATATGTTTACTTTGGATAATACTGGTGATACTAAAGAGCAGACGTTTGGTTATATTATTACAATACCTAAAGATTATTCTGATGCAGAGATTCCTTTGAGATTAGGTATTGTTCAAAAACCAGGCCCTATTACCTTAGATTTTAATCTTGATGCAGACGGCCAGAATATTTTGCTTGATCCTTATTTATACTTTGATCATTATGATATTGCACAAGGCGGTTCTGTCTGGACTTCATTATATGATAGCGAAGACAAAAACAATATGCCTACTTGGGAAGAGAAAGGCATCGTTAGATTTAGAATAGAGAACAAAGGTACTGATGATTCAAAAGACGTAACTGCAGAATTAATCGCACCAAGCGGAGTCGGAGTACAGTTTTACAATCCTGAAAATGGTCAATTGTCAGGTACAGTATCAAGCAGTTTCGATCTTGATGTGCTTGGCGATGAGCGAGAAAAGACATTGGCGTATCTGGTTGAATTCCCAGAGTCTTCTCTGGACCGTCATTTTGCTTTCAAGTTAAAATTACATGGTCTAGACCAAGTTGGCGATACACCTTTCCTTCAAACTGCAACAGGAGTATCTTGTACTGCAATTGATTCTTGTGCAGATTATGTGACGGCAGATTGTGCAGATAATATTTGCGATAAAAATATGCCTCACGGTTGCTTGTATGACTCAGGCAGAAAGACATGCACCGCGCGGGAGTATAAGATTGAAACTGCAACATTATTTCAGAATAATGTTCCGGTAATAGAACTATCAACCAGTCCAACAAATCCAGTAAAAGCAGAAGCAGGCATTAAATATAATATGCAGATAAAAACTAATTTAAAAGTGCCTTATCTGTATGAAACAATATATGCTGAAAATGGCAATGTTTTGTTCCAGGCATCTAAATTTTTCGAGAATTATGATGACCGCTTTAATACGAATCTTTACAGCAGTCTAGCGCGCAAATTAAGGATAGGTCTTTTAGCAACAGACCAAAATGGTGTTTCACTTGCAACAAAAGATTACTGGGTTGAATTTGTGAAGTCTGCGTGCTCAGAATCAGCAGGTGTTTGTGATGGTAGTTGCAGCGACATTGCAAGAATCGCTTCAGATTTTAGTTGTGATGCGGGCAGGCAGTGTTGTATAAGCCCGTATATTTTTAAGAGCGGGCGACAGGTTCCAGCAACCTGTGAAGATTATGATGGTTTTTGCTCTAACAGCTGCGATTCTACTGAGACTGAAATTCCGTATTATAGATTTGATTGCGACGAAAATTCTGTTTGCTGTGTCTCTACAGACTTTGATGACGAATGTCCAGGTGTATGTGCGACTAGTTGCGACCAAGTATATGAAGATATAGGTAAATTAGATTGTCTTTCAGGAAGCACTTGCTGCGCAGATTAAAATGAAAAAACAAAACTTTATATCCAATCTTAAAACCGCGTTTCAGCTCTGTAAAAAGAATAAAGGTTTATTTTTACTTTCAATGTTTTTAGAGATTTGTTTTTATCTTGCCATTACAATCAGTCAGTTTTGGGTTTTGCTTGCTGCAAGAGATTCTATCCTCCGGGTTATGAATCTTATCCAAGAGTCTGTTGGTTCTCTTGCCGAGGCAGATGCTATTTCTGTAGTTTCTCCTGAATTGTTTAAGACGCCTGAATTAATGGCAGAGTATCACATTATTTTAAAGTATTTTTTAGTTTTGATTGGTATTTTTTTCTTGACATGGATTATTTTCAAAGGACTCACTTGGTTTATTGCACACAAGATGCTGAAAAAAGTTAATGTAAAAAAGTTTACTTGGTTTTTTGTGTTATATTCTTTGCTCACTTTTATTTGCAGCATCATTTGGATTGTTTTGATTATGCGGCTGATATCTTACTCTACTTTTGCATTTTTACCTTTGATTGGTGTTGAGATGGATAGGATTTTATTGTTTATTGGTTTGGCAGTTATTGCGTATTTTATGTTAATTGCGTATTCCTTGATTCCAAATGCAGGGTGCAGAAAGATTTGTCGTATTGGTGTTAGTAAGTTTAGACAGTTGATTCCAGCATATCTGCTTTGGCTTGTCTCCCTAACTATTTTGTCTTACTTGACTGTTTGGGTAATTAGCATCAGTTATTGGGCCCCAGTTATTTTCGCCTTGTTCATCACAATTCCTGCTTTTGTTTATGGGAGGATTTATATACTAGTAGTTATAAATAAAGTAGTAAAAAGAGGACCATGAGAACCGCACAGATATTTTATTTGGTTGTTGTTGCATTTTTCGCAGTAGTTATTATCTTCCAGAGTGTACCTTCTGAGCCTATGGGCAATGCAATAAAGCAGTCTTGGGGTGTTTATGTTCCTAATGCTCTAGATATTCGTAGTTTGATTATTCCTAGTTTAGGTTTGGCAATTGAGCGTCCTGCAATGCCAGGAGATCTTCCTGCAGAAGCAAAGTACATACCAAGTCAAATGGAGTTCTATGTTGACTCAATAATTGTTCCAGAACACCAAGCATACGACTTTTTGCCTATACCAAAAGATGATATGAGGACGTTTAGCGGCAAGTTTGGCCCATATCCTGAAGATTACAGAAATTCTATTTATGTTGAATTGTGCGCATTTGTTCTTTCCCAGCCAGAAATGGAGGCTTGTGAAAAGATGAGAGACACTACTTTCCGTAGAGGATATATTTCTTTTGCAAGAGGTTATGATTGGGATGAATATATTGCAAGTCTTGCAATGAGAAACTTTGGTGCTTATTATAAGGTAATGAGTCCAGAATTTGGCGAGATTGCAAAAAGTAATGTGGCTAAAATTAATCTTGTTTAATCTTTCAGCCCAGCTGTAAATAATTCTAATGCTTGATCTATTGTCTTATTATCTGGTTCTTCAATTACTGGTTTTTCTGGCAGCGTAGTATTTTCTGTGATGTTCTGCACTTCAATAATTGGTTCAATAGGTTGTACTGTGTTTACTATTTCAGGAACTATCGCAATATCTGTTGGCTCTTTGAATACTGCATAGCCATACATGAAAGCTGCTGCTCCAATTAGAATTATTAACAAGATTATTGGCCAGATAGATCTTTTTACCGGCTCTTCTACAGTGACTTTTGTTTTATTGTTGTTAAATTGCTCGTACTTTTTTGCTTCTTTGCTAAAACTGTCATCCAGAAATTCATTTACATCTTTTTCATCTTCTTCTTCTGGTTTTTCTATCTCTTCTTCAGTATCTTCTGTTACAGTAGGTTCTTCTGCAGATTTTTTAGTCTCTTCAGCATCTTTTTTTGGTTCTTCAGTAAAATCTGAGACCAGTTTAGCTTTTTCAAAGCTTATTGGCTTTATTTCTACTTTCTCTTCTTTTTCTTCCTTCTCAGGTTCTTCCTTCTTCTCTGTCTCTGGAACGTTTTCTAATTGCTCTTCTTCTACTGTTTCTTGCTCTTTTTCTTTAATATCTTCTTCTTGATCTTTTATTTTGTCTTCATCAGAAAGCTTTACTATTTTTTTAGGTGCACCGCAGCCACAGTTTGGTGCTTCTTTTGCCTTTTCTTTTAGCACTTCGTCTGTCTTTATTGATTCACCAACATCTAACGAATAATCAAATTTAACCACAATCCCACCTGTTTATATAGTGAGTTTTGGAAAGTATTTAAAATTTGCCATAAGATTGAGTATTTATCTAACAATTCTGGCTCTTCCGCCATAAACATTCTTTACAACGCCTGTCACTATTTCTCTTTTCTTTATTCTTGCGCCAATCACCCACAGAGCAATAGCTACCCCAAAATAGATGATTATTGATGCCCATACTTTAGGTACAAAATAATCCCAGTATGCTACATAGCCTGCTGCTACTGGTTCTAGCTTGCCAAGAAATGACAATGCAGATATTATTTGCTTTTTTCCTATGAACAAGAATATTGCTGCGATTATTCCTACTATAAAACTCATGTGTCCAAGATAAAACAAGGTTGTTCCTAATGATTTCCCGCATTTTGTTAGTATTACTGCGCTAATCACAACTAGTGCTACTGCGACAAGTGTTAGTACGCCCAGATTAGGTGGTGTCATGAAAAAGTCTGGCGGAAATAAAATTATAGATATTAATGGCACTAAGAACGCTAAACCAGTCATATATAATACGCACGCAATCCAGCCTATTATCGCTGTGCTAAATATGCTTTTTGTCACTCTCTTTTTCATTTAATATAGAAATTAGTATTGGGTTTTATATTCTTTTTGGTTAATTATCTGTGTATAGCGCCTGGTGAAGTTATCATATTCCGAATAAATTTATTAATAAATCTGTAAATAAGTGATAATAGAAGCGAAACGAAGCGTGCTATACGCAGACTGTTAATTCAGTCTTATTAACGCATCCTGCAGCCATTCTTTTATTTCTGCAACAGATTCTTCAATATTTGGAAGTGCAAGTTCTTCTGGTCCTATTGGTTCGTATTTGTTGCAGAACTCATCAGGAGGCATCATTTTTACTGCCTGCAAATCCCTTCTTTTCACAAATCCTTTTTCTATTCTTTGTTCTATCTCTAATCTTGCGCATAGGTCTAATTCTGCTGCTCCGTTATTGTTATAGTTTTGGTACAAGTGGCAATTGCTGCATTTGATGTGTATCTGTTCATAAGCATCTCTTATCATTCTTGTTGCTTCTTGTTTGTAAATTTCTCTTTGTTTTGTTGGTGCAATAACTCGCAGCGTGACTTGATTTTTTGATTTTCTTATGATTGCCTCAATATCTGTTTCTATTTCAGTCATGTCTTGATTTAGAAATTCGACTGCTGCAGGCAGGTCTGGAGCCATTTTTTTCATTTTATATATTCTAAAATCCTGTCTTGCTTTTCGTCCATATAATTTTGTCAGTTTAGTCATTTTGTCTTGTCTCTTTCTTTTTTCAATAATGTGCTTGCATGTCTGCTTGCTAAATGAAGCGGTTCTGGAAGTTTATGCGGTAAAATATTTGTTTGTTTTGCAAGTGTGATTGCGGTCTTGAGTGAAACCATGTTTCCAACTGAGACATATAGTGGTTTTGCATGTTCTTTTGTCTGCACTACCTCTCCTCTGGTCTCATTCAGTATTTTGATTTTGTTATCCTCAATTTCTCCTGCTAATAGTTTTTTTGCAACACCTATTGATGGTTTGCCTAACTCCACACCAACAAAAGTTGCTAGGCCGCATTTCCAGGGATGTGATAGTCCATGTCCTGCAATCATTAGTATTTGCGGTTCACTCTCAAGCCCATAGTATGTCTGTAGTATTGCAGAGCCGTCTCTGAATGCTCTGTATCCAGGAATGTAATGCATTGGTTGTTTTGATATTGTGTGTGTTATTTCAACAACCTGTTTTTTCTGGATATCATACACTATTGCTGCGCATAGGATTTTGTTGTCAAAATAAGTTACATCAAAACCTGCGATTGTCTTTATTTCAGAAAGATCAAATTCATCGGTTGTAGTCACTTCTTTTGCTATCTTTCTCTGCATATCTCTGAGTTTTCTGGTGTCCACCTTCATTTTTACATCCCACTCTTTTACTGTAGGTATTTTTAAAAGTGGACAGTATTTAAAGCTAATGCTTATTAATCACTAATTGGTTACAGAATTAGAGCTGTTCTAGCTGTCTCTTGAACCTTTTTTCAACAGAAAGTTCTCTCAGCTTGATGTTTTCTTCTAATTTCTTTACTATGCTGTTCTCTTGCGTTGTTCTAAGATCTAAAAATTCTTCTGACATCTTGATATCCAGCTTTATTTTTGGCGTCTCTTTTTTGATTTTCATATATTATCTTGATTCTACTCTTATATTTAAAGCTTTTGTCGTATGTATGTGCATAGCACCTAGCGAAGTTTTCAGCATATGTCCTTTTTTAAAACAAATCTGAATATAGTTCAGCAGCAGAAGCGAAACGAAGCGTGCTATGCGCATACGCCAGTATACTTTTTTCTACTACTACTGCCGAAATATTTATATAATCAAAATATCAATTACTGTATAGTTAAAAAATTGGGGTGTAATGATTGGGGGTAGGAATGTATAATATGGGGGATAATGTGCGGTTGTATGTAGCTGATTCTATTGATGAGATTGAAGCACTTCAAGATGCTCCAAAAGAACAAGGCGGCCCAGCAGATCATGGCGCTGGATTAATGGCAGATGCTGGCAGTAAAGCGTTCTTGATAGAGCGAATTTATTCTAGTGAGCCTGCAGAACACGAAGTTGCAGAAGCATATGCTCAATTAGGTGACATATTATACGCAGAAATGGGTGAGAATAACGTTTACACCAAAGAAGTATATCTTATCAAATCACATCCAGAAATTAGCCTTCCTGCTGAATTAGAAAATGCATTTGCACAACACACTGTAAACCCATTAGATATTCTTGTTCAAGAAAAAAATAAATCTAAAGCTTGTCTTCTATTGTCGCTGGTGCCTTTGCTTTTTGCGCACGAGCAGTCTTAAACATACTTTTTCTGCGTTCAGGATAACTTGGTTTTTCGTCTTTTAAGCTCTGGAAATGCGGGCTCTGTATCAATGTACATATTTTATGGTATGCTTTTCTTTCTGCATCACTGCCATGCCTCATTTCAGATATAGATTTTTGGTTTCTTTCTGACCATAGCACAATCTCAGCCCAAGTATCGATAATTGCTGGTTTTTCTAAGAACTCTTTTTGTTTTTTGTTAAACTTAATTTCAGATAGTAATGGTTGTACATAGCCTTTTTCAACTGCATAATTATAGATACCTACAAACACTTCTGGTTGTTCTTCTTTTAGGTCATTCAAGCTATTATATACTTTTGCTGAAGTTACATCTCGTGCAGTATTTTTCTCAACATATGCTCTTCTGAATGCTTTTAATAGTTTTGGCTTGTCTAACTGCAATCCATTCATAAGGTTCATCAAGTTTAAATTTTTAGGAATATAACATGTAGATAAGTCATATGCATGTCCTGAATCGTCTACTGGCATAAATCCTTGAGTGATTAATCTGGATTTTGCGGCTGTAAAAAGATACTGGTTTTCTGGGTCTGCACACAGTTTATTTATTTTCTTCTCAAAAGTTTCTGCGTCAACTGTATTTGGATCAATATCTGTAGTCCTAAGAATTTCTGTCCATAAAGTAGTTTCTACTAGATTTGATAATATATTATAGAATAATTTTTGACTTTTGTATAGTTGTATTCTTGGAGTTGTTTCTGGGTCAGACATTGGTGCGCTATCCCAGTGATATGTTTTTTCAACTTTTCCTTTCTCTACAAAATAACAAATTGTTTCGTTGTCATTAACTTCTGCTAAACCCATTGGAATTGTGTCACCTGTTTTTTCATGTAATAACGGCGTACCTTGAGCATCTGTTTTGATTACTAGGTTCAGTTCTCCTAATTTTTCGTCAGATATTCTGCCAACTATTGTCAGTTTTTGTTCTGTGTCGTCGCTTTTTGTACTCACGTATTCGCTGTTAGTCGATGTGTACATTTTGTTTACCGCTTTTTTCAAATATACCTTTTTGTATACTGGTCTAGTATATAAATTTTGTTGTTATTATATTGCTGTAATAGATTAAATTGTCGTACTATTTAAAGCTTCGCTATTGTCGTCACTAAAACGTGGTTAATTAAGCCTAAAGCTTTTTCCGTTCAGCTTTATCAGAAATAATCGCAGAATTGCCAGTTGGGTCTTCAATAATTATTTTCAACTTCTCATTGCCCCAGAGAACTTTTTGCAATTTCTTAAGAAGATTTTTTGCTTTTTTTCTCGCAGAAGCATCATCCTCATTATCTTTCACAAATTCAATCTGCTTTTTGATTTTGTTGATTATGCCCTCGACATTTGTTACATATCCTTGTGATGCAGGGCCTGGTTCTATTGATCCTACGTGCGGTATTTTTACCTTGGCTTCTGCACCTTTGACAACTCTTATCTGCAAATCTTCTTTTCCTTTAATTTCTATCGTGCATTTGCAGGGTTCTTTTGGTTCTGCTGCCTCTATATCTGATTTGTTGAATTTGCAGGACTCGCAGTTCATTCCAAACACAAATAGTTTTCCAAAAAAAGGTACTTCTGTCTCTGTTTCAGAAAGAGTCAGTGTTTTTTTTCTGCACATCGGACACATTTGTCCTTTTAGCACATCAATTTTATCTTTTTTAGCCATAAAGAAGAAGAATAATAAATTAATTTAAAAATATTTCTATTGCATCGGATCCATATCTGCCAAATGCTTTGTTTTGTGGATTGTTGCAAATGAGGGTGTTACAACAACATAATCTTCCCCAAAGCCTGCAATCTCGCCATCAATAGCATCAGTTGTTTTCTTTAGCTTATTGATTGCTCTCTTGAGCTCTATCAAATCTCTTTCTTTCAAAGGTTTGATATTCACTAATGCAATGGTGTGACCTTCTCTCAAAGAGTCAAGAATTGGTTTCATATCTTCAAAATCTTCTAGTATGAATGGTCTCACTAATATCTTTGTTTTAGGCTCAAGTGCATCTGAGTCTAGTTCTACATAGCCCTCTTCTTCATCAAGTTCATCGAACTTTGGGCTACTCATTTTTGCTTTCAATGATGAGAAAAAATTCTTCATTCTTTCAACCTCCTCGACGTAATTATGACTCCTTATAAACTATTTTTACTTTACAATAGTATTAGACCGCATGTATATAAATGTTTCGCTTAAACAAAAAGTTGTTTTTTTAAGCGAATTTGGAAATTCCCGGTAATTTCCAATTTTCGTTTAAAAAAAATTTGTTTTTTTAAGTAAATTTAAAAAAATATTAGTTATATTTTTAACCGTTCCCTCGAGCATCAAGCACAGTATATGCACTAAAAAACATAACCTTTTTAAATAGCACATTACTTCTTCACACTCATGGCAAACAGAAGGGGTAGTTATAGGCGAAAGACAAGAAAGCTTATGAGCAAGCACTTTCGTGAGAGAGGAAAAATCAGCTTAACTAAGTACTTTGCAGAATATGCTGATGGCGATAAGATCACTCTTAAGACAGAGCCTGCTGTGCAAAAAGGAATTTATCACCTGAGATTCCATGGAAGAAATGGTATTGTAAAAGGAAAGCAGGGCGCTTGTTACAAAGTTGAAATCAAAGATGGCAATAAGCCAAAAGAATTGATTGTTCATCCTGTTCATCTTGCGAGGTTAAAATGAAAATTACTGTTTTAAATGAAACTCCAATTACTGCAGCAGAAGTTAAAGAGAATTTAAGCAAAATTAAGAAAGCAAACAAAGAACTTAATTTCCGTGCGCAAAAAACTGAAGATTACTTAAACCAAATTGTATCTGATTCTAAAAAAACACTAGAGCTTGTAAAAAAGCTTGAAGGTTTGAAAATACCTCGTTTGAGAGAAGAGCACATTGCAAAGCTTGCAGATATCAAGCCAGTAACTGAGAAAGATGTTAAGTTTGTTCTCCAGGGCTACACTGTTACAGTAACCAAAGAGAATATGGGCAAGATTGCAAAGATTGTTGAAGATTTTGTTTAAACAACGCAAATAGTTCTTGATATGGCTGTTACTCACATTCAGTAAGTCATAAAGTTTATATACTACGGTCTATTTAGATAGTTTTAGACAGATGAGAATACTACTAAGTAAAGAGAATAGCAATCATGGAAACAAGAGAACAAGAAAGATTTGCAAAGCCTATGGATCAGAAGGTTTTGAAAGAAGAGAACGCGATTGTACTAGATTTCTTGCCGCACGGCTATCCATTTGATAGGCGGCCCAGTCATAAAAAGAACCCTGTTGTTCAGGCTTTAGGAAAGACCAGATTTGTTTTGTTAGAGCTTGTTCCTAAGAAGGATGTTTTCTTGCAGCCATATGAAGATATTTACATTGGTGAAGGCAAGAGAGATAAGATTCATCACATAGTTGGCAAATTAAACATTGATAAATTAACTTCTACTGCTAAGACTGAGCTGGAGTTTGTTGTGAAGGACTTAGTCACTAATAACGAAGCGCAGTTTGTGAAATTTTTTAATACTGCAAAGCCTCTTACTACTAGAATGCATCAGTTAGAACTGCTTCCTGGCCTTGGTAAGAAGCACATGTGGGAGATACTAGAGAAGCGAGATGAAAAGCCGTTTGAGAGCTTTGATGACCTAAAGAAGCGCATTAAGCTAATGCCAGACCCTGGAAAGATTATAATAAGGCGTATTTTGGCTGAAATAAGCGGTAAAGAGAAGCATAAGGTATTTTCAGACCTTTAAGACCTTCTTTCTAAAATAGAAAAGTATTTATACCTTTTATGTTTTGCTAAGAGTATAGTATTTATAAGGGGTGATCAAAAATGGCAGAAAAGAAAGAATATGAAGGTCGCTGCATGAAATGTAAAAAGCAGGTCAAGATGAACGATGTTAAAGAAGTTGTCATGAAAAACAAGATGAAAGCAGCGAAAGGTGTTTGCCCGCACTGCGGAACTAAGGTTTTTAGAATACTAGGCAAAGCCTAGTTAAATTGGGGAAGTGGAAATCTTTATGATTTCCTTATTTTTTTTTTATACAGTTTTTTTATAATGGGGGTGTATTGAAATGACTGCAAAAGATAAAGTTAATTTAACTCTGCAGATTAGAAGCAATATTCTAGAAAAAACTTCAATAAAGAATAGTGTTTTGGCTGCAGAAATAGCTCGTAAATGGGCTAAATTGTAATTATTTATTTGTTTAGCACCTAGCGAAGTTCTTAGTTTTATATGCGATATCTGATAAATCTGATTTGCACTCGTACTCAGTAGCATAACGTAGCGTGCTAAACAGTGTCAATATAGTCTAGCGTAGTTCTCAGTTCACACATCACTAAACTTACTTCTTAATTATACCATAACCAATCAATCGCCATCTCTGGCCTACTCTTCTAGAAATAGTTATTTTTGCGCCTTCTTCAGCACAGATTGGTCTTTTCAACTTGCACTTAAACTTGTTTTTGCTGATTTCACTCACAATACCTACTGTTGCTGCAGAGTTTACATTAAGCATCAGGAATTCTCCTTTTTTGATTGGATCAACAACTAATTTATCTTTTGCTCCGACAACTCTCTCAAGTAAATGAGTTTCTAGCTTTAATTCATTCCATACTGGCGGTAGTTTGCCTGGTTTGCCAACTACACTTCCAACTAACTGATCTGATTTTACTATTGCAGGATCTAGTTCTGTCATTATTGCTATGCTTCCGCCTGGATGCACTTCAGCCATTGATGAGCCTCCTGCTATTGCGCTGGATATTTTTGATTTAAGTGGTTTCCACTTTTTATCATCAGAATATCCTGGAAGTATCTCTATTTCATCGCCTACTTTTAGCTGCCCTTGTTTTAATGCTCCGCCTAACACTCCGCCTTTTATTTTGTCTAGAGCAAGGCCTGGTTTATTTATGTCAAAGCTTCGCGCAACTAACATGATAGGGTCTTTTTTCAAATCTCTTTTTGGTGTTGGAAATCTTTCTTGTATTTCCTGTAATAGCATGTCTATATTGATAGAATGAAGTGCGCTGATTGGTATTATTGGCGCATTTTTGTATTTTGTATCTTTCAAAAACGTTTTTATTGCTTTGTAATTTTTATTGGCTTGTTCTTCTGTCACTAAATCAATTTTGTTCTGAACAACAATTAATTTTTCAATGTTCATTATCTCTAAAGCCATCAAATGTTCTTGTGTCTGTGGTTGAGGGCATTCTTCGCTTGCAGATATCAGCAGGATTGCTCCGTCCATTATGTTTGCTCCGCATATCATTGTTGCCATCAGGCTCTCGTGTCCAGGAGCATCTACTAGAGAAGCTTTTCTCAATAATTTTGCTTCACCACTACATGCTTTGCATTTGTTTGTTACACTGTAACACTCTGGCTCAGGACATTTTAAGCATTTGTAGATGTCCATATCTGCATATCCTAATCTGATTGTGATTCCTCTCTTGATTTCTTCAGAATGAGTGTCTGTCCATTTGTTTGTAAGCGCTTTAACCAGCGTAGTCTTTCCATGGTCAACATGACCTATCAAACCTACACTTATCTCTGGTTGGACAGCTGTTTCCTTCTTAGAACTTTTCTTAGTTGTTTTTTTAACTGCTTTCTTTTTACCCATCTATTGCAAAAAGTCAGTATTCTTTTATAAAGGTTACTCTGCTGCAGAGTTATTCAGCGCCGGAGACGGGATATTCAGCCACCCAGCCTATGACATTTGAACCCGCATAGCATCTGGGAGATGCAAACCCAATTTTCAGTTGGGCGCGTTTACCAAACTCCGCCACTCCGGCATTGCTGAAAACACAAAGTTTTTATACTTCATGAACATTATTTTATTCATCTGGGAGATGCGACTCAATTCAGTCGTGCGTTGGCCAAATTCGGCCACTTCTTTTTTTTATATTCTTAACAGAATTATTCTTTATATGTTTTTACGAGAAAAAACCGGAAGAAATTCGAGGAGAAAATGGGTTTAAATTCAAGGAGTATTTTTCCCTAATTTCACCACATAGAATATTTCATTGCTTTCTTTTATTATCTTGAATTCATGACCTAGTCTGATAAGCATTTGTTCAAGCCATCTGCGATAAGGAAATTTCATTGGTTTTCCAGTTACTTTCTTGGTTGCAAAACTTATCACAAGCCAATCTGCATTTATGTTTTTAATCAGTGCTTCGCTTGCCTTTCTTCCTTTTTTTCTTTCAACTTCATCAAGAATCTTAAACAAGAAACAAACATCTGCTTTTGGAAAAACATTCAGCAAAGAAGGATTTTTTGCAGCTTCCACTAAATTCAGTGGAATTGCTTTTCCCTTGATGCCCATTTTCTTAAAACATCTGCCCAAGAATTCGCAGTCTGATTCATTTAATTCAGATGCATAATATTCTGCATCAACTTTCATAAAAGGATAACTAAGCGGGTTCAAACCACACCCTAAATCTAAAATAACTTCGGGCTTGCCAGTTATTGCGAATATTTTTTCATAAATTGTAGAATAAATAGGAATTCTCTCTTTTGTTGACAAGTGCGTCTCTAATAATTTCTCAAAATTGTCTTCTTTAAG
>Ga0180432_10001119_pt1 | contig 42935 bp, 64 predicted proteins | sample SS_ome_10_FD_132414 | JGI IMG/M metagenome (GOLD analysis project Ga0180432, IMG submission 132414) | Hypersaline lake sediment archaeal communities from the Salton Sea, California, USA - SS_1_MS_2 metaG | ecosystem: Environmental > Aquatic > Non-marine Saline and Alkaline > Hypersaline >... | reverse complement strand
TGTGCCGGGGTCGTCTTGCGTGAACAGTTCGCCGACGAACGGAAACGCGTTCAACACGGCATCCGTTAGCGCCCGCTTGCGTGCCATCTTGGCCGATGAATCGGCGTTCATCCCCTTTTCCCCGCAACGGAACACCCCGCCCCCGAACCCCAGCGATTCCCCGGCCGGCCCGCGGATTTCGCACGCGTAGGCAATGGCCGGCTTGTTGTACTCGCCGGGCCCGACCATTGTTGCCGTCTTGGGATCGGCTACCCAATGGGGGCGGCATTGGAGTAGATCAAGAATCAGCATCGCCCCCGCCTTGTAGAGTGACGGTTTCGCTCGCCATTGGTTTTTAGGCACGGCGATTTTGTGTTTCTTTTTCCGGTCGTATACCAGCATTTCCCCGGCGTCGTTGAATTCAACCTTGTGCGGGAATCCGTAGTGAATGCCGGGTTTCATTTGGGCGAAAAGCCATTTGTGCAAGCATTCGCGCCGCTTGCTGTATTCGGCCAATACAGCTTGCTGTTCTTCAACCGGCAGAAGCGCCACGCCGGCGGGGCCGATTGCGGCTGGCATGATAGCCCGTTGTTGTTCGGTGACGAATTCGGCGTCGTGTACGTCGTCATCGGCCCCGTGCCGTACGATCGCGCCGGCGGGCGGGGGCTGGGCCGGTGATTCGGCTTCCGTGGCTTGTGCGGCGTTCTCGGCGGCTTCAGTCATCGGCTTTCCCTTTCGTGGATTCGGTCGGTTCGTACCCGTCGCACGTCAACAGCCAACCCGGATCGAAGTTGAACGGCCATACAAACCATCCGTTCGCGATACCATGTTTGTCGCCCGACACGTTCAAGGCGGCAACGGCGGCAAGAACAGCCGAAGCATCGCCAGTGAACATCCCGAAAATACCATCCGACGTATCGACCCCAAGTTTTGCAAGCGTGGGGTGATTGCATCGTGAATGCGCGTCTCCTGTCAAATCTCGACGGTGTTTGCACGTATAGCAATTCGGCTTTTGTTCTGGCATCGGTCTTTCCCTTTCGGCTTGGCGTTTACAAGTGCCCCATATCGTCAGGCGGCGATTCGGCGAAGATCGCGGCAACGATCATCAAGGCGAAGATCGCGGCCAGCAGTGCGATACCCAAAGCGTAACCGACCGCAACGATAAAAGCAATCCCTAAGAGCATTATTTTTCCGTTTCCAAAATACCAAGTGTCGCTTTTTGCGTTACGCGGATTTTGCTACTTCGCGGGGTCGCTCGGCGTTCCGGCCTTGTCAGTGCGTTTCAGTGCGTCGCGTCGTTTAGTTGCGGCCCGTTGCATGATGCCAAGGCCGGCCCGTCGTTTGGCGTCTCGTTGTGCTTTCTCGCATCGGAAGTGAACGTATCCGACCCGGTCCCCGTCAAGTGTCACATGTCCCGTTGTGTATACGTTGTCGAATCCGTACCCGATAGGCATCCCGCACAATCGGCAGATCGCCCTTGCGTCGGCGCGTAGGCTTCGGCAATGAACGTGCCGGCATGGCCCCTTGCATGGGCCGTATGGGGCGCCGGGGTTGGGCACGAAGATTGCCATTCGGAAATGAAAGCGAACCCGCGTCGGTTGGCTTTCCCTTTCTTCGGTGCGGCCTACCCGCCAAGGCCGGCCAGGGCGGCGGCGAGTACGGTCGACGAAAGCGACGCTTTCGCCTTCTTGGCGGCGGCCTTGAACTTCCTGAAATCCTTCGGCGTCATGCGAACGCCGATGAATTCGCTTCGCGGATTCTTCGACTTCGGCCGCCCCCGCCCGGCTCGCTTGGCTTCGGCAGCCTTGGCCTTTGTCCGCGGCTTGGCGGGTCGCTTGGGTTTTGCGGTTGGCGTCATGTCATGCCCTTTCGTGGCAAATGGATTGCCGGCGACGTGCCGGCGTTACGGGTTTCGGAAATTGTATCGGCAGGATTGCCGGCAGTCAATCACCTTTTTTTGGTTTCGGTCAATATTCGCCGGATCGGTCGGCCTTGTGGATTTCGTCCGCGATCTTTGACGCGTAGGCTTGCGCCTTGTTTGCCGCGAGTACCAATTCTGTTGCCGCTAGTTTTGCGATCTGGAATTGTGGCGAATGCACCTTATGGAACGCGGACGCAATATCGCCGGATCGCCGCTCGGCGGCGCGGATCGCGTCAAGCGTCGTATCACAGAGTCCGCGAATCAGGGCGGCCCGTGCTTTGCGGGCCCGGCTTCGTGTTTCGTGTGTCATTGGTTTTTCCTTTTTGGTTTGGCCGGCTTGCGGCGTTTCGGCTTGGCGGGCAATCGCCGGGCATGACGGAACAAGGCGCCATCACCGGCCGGAATCACCTTTACCAACGAAAACCCGCGGCGTTCAAGGCGGGCCAGTTTGTCGGCCGGGTCGTCATCGGCAACGACATATTCGCACCGGGCCGGCTTGAACACGGAGAAGATCGCCGGCGTTGGCGTGCCGTCGGCGGCGATGATGCCAAGTTGATGCTTCAGGGCAACCCACGTTTCGCCGATGACGAACCCGCGGGGCAATTTCGCAATCCGCCGGGAAATGCCCATGCGGCCGGCTTCGCGCAGGAAATCGCCCGGCGTCGGATAGTAGGCTTGCCCAATCCAAATCAACCCGCCCCGCGTGACGGTCGATCCGTCGCCCAATGGGCACGATTCGCACGGGTACGGGTTCCGTTCGCACGGCCGACCGAACGCCAAGGCCGCCGGGTTGACCCACGTAAACCCGCGGGCCGGCTTGATACCGGCGCCGCACGTCGGGCACGTATGGCACGGCAACGGCAGCTTGCCGCAATCGCCGGCGGGCCCGTCGGACACCAGATAGAACCCGCCGGGCTTTCGATAGCCGCACCCCCGCCGGGCTTCATGTTTCGTTATTACGTGTGGCATCGCTTTCCCTTTCCAGTTCCGCCAGGATCGCGGAAACGGTTTCGCGGGTCTTGGCGATCCGCCGCAAGACGAACGCCCCGGCATCGCGGCAGCCCGCCTTTGGCCGGTACAGCGTGCCGGCGGCGCGTTTCTGTGTTCGGCGCCGACGGATTCGGCTTGCCTTGTCGTCGAGCAGAGACAGGATCGCGCGGCATTCGCCGGTGTCAAATAGGCGAGTTTGTGCGGCAATCACGGCCGCGGGCCGGGCCCCCAATTGCGAAAGCCCATCCCTAGCTAGGGCGACGATTCCGGCCGGCACGGGTTCCGACCCCTCCGCGGCGCACGCATCGGCCCACGAAATAAGGCGGGCTGCGGCGGCGATGAGTTTGGTTAGATCAAGCATGGTATCCCTTTCGTCCGGGCACGTAGGCGGCCGCCAGGGCAACGAACGGCCGTCAAACGTGCCACGGGTCGTCTTGCGGAGTTCGTGGCTTAGAACGCCGAAAGCCGCGGGCCCCGCCGATGCACGCACGGGGCCCGCGGCCTTGTCGTCAACCCGCGGCGTTCGTCACGGCGGCAACCGCGTTGCCTTGCATTTCCGCGACTCGGGCCCGAAATCCGAAATGCGATTCCAGCGTACCGGCCAGATCGGATTCCAGAGCGTCGGCGAGCGATTGATACCCGTCGCGAACGGTTCGCACCGGGGTTTTCGGCCGGGCGGCAATCACGCGGGCAACTCGCGATTCGGCCGGTGTGGCGACGGCAATTGCCGTTTCCTTCGTGCGGCGTGCGGCTTTCTTCGTGGCTTTCTTCGGCATCGTCTTTCCCTTTCGGTTAGTTGTTTCGGCGGCCGGGCCCGCGTCACGAACGGGCCCGGCGATGCTTGGCGGTTACTTGTTCCGCGATTCCAAGGCCGCGGCGACGCGGTCGGCGCGGTCGGCGGCATCCCGCAACTTGCGGGCCGCGTCGCGGAGCGCGGCCGCGACGCTTTCGGCCGAATCCGGCCGCGTGTTCCCGTCGGCCGCTTCGTTCAAGACCTTGCGAAGTTCGCCCTTAGCGCACGCCGTCGAGTTGATCGCAACCCGCACTTCGCCGGCTTCGATTTCGTCAAGCGAAACCTTGTGATCGACAAGCCGGCCGGCGGCATCGGTCGGGTCATCATCGCCCCACGTATGCCCGCATCCGTTGCAATGGAACCAACCGGGCACGGTCGGTTCCACAAGCGACGAACCGCATTCCGGGCACAACGGCGGCAAAGCGTCGGCCTTGGCATCGGCCTTCGCCCGTTCCGTCGCAAAACCGTATTCCATAAGCCGGGTTGACGTGGCGACGCAATGGGCACAAATCGAATCAAAAGGCTTCGTGAGTAGTTCGGCCAGTTCAAACAGATTCGCGCCCGTAATCATGTATTGGCGGCGATTCCCGCACGCAACGGAACCGTCGGCGCGCTTCAAGTGAAGTTTTCGGCTATTCCCGACGGTCGGCTTTGTTTCCCGCGGCCGCGTCGCTTCGACGTGCCGGCGATATTCGGCCAGTTTCCGCTTTCGGTCGGCTTCGGTTTCCAAAAGAACGGCCGCCATTTCCCGGCTTATCGGCTTCGCGGGAACGCCGGTCACGTTGGCCGTATGCCATTCGACGCCGGGCACAACGTCAAACTTGTGCCCGATGGCGGCAAGGTCGGAAGTACGGTACGCACCGAACCGGCGAAGCGTCGGCGCGTCGGAAGTGCCTTCGACTTTCAATCCGACATAGCCGAAGAACGGATCGCAAGCGGCGTCGCCTTCGTGAATACGAATCACGGCGTATACCTTGTTTGACTTGCGGTTGCGAACGATCATGCCGGCGGCGAGTTCGTTTCTGGCGTTCATTGCGGTTCCCTTTCGCAAGCGGCCGGCTTTCCGGGCCGGCCGCGGTTCGTGATTCAATGTTCGTCATATATGGCAAATTCAATATGACTTAGACCAGCGGCCGAATGAAACGGGTTCGGTATCCGCACTGCCGGAGAAGATCGGCCGTACGTTCGGCATCGGCGAAATCCGCGAACCCGTCAAGGCCCCCGCGAAGCGTGATAGGCGCCCCGCCGGATTCGTGGTCTTGGCCGACAACTTCCCAGCCGGCAATAAGCGACTCGCGGCCGGCGGCAAACACCCCGGCCCCGTGTTCGGTTTCCACAACCCGGATACACGAATCCGGGTCAAAGTCGCATTGCAAGCACGCGTCAACGGCGGCGTCGGGATCGTCAAACGTTCCGATTGGCGTTCGGTATCGCTTGGTTTTCATCGGCTTTCCCTTTCGGTTCGGTGTTACGCGTCAAGCCACGCGTCGCGGGCGCGGTCCGTCATATCGCGGGCCCGGCAATATCGTTCGTAATCGGCGTGTTCGTGCGACGCAAGCCACGTTTCGCGGCATTGGTCGGAATACCCGCGGGCCCGGTCGTAATCGGATCGCAACGACGTTCGCCGGCTTTGGCGTTCGTCGGCCTTCGCCAGTTGATAGCCGACCAATCCGCAAGCGACGGCGGCGAGTACGGCGCCCCATAACGGAAGAAAGAACCAAAAGACAACGACGGTCACGAAGAAATACAGAACATCCCCAAGCGTATCATCGGTGTTATTCATCATGTTTCCCTTTCGATCTTTCGCCGCCTTGGTTTTGGCTTGCCCTTGTGGCGAAGCCCTTTGGCGGCATTGGTTCGTTTCGCTTGCCGGTCTGATTGACGCGTTCGGCCTACCGCTTCCCGCGTTCCTGCCGGCCGCTTATTCGGTTGTCAATTGCTTTCTTGTATCTACCTTTATTATAGCGTTACGCGTAACGGAGTCAAGCGGATTCCGTATTTTTCGTTACTTTTTTTTACGGCGTTTCCGGCGGGCCCGTTCCGCCGCATGCGATAGCATTTCGGATGCTTCGCTAGGCGGAATCCCCAGCCGTTCCCCAATGTATCGGTGAGCCCCCGTAAGCGTTCCGTGATGCTCGTAATAGATCGCGTACGCTTTCAGAATCCGGCCGTGGCCGTTGTCTTCCGGTGATACCGGTTCGGCAACGGCTTCCCAAATGTCCTCAGCTACCAAGTCGGCGCGGGCACGGTAGCGGGCCAAACCCCGGCGAAACGTCAATAAGGCACGTTCGGCGGCAATGGATAGGTAAGATTGAACTTGTCGATTCGGCCGGGTCGCGTCGAAATCCGACCGCTTCAACGCTTTCCAGATCGCAAGCCGGGCGACTTGTTCGGCGTCGTGACGTTCGTTCCCCGCAAGGGCCATTGCCCGTATCTTCGTTTCTATATGTCCCCCCATGAATTTTAACACCAAAGGGAACCGGTTCCGGTTCTGCCGCGCCCTCCGGCATGCCGAACGCAAATCGTCGGGTAATGGGTATTTCGCTTTGCCCAAATCAGCCCCGCGACCGGCACGGCGGGCCCCGCGAGGAACGCGGGCAACCCGCCGGCCGGCGTGTTCCGTCACCTTGGCGGTTTGGCAAGGTCGCGAATCTGCGCCCATCGGTCAAACAACCCGCCGACAACGACAAAGATCGCGGACGCCGCCCACGCGGCGATTTCCTGCGCGGCCGCGTCGGCGTCGCCGGCTTGCATCCCCAGGGCTCCGGAGATAAAGGCGAAGCCGTACAGCAACAGCCGCACAAAAACCTTTGTTAAGAGATACTTCGTTTCGCCCATTGGTCAATCCCTTCCCTATGGGCCCATGATACGCCGCCCGTTGCGGCGTTATCCGTTCGGCGCAAATACGGCCGCGGCGGCCGGCGGGATCAATCCCGCGGCGGCGGCAACTTGTACCGCTCGCGAGACAATCGAGAAAATGAGTTCGGGCAGTTGTACCATGTCGTCAACTTCGGCCGCCATTGCCCGAAATTCCGAATCATTCGGCGTCAATGACGCCAGAGACACCGCCGACGTGACAGCGGCGGCACGTTCGGCGAATGCGTCCGATGCCGCGAACCAATCATCCGGGCCCGGTTCGCCGGCCGGGGTCGGTTCTTCCGGCGTCCCAATGGCGGCCTTGACCATTGGCGACATCGCGGCTTTGAACATCGCCTTAACGTCGTCGGGGGTAAACAACGGCACCCGGCCTTCCGGGGCAACGGCGGATTCGTCAAGAAGCGACGGATCGGCGGGGATTTCGACGGGATCGGGTTCGGACGGCTTGGCGGGCTTCGTGGGGGCGGGTTGTGATTCGGTCATTGGATTCCCTTTCGGAATGGCGTTGGCGGCCGTGTGCGGCCCGTAGAGCAACGAACGGCACGCATGCCGGGGTTTCGGTCGGCTGGGCGGGTACGCGGCTTACGGGGTCGGTACGGGCGGTTTCAGTTTGCCGGGGTCGGCGGGCGGTTTCGGCGCCGGCACGGGAACCGACGGCAAGACAAGCGGCGTTCTCGCCGTTGCCGCAGCCGGCGACGGAATACCAGCCGCGGCCGATGCCGCCGCTTCGGCTTGGCGTTGGGCGACGATCCGTACAAGATCGGTCAACTGGTCAAGCCGCATTTCAACGGTTTCCTTGTCGCCGTAAGCTTCGGCGGCCCGGTACATCAATTCCAAGCCCTTGCGGATTTCGGAATCGTTCTGCGCGATCGTTGCCTTACCGTGAGTGATTTCGTCGCGGAGTGCGTCTTTCTTGGCGTCGAGTGCGTCGACGCGTTCAAGGTACGCTGGCAGGGCGGCCGCGGGGAGTTTGCCCGTCTTGGGGTCGGCCTTGATGTTCCAAAGGTCATTGGCAAGCAACCGGCCATTCTCGGCGAGTACGAATTTCCGTTGCCCTTCGTACTTGCCGAGAAGTTCAAGCTGATTCATTCGGGCCATTTCAACGCCCCGTTCCACGCGGGCGCCGACGCGGCGAACTTGTTCCCCGACGCACCCCCCGGCGAACAGCAATGCGGCCAGCATCACAACGGCGGCAATCTTGGCGGTTGGCTTCATGGGTTTCCCTTTCGATCTGTTCCCGGCCGGCCGAATGCCGGCCGCGGTCATAGTACCTTTACCCGAAACGCCGGCCGCGTGTCAATACTCTCCGGCCGGGCAATGGAAGTCGAATAACCGGATTGCGGCGTACAGATCAAAGCCCCTGCCGGTTTCGATGTCGACGCATCGCACCGATCCGACGCCAGGGCCCTTGACTAGCCGGGAACACAGCTTGCCGCATTCGGCGGCCGTGCAACACCACGTCAAGCGTTGCCGCGCGGCGTGGTCGATGTTGCCGGTGGCCAGTACGCCAGCGATGATTTCCCGCCGGCGTTTCGCCAGCGCGGCCCGGTCTTTCTTGCATCGCTTGGCCATTGTCAAAACGTGATTGTCGCCGTGCATCCGGAACAATCCGGGCCGCCCGACCCGGAATTATCAACGCCGTTGATCGTCGCCGATCCCGTGAACGCGCCGCCGGTGCATGTGATATCGGACAGCGTCGCCGTGCCGGTAAAGTACGTGTACCCGCCCACAACGGAAATTATGTCGATCTTCCAATCCCCGCCGGCCCGGCATTCAATCTGCAACGTGAAATCCGTTGACGCCGACGCACACCAGCCGGCAAGCCCAGACCAAAACCAGCCCACCTTTGATAGCGAGTACGTATCGGCGACACACGTACAGTTTGCATTCGGGCCCGACGCGGTCACAACGGCCGAATCGGACGTTGGGCATGTCAGATCGCGGCAAGACGATGCCGTCGGGCATTCGTTGGCAAGGTGCTTTGACGTGGGATGCTTCAATAAGTGCCCGTTGGTGTCGTGTCTCGCAAGATGATTCGCCATATCATCGCCTATGGGCACGCAACGGGTTCGTCTATCGTGTATCGCGTTTCGGCAGATATCGCCGCCAGCATGCCGGCGGAATCGTACGTAAAGGTACGGTAAAATCCGTAAAGTTTTTCATCGCCCGAATCGTTATACACAACTCGCGTCGTCATCTTGATAGATACGCCGGCGTTGGCCCCTTGGCTTGCGCGATCCCATGAATCGGTTTGCGCGGTTTCCGATCCTTCGTAGGTTGCCGGCAACAGCGACGCTACCGATTCTTCCCCGGCCAGCAAGCCCACAATAACCCCGTCAATATCGGGGTCGGTCCCGTCGTCGTCGTACGGTTCCCGGAACCGCATGAAAGTTATGATCTTGTTTGTTGACAACGGGAGTTCCACCGTTCCCCGGTGATGCGCCAAGTAGACGTTGACGTTGTCTTTTCCGTTGTCGGTCCCGTCGGCGTCGACGGGGTTTAGGATGATCGTGGTTCCCGACGTGAACGCCGATACGGGCTTGCCGAATTCGACGCCGCGGCGTTCGGCGATTTCAAGCAGAATCACCGATTCGGCGTCGAGTGCATCGACCCGCCGGCCGTACACAACATCCCCGACGGCGCCGGAATCATCGCCGGCCATTTCGTACGCGGTTTCGGTATTGGATTCCGGAGCGTCGACCCAATCAGAATCCGTTACGCTCCATTGTTGCGGCTTGACTGTGTATTCCCCGTCGCCTTCATTGGTAACGATTTCAAACCGGCGTTCCGGTTGAAGTTCGTGCGGCCGCCTAAGCAGCAACCCCGCCGGCCCGCCGATCATGCCATCGGCATTTAGGCCACGCGTCAAGGCAGTTAGAAACGCCATATTGGCGTTTAGTTGCCGGATCGAAATCAACGGCTCGCCGCGTTTGACTCTATCCCATGAAAGCACAGTGATCCCTTACACGCCGGGCGGGAAGACCAGCAGATTGTTAAAGTCTGACGGGGTGTATACGTCAACTTCGTTGCCGTCGGCGTCAAGCAGTTTCGCGGCCGCCAGGTCGGCCCGGCGTTGAAACTTGTTCCACGTTGACGGCCGATACGTAAACGACATTTCAACGGTCCACACGCGGGCGCCGCTTCGGTGAATTTCACGTTGCAACCGCGGCCCGTTGAATAGCAGAGTTTCCGCGGCCCACGTCAAGCCAAGCGTCGGCGACGTGACAACGGCATCATTAACGGTTCCCACTTGTGTCAAAAAGGCCATTGGCACGCGCGGCATTGAATGAATCGTGTAATTCCAATTGAGACAGGTAATCAGTTTCGCGGGGGCTTGCTCGCGTGTCAGCGGATCGGCGGCCGATCCTCCGGTATAGGTCCAATAAAGCTTATGGTGCGGCATCGTCAGAAACTCCGTCATTGGTTCCAACGATTCCGTAACCAGCGGGGTATCGTTCGTCGCCCCGGAGCCAAGCGTATTTGACGGGACCGAATACGAGACGATACAGATTGCATGCGAATAGGTCAGCGGGTCGGGCGGCGTAACCGCGTCATTCTTCCCCAGCGGCCGCACGTCGACGGCGTCGGCCCGTGCGTATTCAAACCGCGGATAGGGTTGCCCACGCGTAACGGTGAAATCGCCCGCCGCAATGTCGAGAACTTCGACGCCGCCTAGAATATCCTCCGCAAAGGCCGGGACATCACCCCATGCAATCTTAAACGCACGTTCCGCCGAAAACCCCGTTGACCCCCAGCGTTCGCGGGGGTATCCGTCGGCGAGTTCTTCGTATGTGACCGACGTTCCGGAGTTCTCTAGAACTTGCTGTTCCATTGGTAATTAGTCCTTTGCCCCAATGACATCACCCACCGGCCCGCCCCGGCCGACTTCGGCCGCGATGGCGCCTAGGGTTTCGTTTCGTTCCTTGGCCAGCCGCAAGGCTTCGGCGTCAATTCGCTTTTGTTCTTCGACAGCCTTTGCGATCCGCTCCGATGTATTGTCTTTGCGTTGGCCAGTCAATCGCTTGTATTGCTGTTGCAACCCGACCCATTCCGGGGCGGCGGGCGCCATGGCGTCGGCGAGTTCTTTCGCGGCGGCCTTGGCCTTCTCGGAGTTCTGGGCAAGCTGTTCATCATACTTGGCCGTTGCCTTGTCGCGAATGCGGGCGATTTCGGCTTGCTCCCATTCGTTGATTTCGACGATGTCTTTTCCGAGTTCTTCGGCAATCTTCCGCATTTCGGCGGCGTTCTTCTTTACGTCAGCGATGGCCTTTTGCTCCGCCGTTCGTCGCGAGTCAATGATTCTCGCAACGACTTTTTCGCTGTACTCAGCGTCGCGGCGTTCTTCCTCTGCGCGGGCCTTGCGGGCCGCGTTCATTTTCTCTTCGAGGGCAACACGGGTCTTCAATGAATCAATTTGCTTCGTGATCCATTCGCCGCGTTGCCCGGTTGCCCGCTCTTGTGCCTTGGCAGCCCGTTCGGCCAGCACGGCAAGCCGGCGATACGACATGCCGCCCTTATCGACCGAATCGCGAAACTCTTGCATGGCTTCGTTCATTCGGCGGATTGCGCGGTTCTGTGTCCGCGTTTCGATGTTCTCTTTAAGGGCATCCCACGTCTTGCGAATCTCGCCAAGCCAATCGACAACCCGGATTGCCGCCCATCCGATATCGGCAAGACCGGAAGCAAAGTCGGCCAGCAGTTCCGGCGATTCCGACAGCATTTCAACGACGGTTCGCAAGTGCTCGATCAATTGCCGGAAACCGCGGCCCGATGCGAGCTTCTGTAGCAAATCGGAAAGTTCGTTTTTGAGTTGCGCGACCGAACCGCCGAGAGTGTCGGCGGCCGCAATCGCGGCCCCGCCGAACTGTGTTTCAAGAATGCCGAGCAACTTGCCTTGGGCTTCAACTAGCTTGTTCGCCCGAACAAGTTCAACGATCATATCCTTTTCGGCATTGGTAAAGGAAACGCCGACCCGGCGAAGGGCCGTCATGCCCGTAACAGGATCATTGATCGCCTTGCCCAATTGGACAATCGACGATTTCAGGTCTTGGCCGACAACGGTTGACAGATCAAGAGCAACGGCCAGGGTATCCTTGAATACCGTGCCCTTAATGTCGATAAACGTTGCAAGCAAGGCTTGCCCCGTGATGATTGCTTCGTCCCCGAACTTCGTCACCTTTTGCAGCGACGACGCCATTTCGACCAGTTGCTTTTTCGTGTACCCCGCGGCGTTGCCGGTGGCTTTCAGTACGGCCGCTAACTTGGCTTCGGCTTCTTGTTGTTGCGACAATGCGCGAATCAGCACCACGGAAAGCCCGATAACCGCGGCCCCGATTGCCGCGACCGAAACAGCGACTCGCTTAAAGACAGACAACACCCCGCCGGCCAATGCCTTCATTCGGCCGAAGGCACTTCGCAACGGGCCGTCTTTGGCCGTGAACGTAATAAAGGCTTTGCCGAGTTGCCAAGACATTAGGTCGCACCCTTTCCGCGAATCTTCTCGTATTCGCCTGATCCTACCTTGTCTTTACGCCACTCGGCGACAGACCCCCATTTCGGCGGTTCGGCCGGCTCGCCGGATTTGCCGGTTGCATCGTACATCGCGAGTTGTGCAAACGTCATGTTCGCAATGGTAGCCGGCGGCCATCCGGTGATAATGTACTTTCGCCACAGCGCCCCGAAGTCGATAGCGGCCGATCCGCCAGATTCGCCCCCGTCGGGCTTGGCTTTCAAGAAGAGTTCAGCATTGACAAGCCGCACAGCGGCAAGGCATCGCCGCAATTGCCCGAAGGATCGCCGGCGGAATCGTCCCCACGTCAAACCCGGATCGGCACGGCGGGCAGACAGGAAACACAAAAGCCGCGGTTCGTCGGGGACGCCGCGACGCCGGCGCGCGCTTCGTTCGTACGCGCCGGCGTCGGCCAGCGTCAAGGGGGCAAACTCTATGCGGACCCGGAACGGCCAGAACCCGACCCAAACCGCTAACGGGGCCGCGACAGCGTCGGGCAATGTCGTTGCCATTGCGCGGCCTTTCGGGTTCGTTAGCCGGTGTACGTCGGCGGGCCGCTCGTCTGTGACAGGCCGGCGGATGCGCCGACAAGGTTTCCGTCGCCAATCGGGATATCGTGGTCGACGGAATCGACGATGTAATTTCCGGAAATCGAAACGCCATCGTCCGAAAACCCTTCGATCGCGTACGTGGTTCCGGGAACCAACGGCGACGGATTCAGCGTCCCCGACGCGGGCAGCCATTGGATCGTAAGCGCCGAATCCATATGGCCGGCGACGCGTTGCGTTTGGCCGTTCGTCGACGACGACCGGTAATCCGGATTGTTGCTTGTCCGGTTGACTTGAACGGAAATCACGTCGGCCATTTCGACCGAATCGACTTCCACCTTGCCGCCTTTTGCTCCGATTGGGGGCATAGCTTAAACTCCCGAATTTAGTGTTTACTAAAAACCAAGTGTCTCATTTCGGCTTGTCGGCCGATTTACGTTGACAGACCGGCAAGCCACAGATCGTACGTCACGGATTCGGTTCCTACGCCGTCGTGTTCGATTTTCAAATCCTTGTTCGTCGCATCGACCGTGTAGCCGGTCGCTTCGTCGCGGAGGAAGAACACGCCGCCCGACGCGACTTTGAGAATATCCGTATCGGACCCCAGGAACGCGGCGAAGACATCGGATGCCGCGGCGCCGACATTGAGCCCCGACGAATCGCCGGCCGTGCCACGGTGGCGAATGAAGATTGCCTTGATCTTGCTAAATGTGATCGTGTTTCCGAAAGCGTCGGTCATGCTGCGCAGATCGTGCGTTGTGGAACCCGACGCGGCGAGCGTGTCTTGAACGTGGCATGACAGGTCGATTTTGCCCGACGTGGAACCGAACGTGAAAGACGTAGTTTCGGAAATCTTTACAGCATCGGTAAGGCTTTGATCTTGCGTGATGCCGGTATCTTCCGTTGCCGTCGTGTTGATTACGACTTTGCAAGTCGCCGTCAATCCCGACAGCGGCGTTGCGAACATATGCGACAAGATCGCCGCCACAATGGCGGCAATGATGGTCAATCCGATGATGGCGGCGATGGTCATTGCAAAGGTTCCTTTACGTTAGTTGCGAATTCGTGAAGTGCATTGACACGCGAAACAGTAAGGCCACATTCCAGCCGGGCAAGCCGGCGGCTTCGTCGGATTCGGGCTCTTGCCATTCTTCGGTTGCGGCCGTGAGTTGAAGACCCGTCACAAAGGACAGGTCGGCAAGATCGCGTTTCGCCCATACGGCCCGGATGGCGGCCCACTTTAACGGGAACGCCATCGCGGCGGCCTTGGCCTTGCCGCATTGGATCGCGACGGCGTAGTTTTGCACAAGCAGAACGCCGGTTGATGTATACGACATGTCTTCTGCGCCGGCGGGAACGATGGTTGCCGATGGCCGGTCGGATGGCATCGCCGCGGATCGGTTTGGCGGATGTGCCGCCCCGACGGCTTGGGCTTGCATGTTGCCGGGCTTGACCAGCCGCGCGAAATCGTCATGCTCCGTTAGGAGTTTCCATATCGCCGACTCGCAACGAGTAAACGGGTCAACGTCGAAGTTTGCATCCGTGGGGCTCATTTGATTTCCGATTCGCGGCCAACCTTGCGGGCCGCCGTCAGGGTGTCGCGTCGCATCCCTTGCACGGTCCGGGCATCCGGCTTGACGATGATTTCACGTTTCGGCAGTTTGCCTTTGCCTTGGTTGTGGAACCCGGCGATATCGGCAATGGTTGCTTTGCCCTTGGGGTGACGCGACGGGCCGCCGAATCCGACCCGCACACCGTAGGGAATCCGCTTGAACAGATTTCCGGGGCGGCCCACTGTCAAAGCCGCAAGCAGTGTCCCGGTATCCCGGAGGATCGCAACCTTGCCGGCCCCGACCCGTGTGGTTGTCTTGGCCGTTCCGACCCGGCGGCGGGCCTTTTTTCGCCTTGTCGATTCCGGCCCGCGGCGGGCGCGGATCGTAGACGGGGCAAGGGGTTTCCATCCGCCGCGCGACATCCGCACGAATCGACGGCGGGCAAACGTCAGGTATCGCCGGCCCCACTTCTTGAACATATCATCAATCGGCCCGGCATTGCCACGCAAGCCGCGTTCAAATCTCCGGCGGAATCGGTCGAATCCGCGAACGTCTAGCAACACGTTTCCGCCCATCATGGCGACACCCCCGCAACGGCCATCGCCGCGATCTGGTCAACGATCTTGCCATTGAGTGCGGCAATGATTCGATTGTGACGCCATACCGGCCGTTCCGATTCCCAGCGTTTGCCGGTGCGGTCCCCGTGGCCGGCCGTCGGGCCGCCGTCGTCGCCGCCCATGTCGGCGCCAACGGCAACGATCCGGCACACGTCGAGAGTCGCCGCGAATCCAAGGGCCGCCACTCCCGACCATTGAAACCACTTCGGCCCATACGACGGGTTCGGAAACGCGATGTCATCTAGCCAAATCACTTCCGGCCAAGATACGACGTGTTCGGCCACGGATCGGCCGCCGGGCAGTCCTTCGTAAAGATCGGGATTCAGCAGATTCCGCGATGCAACCAAGACCGGCCAATCAGATTCCGCTTCCGGGCCGGCCGGTGGGGCAAGTCGGATATGCCGATGCCACTTGGCAAAGGCTTTCGGATCGCGAATTACCCAATGAGTGCAAGCGTATTCGGTGGCACGGCCGTTGACCCCGAGTACGTACGCGAAGTCGGCCAGATTTACGGCCGACATATCGGGCAAGGGCCCATTTGAGATTATCAACGCCGCGCGTGTCATGTCGCTACTTACTACGCCGGGCGCGTCGAGTAGCCGAACCGGGCGAAGTCGGCCGCGTAAAGTTTGCGGATCAAGTCGACGGACAGGCCCGAGAGTTCCGCCGCGGCCCGGCTCTTGTTCTCCCAAGGGAACGCGACGCCGTCGCGATAGAACGGCAGTCGGGCGACATCTTCGCGGATCGTTTCGAGTCGTAGAATCAAATCCGGCGTTGTCTTCGCCATATCGAGATATACCGATTGCGATGCTGCAATCCGTGTCCAAGGCATTTCGGGGCCGGTCACAAAGGCGGGGCGAGAATCCAGCCACACAAGCATTGATTCCGGATCGTCGGTCGGCAAGTGTTGCCGCCACAGTTCCGGCAGATCGCGGCAATCGGCGACGAACCGCCAGATTGATAGGAACCGATCAAACGGGTTGCGAACCAACGTGAACAGAAACCACCGGTCAAATACTCGCCCGATTTCGGGCCATTGATGACGGCGACACAATGCCCCGCCGAAATGTTCTGTCAACATCGCCCCCATTGAGTGCGAACCGCAACGCGGGATATCTAGGTAAACCCACCGATCCGCGGAGTTGATAAACATGCAACCCGCCTTTCCCGGCCGCGTGCGGCCGTGTCGTCAACGATCATCGCATCCGACAGTGTCCGGGCCGGCATTCCCGCCAACGCCGCTTAGGGGCCGCCAGCGATCCACAAGGCAAACGGCGGATCATAGCGATTCCCTTACGGCTTCGATCATGCGGCGGGCCATTGCCGCGGGGGATAGTTCCGCTTCGTAGTACCGCCGGCCCGCCGCGGCGACTTCGCGACGATATGCCGGATGCGTCAATAGTGCGTCGATCATGTCGCCGAGGTCGGACAAATCCCGATTGCATTCGATGTACGGCCGCTCCGGCAACCCAGGCAACACGTATTCGGGTTCCACGGTAATCATGCACGCGCCCATTCCCATTAATTCGACATGGCGCCAGGTCCAATCCCCGCCGACGCCGGGCAACGCGATATTGACGGCCGTTCGGGCTTGTTCGTATAGATGATCTTTGAACGGCAACAGCGGGCCCACAATCGCCGGATCGGCCGGCGGCCGGCGGGGATAGTCGGACACGTGCGCAAGGGAATTCCAGCCCCCGGCCCGGATGATTTCGACGGCACGGGTTCGCAAGTCGTAACACGTAGTACGGAACACGGCCAGCACGTCGCGCCGCTTTGGTTCCACGCCGACGCAATCCCGCAAGGCGGGCAATAGATCAAGGTATGCCATACGTGACACGGTTTGCCCGATAGGTCGGATTCCCAGCCTTTGCATTTCCGGCCGGGTCATTACCTTAAAATACAGCAAGTCGGCCCCTTGGCTTTGTCGCATCAAGTTTACGTGATGCGAATCGAAGTCGCACCAATCGAAGCAAACCCGCCGCCGTCGGTCTTTCACGTAAACATCAAACGCCGTCACTTGAAACCCTAGTGCCGAACGGGATTGCAAATCAAGGGCCGGGTCGATATGGGCGGGGATTCCAAGCTCGCGGAACCCGCGTAACGGGTAATCATACCAAGAAATCGCCGAACACATGAAACCCGGCGAAGGGTAGTGGACATGCACGCCGCTAGCCGCATTCATGCCGCACCCCCTTCGGGCTTGCGTACATACCAAGTTGTCTCCCCGCCGAGTTCCAAGGCTTCGGCCGGGATTCCTTGTTCGGACATCAAGCGTTCCACAGCGGCCCGAACACCCCAATTGGGATTCCCGGAGAAATCAACCCCGCCGGCCGGGTTGTCGATGTCGTGCCCGCACAGCATGCCGCCGGGCCGAATCTTCGGCCAGTAGGCGGCCAGATCGCGATAACATCCGGCTTCGGTGTGGTCGGCGTCAACGAACACGAAATCAAGCCATGAGTCGGCGAACGTGTCGGCCATGTCGACCGAATCGCCCTTGACTATCCGCCGGCGGGCTTCGGCGAATGCTGTACGCTCAATGGCAAACGCGAAATCCTTCGCGATCTGTTCGGCGTCCCGTTGGGCCGCGAAGTCGCCAGATTGTGCGTACTCTGATTCCGGGTCGAATGTTGACCATAGGTCGACCATATACAGAAACAGCGACGGCAATTGCCGTAACAGAGATTCCGACATCCGGCCCGCCAATACGCCGACTTCGGCGCCCTTTACGGGGCCGTTGCCGAAGTCCCTTCGGATGCGATGCGCCAAAGCGTCGGCGCGGCCAAACGGTTTCCGGCGGGATGATCCACCGTCGCCCCATTTGTGAACCCCATACACCGGGCAAGGCGGATCGCCACACGGCACGCACCGGATACGGTCGGCGCGTTCGCCGTCGGACAGATCAAAGAACGGGGCCGCGGTCTTGTGGTCAATGAATGGGCCGAAAGCATGGCTTGGCCAGATCGTCAACCCGTCTTTTTGCCGCGACTCTGTTCCGAACAAACGTGTAAGCAGCATGGGGCCGAACGTGGTTCGGTGTCGGTCGTTTGGGGCCCGCGGATTCGGGGATTTGTCGGCTTCGTGAACTTCACTAAGAATCCGAGTAAACGCGGGCGACTGCGGAACCGAACCCATCGCGCAACAGTTGACGCGGGAATCATGTTGCCGCCAAGCCCACGCGTCGGCGTACCGCAGCGATTCCCAGGATTGCACGGCCAGCAGATCGCAATCCAGATACACGCCGCCATAGTGCCACAGCAACCAATACCGGAACACGTCGGCCCGCATGCACAGTTGTTCCGAGTCAATCGCGATTCGCCGCAACGGCTCGGGCATAACGTCTGGCATGTCTCGCCATACGCGGACATCCCAACCGGGATTTCGCTTCGCGAATTCCCCAATGCACCGGCTGGCGACTTCCGGCAAGGGATGATCCCCAAGCCAAACGAAATGTGCAATACGGGGAATTCGCGGGTACGCTGACGGGGTTTGCACGTACTCCGTTTCCAGGCCCAAGGCATCGCACAACGTATCTTGTACGCGGCGAATCTTTCCGAATACCCCCTTGCCCGCGGACCCGGTCAGGTTGCAAACGCGTTCGTCGTATGCGTCGCCGCGGCCGTCGCACCCAATGAAACGGATTCGCTTGGCGCCGAGAATCCAGGCGAAATGAATCGCGGAATGAATCGTCCCGGAATTGATATAAAGACGGCCATCGCGGGCGGCGTACTTGCGATCTACAAGGTTAAACAGCCCGCCGGGCACGGATTCGGCATCAAACCATCCGCCCCATCGGTAGGCGATTGGATCGGGGGCATGCGACGCAACGGCCGAATCGACGCCGATCATCGGCGCCCCGGCCGAATCCGTCGCCCCCACTTCCGGCAAGACCGGCGTTGCCTTCAACGTCGGACAAAGCCATTTCGACATTACGACATCATGGGCAAAGAAGAATCGTCCCGGTGCGTTTACGGCGTGATGCGCCCACCCGGCGGCGTCGTTGATAAACAAAATCGGCCCGTCTTTGATTTCCGGCAAGTTGCCGTAATCGTACCACGTCGGGCCCTTGCCGATGATCGTAACGGTTGAATCGGGATAGGAATTGACAACATCGCGCAGCGTGGAAATGTGCATTGCGTACCCTTTCGGCTTGGCGGATTGTGGCGGTTACACGTTGGCCGGTGATTGCGGCGTATCGGCACTTGTGCGGCTTGCCGGCAATGTGCGTTGCCCGGCAAGTATGGCGTCGATTTCGGCGTGTACGTTTTCAACGGCGGATTCCATGCGGCCGGCGATCTTGTCGCCTTCGGTGAATCCGCGGGAACCGTACAGAATGTGTGCGGCAAGGGTGACAGTCCATCGGCGGGCTTGGTACAGCGTGTTCCCCGACGTGGCGACTAACGGAATCGCATACGGCCCGTTCCGTAATCGGTCGTCTATGATTTGTTCCGCTTCGGCGATGGCGTCCGTTACGGCGTCGTTATTGGCTTCGGCGTCGTCGTTGTCGAGATTCGACCACGCCGCAATATTGCCGGCGCCGTATCGGCGTTCAAGGTTGGTTTGGCTTGCGTAGTTTCCCATATTGCACCTTTTCGCGAATCAGGAAAACCGCCGGCGACGCCGGGGCGGCCGAACCGTTTCCCGGCGTCGCCATCCGCCAAGCGCGCAAGCGCAAGGCAGCCGCGCCGAAAGCTAGTCGGCCAAGCCGGCGAGTCGGTTCATCTTGGCGATTGTCACGGGGCCAAATTGCGGGTATTCGCCCCCGACAACAGCCGCAACGGCATCGGCGGCCGACAGGTTCGGCGTAGCGGAAATCAGATCGTCAAGCACGGCAAGGCGGGATTCGCCCGTGCCGGATTCGGCAAGGGCTTCGCGGAGTTCGGAAGCCGTGGCCGCGGGGGTTTCGGGTTCGTCGATGTCGACCGGGCCTAGATATTCGCCGGTTTTGGAGTCGACGCGGGGGGCGGTTTCGGTCGGTTCGGTTTCGGTCGGTTTGGCGGGAATCGGCGACATGGCTTCAAACTCCGGGGCGATAATGGCAAGGCCGGCGGCCGGGATCGCCCTACCCGGCCGCCGGCCATTCGTCACGCGTTGGCGTGTGCGTTGGGTTCGTTGGTGGTTCTGCTACGGCGTCACTTCCGCAATGGCGATGGCGTATGGCGCCTTGATGATCGGAAGGAAATCATCTTTGGCCAGTTGCTTGATCGTGACCGGGTCGTCATTCATGGAACACCACGAAGCGAAGCCGCGCTCTTCGGTTACGTTCGCGGTCATGCCCGCGGCGTCGCGAGTCACAACGCCCAAGTCGGTCGGGACCGGGTATGTGCCTTCGATGATTTCCCACCAGTCGGCCGACGGCTCCGGCGCGAAAACGACCGTGTCGCCGCCGCACCAAGATTGAGTTGTTCCGTCTTGGTCGACAAAGAACGCTTCGCCCAGCGGCCGCCAGTTGAATCCGCCCGTGCCGTCGGGAATCACGCCGGCCCGGAGTTGCGACGCCGCGAACGAATCGGATTGCATGATCTTGCCGAACGCCGTGTTGCCCAGCAGATAGCCGGGGATGTTGTCGCCGTAGAAGGCATACTTTGGCACCCATCCGCCGAGTTTCCGCATTTGGGTTTTCACGGCCCGCAGATCGCCGATAATGTCGGTTGCGGCCGTGGCCCACGAAGCGCCGATGATTGCGCCATCGCCGAGAATATCGAGTTGATCCTTGTTGCCGGCCGGGATGCCGAAATCAACGGAAACCACGGCGCCCGTCGACGACGGCAAGAGATTCCCGTTGCCGTCGAAGTAGATAGCACCAAGGGTCAATGCGGAGAAGACGGCCGATGTCCGCAGATTACGGAACAGTCGGAAGAATTCGCCGCTCTGACGGTCGATTTCGTCTTGGCCCAACTGTTGCCGGCGGGGGTTTTCCCAGTCGGTCAATTGGGCGAATGTGGCGACTTCGTGCAAGATGTGCTCGATGGAGTGAATCAGCGTGACGGGAACTTTCGTCACACCTTGGAGATTCGCCCGGCGGGACGGGGAACCGTAGGCCGCTTGCCGGGCCACGGTGCGAGTGCCGTCAACCCGCCAGTACGCGCCTTGGGCGCCTTCGATGCCCCGCGTGGTCGTGAAGAACCCGGAGGGCAGAATGTCGGCCGGCAAGCCGGCCTTGATGCGTTCCACAACGCCCATCATCGCTTCATAGCCGGCGATCTGAGTAAGCGTCTTTGCCATTTCTCGTTACTCCCGAATGAATTTGGTTCCGGTCAAAAGCGACGGTTCGCTTTGGTCATTGTGTTTCGGCCGGGGGATCAATACGTATCGTCAAACGTGAACCCGGCCCCGCCGGCGGTTTCGTCGTTCAACTTGCCTTTCAGCCACGCGATCAACGCCGTATCGGATGGATAGTTGACGATCTGGGACGCGTCGACGATGCCGCCAATCGCCAGATTAAACGGCCCGTCAATGTCGGCGTCGTCAACGTCCGTGACCTTGATTCCGTATTCGTCGGCAATCAGGCCAAGCGGGGTTTCCGATCCGTCATCGGACGTAATGAAAGTTCCGGCAATCTTGTTTACGGCAATGTCCGTGATCGTAACGACGCCGGTTGTGGTGTTGACTGCCGAGAACGTGACGGCGGTTGCGGCCACGGTTCCGCCGGCCGACGGCGGGCCTATCAGCTTGAACGTGCCACTTGACCCGATTCGCCTCACAATCTCCGTTGCGTTTGCGACACCCACGGTAAGGCTTGTCAGCGTGGTTCCGGAACTATCGTGCGCCGACGGCAGAACGCCGATGATCGACGGAGCGTAAAGCCCGGTTGCCGTAATCTTGCCCATAACGACGCCGGCCCGCAAAACGTCAATATCGCCGACGTTCAACGGATCGCGAGAAAGCGAACCATCGAAGACCCGGCCGCCAGGGAACAGAACCGGCCCGCCGGCCAGGAACAGACGCCGCGGGGTTGCGGTTCGTGCCGTGCCAAGGCCGGGGGGCGAATTGGGATTCAGGGACAGTACGATACTTCCGGCGATGACGGCGATTGCGGCGAGGATTGCGAAGATTTCCATTGTGCATTACTCCCGATAGGGTTTCGGTTTGCCTTTCCGGCGATTGCGCTTCTTACTACGCCGGCCGCGGTTGTGGTCAGATCATCCCGACTTGACGCCGGCCGCGGACATGGCCCGCTTGCCGCGCGCGTCAAGATCGGCCTTGTCGGGCTTGTCGTCGTCGCCGGGGGTTTGCCGCGACATGGATTGACGGCCGGTCTTCTCGCCCATCGGTGGAACTTCGTTGTCCGCAAGGGCGCCGATGATTTGGGCGGCGATTGACGTTTCCGTTCCCGACACGCGACGCGAAAGCGAGTATGCGTTTCGCTTGTCGGCCGTGCCGATAAGTGACGCGGCGAGCTTGTCGCGGCATGCCTTGTTGATCTTGCCGGCGTCAACCAAGCCGTCTAGCTTGGCTTCCGTTCCTTCGGCGAGCATGTCGAGTGCGTCGGGGTCGATCTTGCTCGCCGCTTTCTTCTTTTCGCCTTCGCCGGCCTTTTCGAGTTCTTCGATCCGGCCGCGCAAATCGGCAATCGTGGTGTCCCGTTCGCCGATCTTGCCGGTAAGCCCGGAAGCGAATTCCTTGATCTTGTCAACGGCGTTGTCGTCGGTGATGTCGCCTTCGGCGGCCCCGAGCAGTTCGGCGATCTGTGCAAGGTCCATTGTGTTGCCTTTCGTTTGGTCTGCGGAATTGGTCAAGAACAGCGGGGCCGGCAACCCGGCCCGCGACGCGGCAATAGGTCGAAACGCCGATTGGTTCGGCACAACCGGCTGTTGTACGATGCTGGAATGTGTGATCGCTTCCCCGTACTTGCGGCCCGTCCCGTCGGCAAAATCGCGGTCAATGAGAACGGATACGTTCTTGACCGTCTGGGCAAGGGCAATTGCGGGCTCGCCAATCATTTCATGCACGGCAAACATCCGTTCCCCGTCGCGGTACATATCGACCACGTACCCGCGAACCGCTTCCGCGTCAAGGCGATGGTCAACGACGATTTCCACGTCTACGCCATTCGCCGACATTTGCCGATAGGCCGCAACCCATTTGTCTATGCGTGACGTGTCGACGTTCAGCCGCCAGCCATGCACCGGATGCACGTACTCGCCGACGGCGATAACGTCTTTGACGAACCGACGGCGGGGGGTGTCATCGTCGGCCGCCGTGAATGGGCCGCCCGCGAATTGCGCAGGCTGGCCGGCGAAGTGAAACGCGATGATTTGCGGCGTTTGCTTTGGCATATCGTTTCTTACTACGCCAGCAACGGTTCCGGGCCCCGTGGTTACTTGATCTTTCGCCTTGCGTAAATCCAAATCTGCTCCGGGTCGAATACGGCAATCTCTTTGTGCTTGTACCCTACAGGCGAATAATCCAGCCGTACGCCATCGTATCCCGCGGATCGCAAGGCGGCCGTTACGTCGGCGGCCGTTGCGTCGCCGGAAAGCCCCAACCTATCCCGAATAAGCGTTTCTTTGTTAGTTCTCCAAGTCGGGTATTCAATCTCCATTGTGCGGGATGCTTTGAGGAACGCTTGCACTTCGTATGTCTTTGTGTTGGCAACCGCCGGATCGGTCGAAAAGTAGAACCCTCGCCCAAGAAAGCCGGCGTCGGTTGCCGACCCGATCTTTGTTTCGGCGAATCGGTCAAATATGGCGTCCGTTCCGTGATAGACTGGTTGCGGATTGCCACTGGAGTCTTTTATTTCGCTACCATAAAACCATGAGTCAAACGATTTGTCGCCGGGGCCGACACCGATAGTCTTTGCGGGCAAACCGCCCGCGATTTGCGTTTCCGCTTCGGTTGCCGGAACGTGCGGTAATACGCGAGTCGGCCGCGGCTTGCGTTTTGGCTATACTGGCGTCGGCGGCCGTTTCTCGACTTGCGGCGAAATCCCGTCGCGATACACGGCGCCGGGGTTGAAGTCGAAGCCGGCATCGGCCTTGCCGACAATCCGGTTTCCGTCATCGTCGCGGATATCCGTTCCGCTTGACGGGGTTCGCCATTCCTGCGGATCGTCGTTGAATATCTCAATGAGAACGCATCGGCAGTTAAACCCGTTCGGCGGCCAAACCGCCGACAACATCGGATCATCTTTCGCGTATCTGGCGCCCTCTAAGGCGGCATGCTCCGGCCTTACCCGATCATCCCCAACCGTCGAGTATTCGTACCCCCAGAGAATCGAATCAATTGCGGGGTCTTGGTTGGCGTTGTACTGCCCGGCGGAATAGGCGATTTGGATTTGGGTTCGTACAAGCGTTTCGGCAAGCCACGGTTTCCCGGCCGTCAGGCCCGATGCGTCAAGGGCCGTTCGCATCCGGGCGATTCCTTCGGTTACGTGCATGCCTTCTTGCACGATATCGCGGGCCGCGCGTTGGGCGGCACGTTCAAGGGCTTGCGACGTTTTCCGCGTAACGCGGGCCGCTTCGTTGCCGTACTGCCTCGCGATTTCGTCGAGTTCATCCGGCGACACGTTAAGCCGTTGGTACATGGCCCGCGTCGCATCGTCGTATGCCCCCAGCCCACGCCGGGCCCGTAGATGCGGCACAGCGGCGACGTAGGCCCGCCAACGGCCGGCAAGGTGTGCAGCAACGGCCGCGTCTCTTAGAAGCGACACAAGGCCGGTCAGGGCATCGGAAACGGGTTCGCGAGGATCGCGGCCGTCGATGATGGCGCCGATGGCGGCCGTTGAAATCCGCCGGCCGATGACGCGGATTGCCCGATAGGCTTTACGCTCAAGGGCGGCCCGGTCGCGGTCGATGCGTTCGGCCATTCGCCGGCGGGCCCGGAATTCGGCGGCAGTTGCGGGCATTGTGCGTTACCGGTGGAACCGCAGCGGATCGCCGAAGCGATCCAAAACGCCGCCGAATGCCGCGGCAAACGGCGACGGCTGGCCGTTGTCGTCTTCGTTGCCTTCGTCGTCATCGCCCGTCGGCGGCGTGGGCATCTTTGGCGGGGCCGGCTTGTTTTCGAGTTCGCGGATCGCTTTCTTGATTCGCCGCGACTTCGGAACCCCGGCGGCGTCAATGATGTTTTCCACGTCAAGCATCGTGGCGAAAAGGTCAACATTCGCCGAATTGGTAAACACCTTTTCGACAAGCAGACGGAAGAACGCTTTTTGTTCGTCGGTCAATCCCGACGACACGGCTTTGATCTGGCCGACTTTGTCCGATCCAATGTTGTACGTGACGATTTGGTCTATCAGGTACGCATTCCAGGCCGACAATATGTCGTCAAGCAGCAGATCGACAACCGAAAGGGCCAGATCGGCATGCGTCGCCGCTTCGGCTTTCGTGCCGTATTGGCCTTCGGTCGCGGATCGCTCCGGAACGAACCATCCCCGCAACATCAACGATTCATAGTGACGCATGCCCGCGACCATGTCGGCAATATGGGCGCCCCGAGTTTCCAGGAACGAAATCCGCCATGCCCGGAGTTGCTCGATTGACTGGCCTTGCCGGGCAAGGTCTTCCGCCCATTGGGCAAGGGTGTTCGGCATCGCGACGCCGTCGCCGCGGCCAAGGTCGCGAAGCATTGCCTTGGCGATGTCAAACGTATTCCGCGTGGCGCCGCTTCCGTCGATAGCTTCGCCGGGCGGGTATTCGATCATTGGCACAATGCCGGCCACTTTGGACACGTACTTTTCCAGCTTGTCGGCCAGATTCCGCCACGGTTGCCACGCGTATTCCCGCACGTTTTCGTATCGGCTTCGGCCGTAGTATGATCCGGGTTCTTGATCGTGGGCGAAGGCCAGGGATTCAGCCGGCGACAATGACACCTTGTCTTGTGACAGGCCGGCAAACCCCCCGTTGTCGTCGGTGTCAATCTTCGTCTTGTCGGGAGTAAGGGCTTTCAGCTTGCGGGGCACGATTTCGCCGGCGTCGTTGACGTGCCACACCTTTTCCCATGATTGCCATCCGAATTCCACGGCCCGAACGGCGTCACGAATGAAGGCCGGCCACAACCGATTATGTTCCTTTTCGATCATGGCCTTCTGTGATTTTGTGATACCGGCTTCGGATTCGATGACAATATTTGCCGACCGGATCGGGGCCGTTGCGGCAATGCGGGCAATGGCAAGCGTGGGATTCGCTCGCATCATACGGTATGTCGCGTACGTGCCGGGGGGCGGGGGCTTGACAGCGTTTCCGGTATGCACGCCGCCGGCGCCGTATCGGCGTTGCGGCCCGGTCTTTTCGTTTCCCGTCAGCGTCGGCGGTTTTGCGGGTTTGGGCATTGGTCAACCTTTCCGGGTCTTACTACGCCGTGCCGACGGATCGCGGGGCTTGGCCGGCTTGCGACGCCGACGGCGGGCAATCGCCCGGCTTCGTGCGTATTTCGCCGATACGGATTTATGACACCAAATGCACAGCGTACGCAATTCGTCAATGGATTCCGCGGGCCCGTGGTCGGCAACCGGGTTGACGTGGTCGACATCCCAGACGGAATCAATTCCCCGGTTCCGCGGGATTCCAAGCAACCGCCGCAACTCGCGAGATTCCAGTAAGCTGAGTTTCCAGTGTACCCGCCGCAGCCATTCGCCCATTTTGCGAAGATCGCGGCCGCAGATTCGGCATCGGCGTTTGTCCCGGCGATACACAGCATACCGAACCTCGCGCCATGTCCAAAACCCAGCCCGGTACGTCTTCATGCAATCGCCAGGGCACGCCGAACAGTTGCCCGATTTGGGCGGCAGTTCCGACTTGCACACGCGACAGAACCGCCGGCCGTTCGGTCCGCGGCCCTTGGGGACCGGGAAGCGATCCTGATTGTAGATGAAATCGCGGCCCATGCTTTCCCTTTCAATTGACCGTTACAGAGATACGGCCGCCTTCGGCAACGTCGATTTTCATCATGGGCCGCAGATAGTGAATTCGGTATCCCTCTGCGTCGGACGAATGCGAAAGCCGATGTTCCCGCTTGTCGATCAATCCGGATTCGTCGGATTTGAGAGTCTTGAAATCTTCAATCAGCCGTTCGCATTGCGGATGTATCGCATAATGCCCTTGCCCGTTCACGTCGGAAAGCGCTTCGTTTACGGCGTTGATCCGGTCGCGAATCGGCGGATTAGCCCGCGGAACCCGGATGCGATGACGTATCTTCATGCCGGCGAGTTTAGATCGGATGATCTGATAATCCGTTTCGCCCGTGCCCGACCATTGCGCCCGCCCCGACGCGTCGCCGAATACGTGCAACTCCGGATATCGCCATCCGCCGTTAGCCTTGACCCAATCCGCGAACCGATCCAAGACGCCGGCCACAGTTAGGCGGGGTCGGTGTATTTCGTGAATCGCCGTGAACCTGTCGGCCTTGGGATGATACTGCCCTATTATGCAGTGCATGCCCGGCGATATGTTGAAGTCGAATGCTAAGTGTAACGGCAAATCCGCGACCGGTGCAATGTTCTTGTCGAGATTCGCCGACGTGTACCCCTTGTAAATCCGGCCCGTGCCGACTTCCCGCGGCTTCTGCTGATATTCGGCATCCCAGACATCGCCGCCGACACCCTCGCGAATCGCGTCAAGGGCCGCAACGTCGTAACGCTCCGGGCACAACGGAACCCCCGCCGGCCGGCCCAATAGATCGCCGTCCCCAAACGACAAGGCCGGGAAAATCAGGTTTTCCCATTCGTCAGAATGCTTTTCGAGAAGCCAACCCGCCAGATCGTCAGGATGCCAACGGGTCATAAGAACAATTATCGTTGCGCCGGGTTCTAGCCGCGTGTAAAGCGTGCCTTTGAACCAATCCCGCAACCGTTCCCGAACAAGCGGGGAGTATGCGTCTTGCCACGATTTGATAGGGTCGTCAATTAAGACCAGATCGCCGCCCCGGCCGGTGATTGGGCCCCCAACGCCGGTAGCGATCATGCCCCCACCGTGCGGGGTGTGCCACAAGCCGGCCGCCTTGGAATCCGCGCGAAGGCGCGTAATCGTCGCGGGGTTGTGCTCGAATTCGTCGCGAACTGTGCGGCCCCATTCTTCGGCGTACTTGGATTCGTACGATGTCAAGATAACGCGTTTGTGCGGGAAATGATCCAAGAACCACGTAGGCACCCAATGCGACAGGAATTCGGATTTGCCGTGACGCGGTGGCGCCGATACGACGATACGGCCACGGCCGCGGGCCAGGGCCAACGCCACACGCCGGCCGGTGTGCCGGAGATAATCGTAACGCCGCCAGCGATAGCGGGCCACGCGTTCGGCGTATGCGTCGGGAGTGAGTCGCCAGGATTCGGCGAGTGCGTCAAGAAGTTGCGCCCGGCTTACTGTCGTCGGCGCTACCATCGGCGGTTCGCTCCAAAACGTCAGCGAATTCAAGGGCACGCGAAAGCAGTTCCGGGCTACCCATGATTTCCCGTACCACTTCGCGACGGGCCGTATCGGCGCCAAGCGGCCCGCCATCGAACCCGGCGATCCTGTCAGCAACTTTCCCCTCTGTGCGGTCAAGGAACAGTTGCACGAAACGCACGTCACCGGACAACGCGCCGTCAATGATAACGTCGGCCATACGTTCCCGCAACGGTCGCGTATCGCCATCGTCGGCCATCATGTCGGCGCGATCGCGAAGAACTTGCGAAACCCCGGAACCCTTGGGCCGCCCGTTCGGGTTTCCCGATTCGCCCTTCTGCCACATACGAAGGCTGTTGCGTTGTATCGGGTGAATCGGGCGGCCTAGCTTGTCTCGTCGCATCGGTACGGCGGCATTTTTCGGCGGTTTCGGCATTGTCAGTGTAAGGCAATCACCACGTTTGCCACCAGGGCCACAATCGCAACCCCCGCGGCAACCCACGCCACAACGAGACTTGCCGACCCCTGCCGGGAGTGTTCGTTGTGTTGTTGATCTTCGTTGTGTTGTTCCAAGGCGGCGACACGGCCGGCAATCCCCGGCTCGCCGTTGCCAAGCACGGCCCGGCGGATATCGTCGGCCGTCTTTTTCAGGTCGCCTACTGCTTCATGGATTGCCTTTTGCCGGGTTTCCAGGCCGGCAAACGTGGCGGCGCAATTTGGCCGGATCGGCCGTTGATGTTTGGCTTGATCTTCTGTCATCGCAACTAACCTATTGACGGCAGAATTAACGCCCGTATACAGCCCGGCGGGCGATCTTGTATTGCCGGCTTCGGCCGCCGGCCGTGATGGTAAAGTCTGCGGTGTAATGTTCGTTTTCCGTCAACGCCATATCGGCGGCCGGAATCACGATTTTCCAATCTCCATCCGTCCCGGCGATGTACGAAATTGCCGATATCGTCGCCACTGCGGCCCCGTCAGCGTCTTTCAGTGAACCCGATACCGTTACGCCGGATGTCAGGTACACGATATTCTCCGGCTGCTTTCGTTCTTCGTCGAATTCATGCAAGCCGGGAAGCAGAATCGTATTATCCGACCCGATCAGCCAACGTTCATTCATCGTTCAAGACCTTTCCGGGCCGGCGGGATTCCAGGGTTGCGGCAATCGCGGCGTTTGCGTCCGCTTCGATTGTCGGGGCAACGCGGGTTGTGCGGCATGCCAGGGTTGCCCGAATCGCAATCATCGCGTCCAAGGCCAGCGGGCCCAAGACCGCAGCATACGACGCCGAAGCCGACGCCGCAAGTTCGGCCAGCGTTGCGGCGCCTTCGCCGGTTACTGGCGGGGCGGCCGGGGGGACAAACGTTCCCGCCGCGTCGGCCGTCAGTTCTGCCAACGATGCCGCCGAAGTTCCGGTAAACGCCAACGCGGCGAATGTACCGCTTGCGGCGGCGGCCAGTTCGTCAAGGGTCGCGGCCCCCGTTCCCGTGAACGTAGGCGCCACATGCGTTCCGGAAGCCGACGCGGTCAGTTCGGCGAGTTCGGCCGCAGCCGTTCCGGTGAATACCGGGGCCGCGTGTGTGCCGGCGGCCGATGCCGTGAGTTCGGCCACAGACGCCGCCCCGGAACCCGTGAACACGGGCGCCGTGTGCGTCCCGCTCGCATCGGCCGTGAGTTCGGCCACGGTTGCGGCGCCCGCACCGGTGAACGTTGGCGGGGTATGGGTTCCCGACGCCGACGCCGTCAATTCGTCGAGAGTTGCCGCCCCGGTCCCGGTGTACGTGCCGGGCTCGCCGGCAACAGGGTACAGCGAAACGCGTAGCAGTCGCCTTGCGGCTTGCCAGAACGGCCGGCGATAGACGAAACGTCGCGTCACAGTTCTTCCCAGCAAATCCAGCCGGACATTTCAAACGCATCCGCCGTATTGCATACAAGCGCAATCCCCGTACTTACTTCAATTACGGGGCGAATTTCCGGCGTGTAGATGATCCCCAACGGGCCCAATTGTTCCCATTGGAAGCCGGCGAGAATATCGCCAGCCGTGCCCGGCGTTGTGTCGCCAGCCCGTGCCGACGCCGTAATTGATCCGTCGTCGGTATCTAGCTTTACTTCCGTCAACGCCGTTCCGCCGGAACCAACAGCGGTAAGCCGTTTCAGTGTGCATTCAAGAAGCGTCGCTTCGATTGCGTCGGAACTGATTTCCCAGCCATGCAGGATCAGCTTATTTGTTGCCGCCGCCATAAGCGACCACAGGTCTTGTGTTGCGTCCGAACTGACGGTAATGCTATTCAGCGGGGCTTGTACCATTCTTCCCATGATGCTACCTTCCAATCATTGAGTTTCGCCGTGTGTTGACAATTGATACGCCGCCACCGCCAGAGTCCTCGTGCTGCCTTGCCCCGATGTCGCGGTATGCGTTGGAGGCCTGCGCCTTCGCCGCAGACGTACTGCTTGGAATGTCGTCCGCGTCTAGGTCGGGGTCGCCACTCACGTCGTTGGTATCGTCGTAGTTCGGGATTGTGTCCTTGTCGGTATCATTGTCATAGAACAGGTTATTTCCGGTGGTAAGATTGGCTTGCGTCGCGTCCCCCATTTGTAGGCCGTAGTATCCCGCCGGGGCACCTGCGATGATGCAGTTGTACACCGTATTCATATAGCCATATGTAACCAGAGTGTCTTTGCCAGCACGACCCTTTAGGGTGCAGTGCCACAGCAGGCTAACGATATTCAACTGCAAATTGTCAAGCACACAATCTATAAACTCAGTCCGACAGCCTGCTAGCGGTCCGTCGAAGGTGCAACCCATGAAACGGCCCGCTCCGGCCGAGAAGCCGCCTAGTATCGACGTGGCACTACCAGATTCGACAATCTCACAGTCGACATAATGGACGCCGACATTATAGAGCGTGTTACTGGCACCTTGGGTCTTCTCAATCTTGCATCGCTCAAATGCTCCGTAGATGAATGGACCTTGAACCACATGTCCTAGCGAATTGTTGATTCGCTTGAAGTGTATATCGCGGTACTGGTAGTGATTCTTACTCGACGTGTGGGTAAGAAGATTCCCGGTAGTATCGTGTTCGATGATTGGCCGTGTGCCGCCGACGCAATGATCACCGATTGTCGAGACGTAACCTTGAACGATTAGCGGCTTGTCTTCATGCAGTGAATTCGTTAGCGTAATGGTGGAAGCATTGCTGTACGTTCCGGTCTTAACATTGATTCTGAATGGGCTCCCAGCATCTGGGTAGATGTCCGCGTACACTTCCAGCGTTTCGATTGCATGCTTCGGCGTAGCCCACGCCCCGCCCACGTTGACCGATACAGCCGTGAGGTCTGTCAAGCTACCCTCACTCAGCGTCAGGACGTTGATTACGTCATCATCGCCGCCTACCGACAGGGCCTTTACTTCTGCAAACTCCTTGTTCCCTGCCGTGTCATAGCAAATCCAGTCACCTACCGCCGTTGTGCCCCAGCCTGCACCACCGTTGTTATTGTCGAGATCATGATCGCCGCTTCCATTGTCCGTGGCGTCTACGTTGGCATAGGTTGCCTTCGCGGACGTACCGGAATCACTCCCTCCATTGGTGTTGTCGCCGCCGGTGTCAACGTAGAATTCCACAAAAGCTATTAATCATCCCTCCGCACAATGAAGGCCGGGCCTTCCACTTCGACCCGTTCGCCAGCCTTGACCCGTTCGATACTCGCCCCACTCCATTCGACGAAGGATTTGACCTTAGCTTCGATGTCGGCCTTGCGGGCGGCGTCCCTAGCTTCGATTTCTTCCTCACGCAGCTTTGCCGCAACCTGATTGCGGATTGTGACCGGGAAGAAATCCTCGGGGAACGGTTTCGCTGTGATCTTGCAGATTGTAGCGATCTGACGAAGAGTTGCCCCTTCCACTTGTGACGCGGAATACCCGTTAGCCTTGGCATAACCGTAAACAGTCTGTGCGTAGTCCATTAGACGTATGACCCGACCGGGACCGTAACGGTAAACGACGATATCGCGACCGTGCCGCCGGCCACGAATGACACGTCGTCAAACTCGATGTCTTTTCCGGATGCCGTGGCGCCAACGTCGAAATCGGCAATCGGGTTATCGTCGGAATCGTACAACCGGGCCCATCCCGCCGTACCGGTCGCATCGGCCGACGTGTCGCTTGTGATGGAGTTCGCCGTTGCGACTCCGGACGCGGCGGCGCCGAAGGCCGGATCGGACATCGGAAGCGTTGCGAGAAGTGTTCCCGTCGCGGCGGAATCGGGGTTGGTCGGCGGCGTGCCGGTGCGGATTTCCAGGTAGCCGGCGGCGGCCCCGGCGTCAACGCCATCAACGACGGCGTCGCATGCGGCGTTTCGGTATGCAACGGCGAGTTTCATTTTCTGCCCTTTCGTGGCAATCTGTCGGATCGTCTGTCCGCGTCTTACTACGCCGCGCGCAAGAAAGCGGCCCCCTACGCCGGGGGCCGCTTCTGGGATTGCCGCCACCTTACCTAGCCATCTAGGCGACGGCTTGCACGATTTCGCGTATCGTTGTTTCCCCGTACATTTCGCAAGGATCAAGGAACGTTCGGGCAAAGAACGCCCAATCGGGCAACTCGAAACGATCAAGACAGATCGCCACACGCCACGCACTGCCGACCCGCGACGCGGCAAAACTGCGGACCCAATACCAACCGCGGCCAACCCGGAATACACGGTTGACGATCCGAAACACCTTGCCGGCTACACGCCGGATTTGCGTTTCAGTGATGGTCTTTCGGTAGGTCATCGGAACCGATCCACCTTTACCGCGAGGGAATTCGATACTTCCGGATGCACGGCAAGCGGCCCATCGTGACACGTAATCCGCAGCCCGGTTCCGTCGTCGTCTTCACACAGTTCAAACCGGGCCCCGTCTTTCAATGACACGGTTACACGGTCAATCTTCGTTGCAAGGGGAACGTCCGTCAGTTCTCGCCCTTCGATCCGTTGCGTGTAAACGTTCATCGGCTACCCTTTCGCATTCGGTCAAGCCACGCCCACGCGATCCGGATTCCGGCAATGGTCATTTCGGCCGCCAGCCACACCAGAACCACGCACGCCACGCAAGACCGGAGATTCAGAATCGGGAATTCGGTGTGTCGCATCACGTCACCTTTGCGATTTCAGCCGGGCAAGGATCGTCGAGAATCGGCCGGCGGCCGGATCGGCGGCAAGTACGATCATTGCCGCCAGGGCAACGGCTTGTTCCTTGGGCAACTTCGCCCCGGCCAGCGGCGCCACAATGGACACGTCTTGCCCGTCGAAAGCAACCGTTATCCCATGTGCCCACTTTTCTACATCTTGCACCGTCGGCCATACGGCCCCGTTCTTTGTTTGGCATTTCGGGCATACGTGGATCGCCGCCCCGGCGTCATCGTAGGTACAAGCCCACTTGCGGGCGGCAAGGATCGCCGGCAGTTCGCCCCCTTGGACAAGGGTATTAATTTCTTCGTATCGGCATACATCGCATCGGACAATAGCGCTTGCAATCATGGCTTTCCCTTTCAGTTTGGCGGCGAGTCAATTCCCGTGTCGGCCTTCTCCGTCGGCGTATCGGCGGGCACGGGTTCGGCCGGCATGACGATATACCACGTTCGGCCGTGCTTGTCGGTAAAGGTCGATACCGGCCCGCACCCTTGCAGGGCGGTTTGAATGATGATGACGATTACCCACAACAGAAACAGACAGGCATAGAATCGCTTTCGCATCGGGTTTCCCCTTTCCCGGCCGTCGGCGCCGCCCCGCAACGCACGGGGCGGCACAAGCCTAGCGGATGATGCCGGCGGCCGCTTCTTGCTACGCTGGCGGGTTGCTCTTGTCGTCGTCGTATGCGTCTATTGCGGCTTCGTACGCATCCCAACTATCGAGCGACGTCGGCAAGAATCGCCCGCCCTTTTCGACGACAACGTTTCCGTGATAGGCGGCGACGAATGCCCGCAATCCGTGCTTGCCGTAGTGCGACGGGTTGGATTCGGCCGGCGCAATGAATGCGTGCGGGTCGTCGGTTTGCAGCAACACAGACCCCCGCGGATCGCACGGAACCGACCCGCCCGGAACGCGGTACGGTGGTTGGGTATCCGCAGTTTCCCAGATCATCCACCACGGAGAATGAACCGCGTAAACAAGTACGCCGCCTTTCGCCTTGCACGAATCGGCAAGCACCTTGATTTGGTCAAGGTTGATCTTGGGCGAGTAAATCGGCTTCGCCTTGCGGGGCGCCGCCGGAACCCGAACCCCCATCGTCCCGTCGTGGGCAAGCGGAGATTCAAGCATCATCGCATAATTGCACACGTCAACGGCTTGCGATGTGTCCCCTGCTATCAAACGATAGACGGCCCGTTGCAGAGCGTTACACGCATTGCGTTTCAGCCAAGCCGGATCGTCCCATCCCGAACGCCCCTTTAACAACTGGCCAAGCATCTTTGCCTTTGCTTGCCTTGCGAAATTGTCGCACACAATGTTGATCTTTGCTTCTTGGTTCACGGTCTTTCCCTTTCTCGTTTCGTGAAACCCCGGCAACCCGCCGCGACTTTCTCAAGGCCGCGGCGGGCCGCACGTCCCGCGCGAGGCAACGCGGGATGCCGGGGCGATTGGGTTACGCGGTTGGTCCGTCGGTCCCCATGCCGAGAACTTCGCCGACATCGCCGGGCCCGATGGTCATCGTTTCGCGACCCGGCCGCGATGACGTTCCGGCCGCCGACGCTTCGGCAGTGTCCCGCGGCAGAAATCCCTGACATTCCCGGCCAGCCGGCGGCAATTCGCAAACCTGGAAATGCCGGCACGCTTCGCATTCGCCCGACGGGTCGGCAATGTCTGCCCGGTCGAATCGGATCGCGATTTCGTCGCCGTGCGGGCCGGAATGGATTCGGCTTGTCGCGATGGTTCCGCGGGCCTTGATCGTCAATGTGCCGTCGACATCGAAACGCAACCCGGCGTCAATGCCCGGCAAGTGCAGCGACAAGGCTTCGGCGTCTTGCTGTAGATCGACGCCGATTTGATCGGCCGCGGGGCCGCTAAACATCCCTTCGGCGGAATCAACATCTATCGGAATTATGGATAGAAAATCTTTCATGGCTTGTTTCCCTTTCGTGTTTGGGTTTCCCGCCAGCGGGGGCCGGGTTGCCGCGGAGGAATTCGGCAACCCGGCACGTCGGCCGGTCGGACAACCGCGTTTCCGTCGCTCGCGATTCCCGGCCGCCCCGCCGGCAATTGGGCCCCGACGGCTTATCTGTCAGACCCGCAAACCGTCGGACGCACTTCCTAGCGGATCAGTCCACCGACCGGGCCGCCACGTAGGCCCGAATTGATTCGTCGATCTTCGCCGCAGCCTTGGCGCCGATGCCGGCGATGGAATCCAGGGAATCGCCTTCCGACGTGTAGTCGACGAAATCGCCGATTGTCTCAATGGAGTTTTCGGCAAGTTTGGCCAGCCGGCCCGGCGAAATCGGAGCAACGCCCTTGACGGCGCCAATCGTGCCAAGAGCAACATCATGCAACGATTCCGGGATTTCGGCTTCGGTTACGTTGTTCGCGTCACTGTTTCCGGCGTCGGGTTCCGAATCGTCGTCATCGGACACGCCATCGCAAAGCGAACCATACCCCGACTTCCCGGAAGCGACTTCATCCCAGACATCGACGAAAGCCGACCGGGCCGCGGCGACTTGTTCCACGGCTTCCGCGTGTTCGCGTTTTGCTTCGTCGTATGCGGATTTCGCTTCCGACGCTCGCCGCCCCAGCTTGCCCGCGATGGCGTCACATTTGCAGATTGTGTTTCGGGCATTGGCCACGGCGGCGAGTTGTTCCGGAGTGAGTGTTTCCGGGCCGTCTACGGCCGCTTCCGGTTCGGGGGCGGGTTCGGGGTCGTCTTCCGGGGGATCGTCGCTTGTGGTGTCGTCTGCGGCGTCGGTGTCCGGTTCTGGCGCCGGTTCGGGGGCGGGTTTCGGCTTGCCGGGTTTGCCGGGCTTCGCGGCGGCCGGCTTTCCGGGCTTGGCCTTGGGGCGAAGTTCGGCGGGCAGAACGTCGTATTTGCCGTCGGTGTATCCTTCGGCTTCGGCGGCAAATTCGCTGTTCCACTGGTCGACGGTCACGTTTTCGTACAACTCGCCGTTGTCGTAGAACAGTAACGCCGTCTTTCCGTCGGCGTCAATTCCGCCGAACGTGATTCCCCATTCGTCGGTTGCGTCGGAGAATTCCCAGCGTCGGCCTACCGGGGTTTCCCCCGTGATGCGTCCAAGGTTCTGCTTTGCCATGTTGTGCCCTTTCTGATTTGGCGTTTGGCGGTTCCGGCGCGTGCCGGTCATTTCGCAAGATGGATTTGTTGCCCTTCGGCGATTCGCCGGGCCGTCGCATCATCAACGATCTTGGCGAAATCGTCAAGGGAAAGATTAGACGTAATCAGGGTGCGGCGTTGGTAATCGTATCTCCGATGAATCAGGAAAAGGAGTGATTCGATCAAGTGCGGCGTGTCGCGATGTTTCAAGCAGTCATCAAGAATCAGAAACGGGCACGTCCCCCATTGTTCCGCGATGTATGCTTTGTGGGGATCGCCGATGTTGCGGAACACGTTTGCCGATTGGTACGGGGTGACAAACGTTCCCATCATCGGCGCCGGGATTGTCCCGCGGAGAAATCGAAGGGCAGCCGCGGCGAGCGTAGACTTGCCCGTTCCCGTCGTGCCCCAAAGGTACAAGGCCCATGAATCGGTTTTCCACCAATCAATCGCGGCTTCCTTGACCGTAGACGGGAAGTTTCCCAAATCGAAACGGCACAAGGCCGGCGGGATTCCGTTCGCGTATCGGCAGTGGGCCCGGCGGGGGTGCGGTTTGGCCGTCGGATCAATCGTTGCCGATACCTGAATGGATTTCAACGCCCCCCGAAAATCGGCCTTGGCCTTGCTGGCCGTCGCCGCCGGGTTGGTCGGTTTGGGTTTGTGACGGGATGCCGGTTCTTCGGCTTGGCGTTGGCTTGGCATACTTTCCCTTTCGATATGACTCGTAAACAGCGTCACGGCCGAAGAAGTTTCCGCACGATTTGCGGTACTGTTCCTCGCGATCCATTATGCGCATCGCTTCGGAGTAATTCAAGATGCAAATTTCAAGATCGGAAAAGGTGTCGCCGTTGTTTAAGTGCTTGACGATATGACGGCGGGCCCGCGATCCGGTGTCGTCGTGTTGCTTTACGTTCTTTCGCCAGAGTCGCCAAAGCGATTCCGCTTCCGCTTGGATTCGTTCGGCTTTCGTGGGTTTCGGTTTTTCCGGCTTGGGTTTCAGGAATCCGGGCTTGGCCGGCTTTTTCGGAAACGGCAAAGAAGAAGAAGAAGAAGAAGAAGAAGAAACTGACTGACTGTTAGAAGAAACATCAGCGCGGGCGCGCGCACGCGGGGGGGATGTAGGCTCCTGGAGGTTTTCGACCAAAGGGGAATATTCCCCAGAACCGGCCTTGATTCGGTCGAAAATCTGTAGGTTTTCAGCCGTCGTCTGCTTGGTTCCGAATACCGAAACCGTCACCCATTCAATATCGGCATGGGTCAAAACCGCAAGACCCCGCCAAATCGTCGATTCCCGGAACCCGGAGAAGTACGCGATTTTTGCCGGCGTGGCCGGCTGGCGTTGGTGGTCAAGAATCCATCCCCGGAGTTCCGGCGGGTTGTCGGCCGCGAGTTCAAGCAACTTCCCGAACGTGGCGTATGCGGCTTCGGCATTCTCGGGGTCGCCGGCCACGCGGAGCATTTCGCGAAAACCAGAACCAAGGGTTCGGCCGTTGACTTTCCAGCGTACCCACGGCAAAGGCTTTCGGCGTGGCGGGCGCCCGTCAGTGACCGGCCGGCCTTGGTCGGTCACTTCGTAGCGTTCAACCCAATTCGTGATGCGAAGGCATTTCATCCGCGGCGGCCCTTCGATTAGAACGGCGCCGGTTCTTCGGCTTGGCGCGCGTGGCGTTCGGCGGCGTTGTCGGAATTGGTTGCCGGGTCAAGGTGGCCGGGCCGTACACATGACGGATTGGCGCATTCGTGGTGAATCGTCATGCCGTCGGGGATCGGGCCGACAAAGGCCGCATAGGCGAACCGGTGCGCCCACACGGCCCGGCCGTTATGCCAGAACTGGCCGTATCCCTTTCGGTCGGTGTGCCCGGTCCATTGCCAGCAACCGCCCGGCGTGCCGTCGGGTTGCACGTAACGGCAAAACCGGGCAATATCGGCTTGGGTTGGTTCGGCTTCGGTGGCCTTGGCTTCGGCGATCATCGGCTTTCCCTTCGATGATAAATGGTGCGCCGGCCCGGCGCGCATTCCGGCAAGAACACGGCGGCAAGACGTGCCTTTGCCGGGTCGCGGCGCATGTAGGTTCGCGGGTTGGGGGTTGGGTTGCCATGATGTCGGGTTCTTGCCGGAACAGCAGTACGATACCACGCCGGAAGTAGCGTTGTCAACCGTTGTCGCCGGATTCTTTAGCCTCTGCTATGCAATGTCGGCATGGGTCAACGGTGACGACAATATCACCGTCCGAATCGGTTTTGACTTCAAACGACAACGATTGATCGCATACGTTACAGTATGTAATCAATTGAATTTCAAGCCCTACTTCCTTGGTAATGGCTACCGATTCCCAAGCCATCGCATTTCCCTTTCAAAGTGTGCCGGCGAGGCTGTCAAGGGCCCGCAACGCAATTCTTGCCAGTTCTCCGCAATCCATGTGTGCCCGTGATTCGTGGTTGGGCCCGTCGGCGTCAAGGTGATTCGCGGGGGCGGCGTAGAATTCCAGTGCGGCCCGGATCGTTCCTGCCGGCGTGGCGTCGACGTTGCGAATTCTCGCCGGCCGTTGCAAGGTGATCTTCACGCCGGGCTCGGCGTGGTCGGCGTACTCCTTGATAAGAAACTCCCGCACGATTTGCGAATCATCATGCCAGAGAACGCCGGTTCCGGAGTCTTCCGCGGCCCGTGCGAGTTTCAACGCGTCGGGCCGTTTGACGTGGTAGCACGGGGCCGATTCTTTGACGGGCCGTGTTCGGTCATTGGCGACGTGATCGGCCGTCGGTCGCACAAGCCGGAACGTGAACCACACCGATAGCGGGCCGCGGAGTGCGTGTCCGGTGTATTGGTGTCGGCATTGGGCGAATATGGCGTTTCGCCAATTCTTGCCCTTGGCCCCCGACGAATCGACGATAATCGGCTTTCCGCCGGCGTGGCCCTTGTAGGCTTTGGACCCGGCGGGGATCGGGTCGCCGATTACGTCGATGGTTTCGATGGTTCGCCAAGTGTTCACGATACCCGCCGGTTGCCAATCGTGCAAGCCGTCGCCGCTCATTCCGGGAACCCCTTTCCGTTGTCACTCGGCGTATTGTCGTCTGCCTTGCCGCGGAGCAGTCGGCCAGGAACAACGATCATTCCCATTTCAACCGCCCGTTTAAGATCGGACATGACGCGATTCGCGGCGCGGGCATTCGCCTTTGTGTTGCCCCACGATGCCGCAAAAAACACCTTGCCGGCGTGAAACGACATAACGACAGTTCCGCGGGCGGATGTTGCGGCGCCAAGATCGGCGGCGCTCCGAACGTGTGTGTCTACGATATCGGGCACGGATCGCCCCTTTCAGAATAGCTTGCCTTGTTTGTCGAGAATGGCGGCAATGATGATGTCAACTTCACGTTCCGCGGCCTTGGCGGCCGGCAGATCGCTTGACCGATCCCGCGTAACGAAGTACCGCCCTTGCAATTCCCGCATACGCACAACGGCAGGAAACAGCGTTTCTAGCTTTTCGCTGCGCGTTCGCCCGGATGATACGGGGAACGTGTCGGCCAATAGCCGGATCAACTGCCGGGCAACCGTTACGTCAAGATGCCCCTTGGATTCGACGACTTCGCCGAACGCAGCAATTGCCACGCGGGCGGCTTCGGCTTCGATGGTCATTGATTCGGCCCCTTCCGATACTATTCCGGGTCGGCCCCGGCACGTTCCGGCGGCCACGGCCATTCGGCGCAACCAGAGCGAACCCAATTCTTGACGCGACACATAAAATCCTCTAATGGCGAGCCCCCTAATACATACTCATCTAACCATATGTCATATAGAGGGTCGCGGGAAAAACAAACGTCCGGCCATTCCCTGCAAAGTTCGTCATATGGAAAGTCACCCGTATTGTCAACGGGGACGCCGAGCAAATCCATTGCCGGCCCTAGAAAATCAAACCAAGGCCAGGAAAAGCTAATTCCTATATCCTCCGCTCTTGATTCGTTCCGGGACGCTTCTCGCGCCTGAGATAGTAGCGACAAGATCGCATCGTCTTTTGATGCTTGTTTCCATGGCATTTCAACACCCTTCTAATTCGTTAATACCTATCTGAGTGATAGTCTTTCCCGCCGCACGGTTCATCAAATCGCTTGTCCGCGGCGATCCCGAACAGCCCGCAACGCGTACAACGGCGATACAGAAATCCGGCTTGGGGAACGTCAATGATGATATGCGGCTCGCCGGCGCCTTCGCGGGCGATAGGTTCAAGCGGAAGGGGCGGCCCGAATTCGTCGCCGGCGGGATCGTCGATTTCAATCGGGCTTGGCGTCGGGTCGGCCGCCAGTAGTTCGGCGATCATTTCCCGATATTCCGGCTTGACATACCCGGCTATCATCGCGCCGGGGATGGTCGTGTCGGGGTTGATGATCTGAAAAAAGGGTGAACTGCCCGCCGATCCGGTCAGGGTCACGGCTTCGGTTGCGATGGTAAAGCGTGGCATGGCGTGTCGCTTTCCGTTGGAATTGAACACGCGGCCCGGCCGGTTGCCACACCGACCGGACCGCGCGAAAGGGAAAGCCGGCAAACCCGACGCGGGTTCACCGGTAAGAATAGCCGCACGGTCGGCCGGCGTCAAGCCGGTTTGCCGGGCGGCTTGGCCGGTTTTTTCGATTTGGCCATCGGTGGTTTCTTGGGCTTCTTGGGCTTGCATGGTTTGGCGGGCGGTTTCGCGGGCTTGTGGTGTGCGTCCGGATCGCGGTACAGCCGGTATTGATAGGCGGCCGGTTTGCGAACTTGCTTCGGTGCGTTCAAGCCGAACGCCGTTCCATCGGGCAACACGATATCCCCGCGGTCATCAACGACGTTCCGCAACGTGGCCATGCGTTCGGCAATCGACGCTTGCAAGGCGGCCAGATCGGCAATGAATCGACGCGGGTCGGCGGCGAATTCGCGGGCCGGGGCCGTTGCCCGCGGGCAGAATACGGCGCCGGGGCATAGATCGCACTTCGGCCCGTCAGGCCAAAACAGCGATTCGCCGTCGGCTTCGGCGCGTCTGTCAAGTTCGCTTAATGCGGCGGCCAGTTCGCCGGGTTCGGCGGCGTTGGGCTTAGGGATGTAGCATTCAGCGGCGCCACGCAAGGCCCGCCAACGATGCCGGGCGATTTCCGACAGCGTCGCCGGCATGTCGGCCACGTCGTTTCGATAGAAGGGAACGGCGGGTACACGGTGATTGCTTCGCGTGTTCCACACCGTCACGCGTAGGCATTCGACGCCGGGCGAGTTGTGGAATACTAAATGGGCATGCAATTGGAATTGAAATGCCTTGCGAACGTCGACCGTAGAGAATTCGTAGTTACCGGTTTTCCAATCGACGGATTCGCGTTCTGTTTCCGTGACGCCAGCAAGCAGAACGTCGAGTTCGGCCGTTGCATACAACGCCGGCGACGTGTCGGTTTCCGGGACAAGCAGCGATGCCAGTTGCGGCGAATGTTCGTCGCCGCCCCCTTGGTAGCCGATGAAGTCTCGCGGGTTGTGGTCGGTGATCCAATCGGCTATTGACCACACGGCCCCGCGTAGGCCGCGGCGGGCATCGGTTGCCACGTCGGGCCGAAAGCCGGGCATTGCTTCCCGCATGGTGAATTTCGGATCAACCCCGGATTCCGCATACGCTCCGATAGCCGATGCAATGGCGGCGTGTACCTGATTACCGGAGTCGGCGGCGGCGCTTCCGGATTCGGCAAGGCCCAATTCCAGGATCATCCCTTTTCCGGCGCAGTCGCGGTAATCTTGCAACCGGGATCGGTCAAGGAAGATCGCCGGCTTGGTTTCGGCCGGGGCCGGCGGATCGGGGATGGCTTCTCCGGCTTGGGGTTCTGCCCATTCCGGCAACGCGTCGTCAGGCAGCCACGAATTGCCGACGCGGGCGGTCGATGCGTTTGACTCTTCGGCCGCCGCTTGTGCGAAATCCCCGAATAGGTCGCGGGTATCTTGTGGCATGGCTTTCCCTTTCGTTACGCGTAATGGTAACGCGACGGCGGCCCCGCGTCAACGGTATCCGTCAAAATCGTAACGATATGTTCCGGGGCCTTGCCATACATAGGTCGCCACTCGCCGGCATTCGGACAAAAGCGGGGCATCGGCCGCGACGGAGGATTTAAGGCACACCGACGGACAAAGGCAGACAGTACGCCACAGTATAGCGATACGTCCCGACGTGTAGCATCGTTCCCCGTCGCACGGGCCGCCGACCAATTCAATCCCTTTCGGTTTCATATCGCACCACTAAAACGGGATATCGTCGCCGGATTCTGCTTCGGCTTCCGGTTCGCTTTCGGGCTCGTCGGCCGGATCGTCATCGGGTTTCGGTCTGCGCGACGGCGGCCGGGGGTCGGCGAATTCGTCGAGTTCGGCGGCCAGGGTCGCGATTTCATCGGCCGTCAATAGATCAAGCTTGACCCGCCGGCCGATGACTTCGCCCATCCAATCGAAGAACGCGCCGCCGAGTTTCGGCGATGTCAATACAGCCTTGCCGAACATCGCGGCGGCCTTGCCGCGCCAGTTGTTCCAAACCGCCATAGCTTCGGGAG
>Ga0180432_10001116_pt1 | contig 42964 bp, 31 predicted proteins | sample SS_ome_10_FD_132414 | JGI IMG/M metagenome (GOLD analysis project Ga0180432, IMG submission 132414) | Hypersaline lake sediment archaeal communities from the Salton Sea, California, USA - SS_1_MS_2 metaG | ecosystem: Environmental > Aquatic > Non-marine Saline and Alkaline > Hypersaline >... | reverse complement strand
TCTGGAAGACGTTCTGACTCTTTTTTAAGTTCTTCAACAGGCTTGAGTTTATCCTCTTTCTCAAGCGAACTAAAAGACAAATTCCTAATGCTTTTCCTTCTAGTTGGACCATCGTCTGTTTTTGACACAATTGTACTTTGCACTCGTGTTGTATCGGTTGTCTTCCTATCGTCTTTTGAAGTAGACTCGTCTCTACTTTCAGATAACTCAAGCAACATGTCAGCTCGTATCTTCTCCATATCATCAGCCAACCTACGAAGTCCGTCTGATGTCTTTATGGACCATCCTAGAAGAGAATCCATTTTTACTCTCTTTCTTCGCCCTTCTGAACTTCAGCAGGCGATTTGTAAGCATCCAATAGACTCCCTCGCACAAATCTTCTTCCAGTGTGCTCCTGACCGAATAACAAAATTTCTCCTGAAAGAATGTCATCCAAGGCATTTCTTGCAATATTCCTCTGTGTCTTTCCATAGGTTGATACGTCAGGACTCTGCTCGGCAACGAACAAAGCATCGAGCAGAAACGAAACTGCAAGTCTAGCTGCAATCAACCTAACAGGGTCTGGAAATTGAATCAAACTTATCTTGTCTCCGGTAGAGTAGTCGTAATTAACGTCTCTTAGTACCAGCGTGTGAAGGTCCTGAACCTCTTTTACTTCGGCAGTTTCCATGCGGTCGTTAGTCTGCAAACGAACCATCTCTCCTATCGTAAAAGGACCAGTATCATAAATCTGAGCGGTAGCATCTTGACCTCTAGCAACCGAAGAAGTAAGTTCGGTCTCAAAAACCTTTATGCGTCTCAATGGACACTGATAGAAAGGCCTCAAACGAGAATCAATGTATTCACCAGCATAACTGATATAGTATTCAGCTTCAGAAACGCTGGCGTCATTTCTGCTTGCGGGCCTACCAGGCGAAGGAGTACCAATGTTGGTATCTCCAATCGTAATATTCTCAGGCAAAAGCCTTCGCATGTCATTCACAGTTGCGTATCCCATAGTAAAAATCTCCCGTTGATAACCAAAAATAAGGCCTCTGGCTATTATTTCAATAGCCAGAGGCCTTTCTCCTTCGTCTTTTCTTAAGCCTTATGTCTTCTTTTGAAGTTTAGCGTAATCAGCCTGAGCTCGAATACATGCACCCTGAGAGACGGTATAAAATGGAGTTTCAGAATGCCTGACCCTGTAAACCTCAAATGGAAGGTCACTCCTATCAAAGCTATCCTTAAGTTTGTTACAAAATCCAGGAGCCATAGACGTCCCACCTGCAACTACAACTTCTATCTCTCCGTCCATCTCTGATGTCTGGTCTTTGAACGCCTGCGTAATATGATGAACCATTCTATCTATCATCTGCTCGTAGTAGACCGATAACGCGTACTGTACATTATCAGACATATCTGTATTGTCCAAGTCAAGCTTCTTCTCTTTAACCTTTATTACCTTTGTCTTTGGAACACCAGTCATCTTTGATACTTGTTCATCCAAATGATCTCCAGACTTGGTGCATGAGAATTCAACTAAGCTTAACCCTTTAAAGGCAAGAGCTATATTCCACATTCCTGCACCTGCACTTACTGTAATACCACTCATATCCAAGTCGCCTTCGTCCTCCGACTTCATAACAGGATTACAGTCATATGCAATACACATGGCTTCATTAACTGCTTTGGGGTCGTAACCAAGCTTCTTGAAGAAGTTGCTCAGAACCATTTTATGGAAAACGTTATCCATATCGACATCAATCGGATTAGCAGGAATCGAGAAGCGAAGAGGCTCGTTCTTAGTTTTCGGGTCTCCAACTACAGCCTTAATGATGAAAAACAGAAGTTCCGATGATTCCTTGAGTGACGGGTTGAGAATGCCATCTTTCATCGGTCTAACGACACTTCCTTTGCCAATCGCATTCACAAGCTTCAAAGCATCTTCGCCAATAACGTAATAGTTGCTTCCGACTTTAACGTAGAGATAGCTGCTACGCTCAAGAAGGTCGGCTGACTCCTCTGAAATCTCGAGAGGATAAAGCATATTCCTATGGAAACGACTGACAAACTTTCCATCTTTAGTCTGTCTCGACACTACGATATTGCTTGTTCCAATGTCAACGCCAACACCAGGCTTAAACTCCTGCGTAGGTTTGTCGGGTTTAGGCTCTTCCCGCCTTTCCTCACTATCATCTCCCAAAATTGCGTCTAGGTCTTCGGCCATTTTCTTCCTCCTATTCATCATCGAGGTCGCTCAGAAGGTCAATCCTATTCTGAACATCCTCTCTTTTCTCGCTTTCCTTAACATTCCCTAAATCGTCGAAATTGGACTCTTTATCGCCCTTCTGAATAGTCATGCCTTCAGCTAATCGTTCCATTGTCTTAGTCTCGTCAAAATCTTCGTACGAGTCTGAAACTATGTTACCATGACCAGAACCAGACTTCAGCTTTTGTCCAATGGCCGCAATAACTGCATCGGCTATTGCACTTGTATCAACTTGAGCCTGTGAATTTGGTTCCCCCGTTTCTTTCGGGCTTTTGTCGTCGGAAAGGCTTAAGTTGAACTGACTCTTTTTCAGATAGTCCCCCATGCTACATTGTCCTTATCTGGGGGAGGGGACTACGCTTACTTTCCTCCTTCCAATTACCAAAATCAAAGATGTTGTCATGCTTACAACCCTGACAGATGAAAGATAAATGCCTCTGTCTGAAATCTACAACAAGATTCGCACCGTCAGTATCTTCTGTGTGAACTTTCCCGCACTTCTCACATATGAGTCCAATTTGCATTTCATCCCTCTATTATTGTACAGAATTCAACAAAAACAGCCCAGTTTCCTTGACAGAAACTGGGCTGTTTGGTTTTAGACCAACTACTTTCTTGAAGCATACTTTTTGAGGTTGAACTTTGTGGAAGCAGACGTGTAACCAACCCCCGTTTGAGGCTGAGGAGCTGCTGCCGGAGCTGCTGCCGGAGCTGCTGCCGGAGCTGCTTGTGGAATACCCTGTTTTAGCAAATCCAGAATCTGCTGCAAAGTCTCAGGGTCGTACAGTTCAAGTTTTGTGTTTTCTCCTGCTTGGTGAATTTGCTGGATAAGGTCTTGTTTCTGTTTCGCAACCTGTTCTGGAGTCATTTCTGCTTCTGCATCAACCTTCTCGCCCTCAAGGTCGCTCGGAGTCCCTTCCTCGTTCACTTTATCCAGTTCATCTGCTTCGATAGCTCCAGATTTGTCTTCGTCTGCCAATGAAAAAATGTCATCAACAAGACCGACACGTTCTTTCGCCTGAAGAATAATTGCTTGCATCTGCATAAAGTACTGTTGAAACTGCTTGAGCTGTTGTTCAATTCCCTTTGTCCTTAAGTTGCCTTCCATCCTCCCACCTTCAATTCCAACATTGCCAATAAGCCTAGTTAAATCGCGATAAATTGATTTCAATACATTGTCTATCTCAACAATCTTATTATTAACTGTTTGGATGTACTTTACGCCTCTCTCGCTCTGACTGAATCCAAACACAGCTTCTTTTTTCATTCTTGGAGAACTCACCTTGTCTCCGCTGGCAATCCTAAGTTGTCCTATGGAGTTGTTGCTAAGAATATTTTCAGTAGGAATTCCCTTGGGCTGTTGCTTTTGCTGCTGTTTCGTCTTTTGCTCTTGTTGCTTTCTCTTTCTAGCTTCTTTGTCAGTCTCGACAGCTAAATCATTCATATATTTCGAAACTTGACCACTGATGTTTTTGACCTGACCAAGAAGTCCTACAATCTGACCATAATATTCTCTAATTTCCCTGTTCTTAACCTTTCCGCCACTCTTGTTGATTTCAGCTATAGCGTTAGGAATAAGCTTGCCTAATTGAGTAAACTTGCTACGAATAGAATTGAGAGTCTTCATTTCTTCGGCAACATTGACTTGAGCCTTCTTAATAAGGTCGCCATATAGATTCTGCTTGGTTCTAAGGGAAGCTACTGCAGTCCGAGCCGCCTTACCTTCGTTATCAGAAAACTTTTCAATCACGGCGTCCACTTCCGCCATCGTATTTTCTGTAACCGCCTTTCCCTGTAGCTCCCTAGCACACTTAAGCAAGATTAATGCGCCTTCGGTATCCTTCTTATTATCCGCAATAGAAGAAAGTTTTACCAACTCCTTTATAGCTACTCTAGCTTCTTCTTTCATAATGTCCCTCCATTCTAAAATCTTATACCTTGGCGGCAAATCAGTCTTTGACAAATATCTCGCTTTATACTCAGGCCCGCGATAGCCATAAGCATCTACAAGCCCCATAATGTATCCTATTTCTTCTCTTACTTTTCTCAAATTCTCTGGAACCTCTGCCAGTTTATTCAGCTCTTCGGGAGACGGCAACCTTTGTATCAAATAAAGAAGCTCTTGCTGTGCATCCGGCTCAACAAAAGACAAACCTGCCATCTTGAGAGCATGAATCATAGCCCTCAAATCTTGTAAGGATACATCTATAGGTTGCTTCGCCATTATATTTTGGGAATCTGAGGCGCGTTCAGCATAACTGGAGCACCTTGAACTTTCTCAATCTTCCTCTTGCGAACCGAACGAATACCACCTCCAGCGATATCTAGAAGACTCTCGTACATCTTGTCCAGCATCGTGTCAAACTGCTGAATCTTTGCTCTATTCTCAGGAACAGACTGAGCCTCAAGGCAAGTATCAACCTTCTCCTGAAAATCACGCATATCCTTCATCAGAACTAGGACAGCATTAATTCCATCGTCACCCTTCTTCTCTTTCTTTCCCTCAGCCGCTTCAATGACTCTCTTATCGCTCATTCTAGAACTCCTTATGTGTTTCAGATATTTGTTTTCCATACGAATCAAGTTGAACTTCGTCTTTCTTTCTCGCTGGAATATACTTCCCATATGCGACTCTAGCGGCATCACACTTACTTCCGCCAGACTTCAAAATAGCCCTATACATATCCTCTAAGTCTTGTGCTACATCACTTGTAACAGTATATCTCCAATGCTTACCATCTATGACATATTCTACTGTTGAAATACCATTAGAACCAAATGCACCAACAAAAGAAAAAGACTCGTCTTCTTCCTTCGCGCTTCTATACCATGAATTACTAGAACTTTGGACCTGAGCCCTTGTTTTCTGCTCAACAAGCTTCTTTACCTTACTGTCCATTTCATTTTTGTACTTCTTCCACTCTTGCTCGACCTTCTCCATACGTTCAATTTTTCTTTGTAAAGATGTCCAAACTGTACTTTGCTGCCAGAACCTCCTCTGTCCGATATTAAGAGAATCAAGCTTCTTCTCAGCATCCTTTAAGTCTTTTTTCAGGTCGCGGATATCCTTCTTGACATCCTTAACGTCCTTCTCAATCGACTTAACCTGAGAATCAGATACAGCTATTTTTCGAATCTTCATAGTTGTCACCTAGATATATTTCCAAGCACAAATCCGAGATTCCTGCCCTAAATTACGCTCTCGTAACTTCCAGCAAACTGTTTATATTCATCAAAGAATTTCGCAGGAGGCTCTCCATACCATACCTTCAATTGGGTACCTTTGTAATCGCCTTGTTTCTCTCTTTCTCTATTTCTAATCTCCTCGACAATGGCAACAATCTTGTTTGACCCACTAAAGCCTATTGGTTCAAGTGAGCGAGCAACCGGATTCCAATCTTCACTCAACTGCTCAGGTCTAGCCAAATTCTTCATTGTTCTAGTAACTTGGTCAGCATATTGAGCATAGTTTCTCTCAGCAGTCTGTATGTCTGGAATTTGAGGCCTTACACTCCGAACAAAATCAGAATAACGCCTCTCTTTTTCTTCTTCCGGAATATCTAATGCCCTTATCTCAGCATACGCTACGTCTAGGTCTCTTGTCATTTCTGGACTGATATTTCTATAGAAGCTGCTAGAAACTCTGTAATCGTCGCCAGCAGCATGAGCAACTTGTCTGTCTAATGCAACGCTCCATCCGTTTTTAATAATCTCTCTAAGCCTAGACTTAAGCCGTGGGTCCATGCGTGTTTTTAACTGCCTCTGTAATCTACGAAGACCTTTTGCAACATAATCATCCCGACTATCTTCAACAAAAGATTCGTTTGTTCCAAGTTCTCTGGCAAAGAATAACTCGAGCGCCATAAATTCACTAGTCGAAGGCCAAGCAAGAGCTGAACTGACATCGTCTTCGTCTGTAATGAATGACCTTGGCTGTGCTTCAACAATGACAAATACCTTACCGTTATCAGGGTCATAATTTTCAGGTCCAGCAGATGAGTAAGCTGTACCAAGGTTCTGGGTAAGATATATCCCACCCAACGAAGCTAACGATGGACCCTGAAAGCTTCCCTTACCTCTTTCTTCTGACCATGCTCTTGCTTTCGGATTGGGAATGAGACCTTGGCTTAATATATAGGGCAACTTGCTTTTTGATGTCCCGTGATACCAAATACCTCGTTCCTGCTCAGAGCCGCCGTAACGAGCTGTCTTCATCCATTTAAGTCTATTGGCGCTCTTTACCACTTCGACAGGCGACTTTATCCAAGCTTCCCACTCAGTCAAGAACTCCTGCGGAAGGCTTCCATAGAGGAGTTTCAACTGAGGAGGCGGCTTGATTTCGTGTCCAATCTCCATGGGAACTTCAACAATGCCTATGATTCTATTTGAACCAGAAAATCCAATAGGTTCCAAACTTCGTCCTGTTATACCAACAGAGTATTTTCGTGGAACCTTGGATGCCCTAGTCATGTTCTTCACAACCCTTGTTACCAAATCCATATAAGCGCCGAACTCGTCTTCAGCGCCCCCTATAGTTGGCACATTCAATAGGTCAACAATTTCCTTGACCTTGTCGTTATCTGTTTTTGATTCGTCTGCGATGATTTGCTGATATTCTGCACGATGCTTAGTTGGATTCAAGTCATACAAGTTCGCAAAAATATGTTTGTACAAGACGTCAGGATTTACATGCGCCATTTGACGATTCAAAGCTATACTAAATCCAGACCGAACCAATTCTCTGAGCCTCTTCGCCATCTCAGGATTTGGCTCGTCACTAAGCTTGCCAAGAATCAACTCCATCGCTGTCTGAATGTAATCGCTTCTAGCTGAAACCAAGTATTCCATATCTATACCTAACTCTTTTGCAAGATATAGATTGACAGCTATTCCTTCTCCGTGAGCAACATCAGCTAAATATCTAGAAATATCGTCTTCGTCCGTTATCAGAGTTCTAGGTTGAAGATCCATAATAACAACGGCTAACGTAGCATGTGTAATTCTGTCTCGCACTCCCATCCAAGCATCCTTAGGAGACGCCGAAAGATAGATGCCGCCCAGAGATGCAAGAGAAGGAGACCCGAAAGATGCCGCCCCGTGCTCTTCTTTTCCCCAAACTCTCTTCTTTGGGTCAGGAATAAGGCCTTCGCTTAGTATTTTGGGAACATTAGCAACCGGAGTAGCATGATACCAAAGGCCTCTTTCTTTTTCAGAGCCACCATATCGAGCTGTTTTTTTGAAAGTGTTCCAACAATTGGCTTTTCTTTGTTCTTGTTTTTCTTGTTTTTGTCTTTCCCAATCTCGGAGTGTAAAAGCGACACCTTCATGAATGTTAGGAGGAAGCTTGTCAAAAGGATACCAACCAAAGGCCTGATTTTCCCAATTCAATCTGATGCTCTGATTGATTCTCTCTTTTTCTTCTTTTGGAACAGAGACTATGTATGTCGTATAGGAAAAATTCCCAGATTGAAAAACTGTTTTACCTATTTCTTCTGAATTTGAAGGAATGTATCCAAGCTCTTCCTCAACCTCTTTTTCAGCAGATTGTTTTATTCTTTCTTCATCAAATTCTTCTTGTTCTATTTCTTCTTCATCGTACATTCCTTCTGTTCCGCTTACAGCTCCTCCAGGTATCCCCCATGTATGAGCATCTTCAACCTCAGCAGAACGAAGCACGAGCAGAGCTGTCTCGTCTTCCATACATACGTACAGAACTCCAGAGCCAGCTTTGCCCCAAAAGAGTTTAGCTTGCTTATACCAGCTTTTCATAGCTTACTACTTCTTAGTAGCTTTAGCTAGCTCCTGCTAATAGAAAGTTTCAAATATTTAGCGGACAATAGTCGAGCAGAGACACTACTCCCTACTTTCAGGAAGTAACATCTCTGCTCGACCATTAAAAGCCTCTAAAAGGCTAGCGTTCAATGAGCCATCACAGATACTGCGGACAATGCCGCCGACTACCTTGCCTTGGATTGGCGCGTGTGGGAGGTCCGATACACGCATAGGGCAGTCTACTCTATAGCAATTCAGCAAATTAACGCTTCGTTGCCAACCTCGGTCGTAACTCCATCTCTTCGTCCTGATGCTGAACACCGTTTCAAAAAGACTCTTGTTACTCATCCAAGTGATTGATTAACGAGGTCCCCATATCCCTTCTCGGGGCTCGCTGGATTTAAGTGTATTCACAACCAGCGAATTAGGTGGTCTAACTCGTGTCCGTTTCAATCCATTTCGGACAATTTTATATCTATATTTCTTCTAGGTCTTTGTCGTGAACACCTGTCCGGAAATAAATTCGGCTTTGTCTTTCGGCCAGCCTCTTCGCTCTAGCCTTACGGCGTCTCTTGGCTAGCTTCAATCCTTTGCTTCTGCGTTTACTCAGGCGTTCTTTGCGTTTGTTCTGTCTCTCTTGTGGAGTGAGATTGTCTTCGTTCTTGTACTTCTTTGGCTTACTCTCGATTGACATGTAAGCATTATACAGAAATGAAAATCGGACCAAAGAAGGAAAATACTAGCTCCCGGTCTTGAACATATATCTGAACCATCTGGAACGGCCTCCCGGTAAAGTATATTCAGGGGTAACGTATATCGCCATCTGAGGGAGCTTTCTCGTCTTGGCGTCTTTCTTAACTTCCATCCAAAGAGTGCTGTAATCAGTGTACAAGTCCTTGAAGTTCTGAATTGCTTGTTGCGTAGCATTCGGGTCGTCTGGTCGAGTAAAGATGACAAACTTTTCCTGCCAGTTCAGACCAAAAATAAGTCTCTTTAAGGCAGTAATAGCGGCATACAGCAAAACAGGAGCGTCCCAAGACGTAGGCATCGACACAAGAGTAGAATAGGTTTCGCTTGCAGGAGGAGTTGAGTTCATAATCTTCAAACCAAGGTCCAAGAAAGAAAGGATTTCCTCTTCACTGAAGTATCTGAAATTATATGCAACATTGACACTATCTTCTGGAGCCATCAAGCTGTCAAAATAAATTCGTCCATTGTAATCCACCATCCAACCATCATCTATAATTCTGTTATTGAGGCGAACGATGGGTCTTGGACTTTGGTTCCAATTCTGATAGGCCAGACTGTAGATGGTTGATTTTCTACTTGTAACTTCTTCAAATCCTGTGTACGTGATGGAGTCTGGTCCGGTCCCAGATACTTTTGTGAGCACGCCAGATGAAGCAGGAACTCCGGTGCCAACAGTCGTCAAAATAGGCTGATAACTCCAAGCTGTTGTTGTGGTGGTAGTAGTGATTGGGTACGAACTACTGCTAGATGATGAATCTGAACTGGAAACATTTCCGACTGATTCACTGGATTCAGATGTACTTGACTCGCTTGAATGAGATGTACTTGACGATGAACTAACAGAGTAAGGACTACTACTTGAAGATTCAGATGTTGAACTACTGCTATTGCTGTCTCCGCTACTGCTAGAGCTACTTGAATAGAGTGGATAAAGGGATTGAAAAACAGTAAACTTCTGCCCGTCTGCAAAATAGACGGTATCTTCTTCGACAGAATAGATATCGCTATCAAGAGTGAAATGAAAGTAACTGTTTACTCGTTTTTGTTGGTGTTCCTGTTGGATTCTCATAGCCTGCTCCCAATAGATAGGGATATGCATAGCCTCGTAGATGAAGTCATTTGAAAGGTCCTTCATCAATTGGAACACGCGGTTTGATACATTGTGGCTTACTGCTGGGCTGAGGAAGTTAACGTAAGAATCAAAAGAATGAACCTCAAAATCAAGTGTCAGCTCTTGGGCACTCGAAGTTGAGGTCCATTGAAATGTCCATCTATCGTAATAGGTACCAAGGGGAAGATTGGCTGGTACGAACCAATCGGCATAGAAGACGCCAGTATGTTCTTCGGCAGCAGCGATTGTAGCCAGAACAGTAACGCCGTCTGCATCTATGATTTCTACTAATGGTTGGGCTGCTGGGTTTCTGAGCCTTCCATCGTTGAAGAATTCACAGTAGAGACGTACGACTTCATTTTGTAGAGCTGTAGTTCTGGTCTGAATAGACATATTGAGTCTACTTCCCCGTTACGTTTCTATTGTACAGGACGAGTGCGTTACGGCTTGACTGTGTTCAGATAGAAGCTGGCCATTCCACGAACAGACTCGTCATCACTCTTCATAGCTTTGTCGGCGCACTCTTTGCAAGGACCTTCGAAACCTTGCTTTTTGCAGTATTCCGTAAAGCGTCCCTTCTTAAGCTTCTTGGGCCAGCCTTCGTCGTCCTTCTTTTCTTCGGCTTTGACCTTCATCCAGCCAGCCTTTTTGCCAAGGTCTTCCCATTCCTTGCGCGACATCTTAACTGTTGTTTTACCATTTGCTGTTTTAACTAATTTCATTTTTGTTTCTCCTATACTTATTTAACTCTGTTTGCCATAACTGAGTCGTAAATTTCGGCCAATTCATAAGGTTGCGCCATCAAAAGAATATCTACGACGTCATCCTCTGTAACATCAGAAAAACCTGCAATACTCTCCTCGCCCAGCCTCTTTATTGCAGCTAGAACTTCGCTTCGAGGACATGTATCCAAAAGAGCGTCCATGATGCCTTCTTCCTTGCTGCGAGCTTCTTTGGAAAAAATAGGTTTTTTCGACGCCTCTTTTGTCCTTTGCCTGGTGACTACTTTGCTTGCTGCTTTAAGTGTTGCTAAGACTTTTTTCTTTGTCATGCTCTTTGATTCGACTAGGCCAATGTGTTCGTCTAGAATTGTTTGAACATCATTCGGATATGTAACGGATTCTCTCTCTTCGGGCGGAACTTCCATCCATTCCAAAGCCTCTGCTGGTGTAATGGCTGCAAATCCAGACCCTAACATTACGAAGTTTTTGCCGTTTACTACAAACACATCTCCCACCTTGGAGTCACGATAAGGTTTGTCAGAAATCCATTGTGTCCCGTCGTAGCGTTGTGTTTGTAGTTTAACATAGTCGAGAACTACGTCTATTCCACGCGTAACAATATCATCTATAACCGGAACCTCAAACTTTGATTCCTGAGGATAAATAACATCTACAAAGAAACTTTCGATATCGGCTTCTGGGCTTACTGCAACATCGAGAACATCGTAATCATCAGCGTCTTCCATTTCTATGGCTCCCAATTGCATTTCTGGCTCTTCTACAACTTGTGCTTCCTTTGCGAGTTTTCCTTCCGAACTAGAAATTAGATTTTCCGCTGCCCACATCTTTTCCTTTGGCGTTTCTGGCACCCAATTATAAAGAGCCCATTGTTTCAGGCGGTCAAACGTAACTAGTTCTCCATTAACCAGATGCAACCAATCTCCTCCTGCACCTTCGAATGAAAGCGTTTCTCCCCACGGGTATTTTGAGCGAGCAAGTTTGTAGCCGTGTTTATCCATGAAGTCGCGTAATTCTTCAACGCTTTCCATTTCAGAAACATCCATTGCAGCCGTCTTAACTATTTGAATGTACTGTTCTGCGGCGGTTTGTTTTTTCTTGACGTCCTGAACGCATCTTTCGAATTTCTCTGGGTCTTTGTCTTTGTCGACTGTAGTGTGGCATACGGCCCAAGGATTAGGGTCCCAGTCCTTTTTCTTTTTACTCTTTTTCTTGGCGGTCTTAGCGGTCTTTGCAGATAGATTGAAACTTGCTGTCTTAGTATTACAAGCGCAGGAAGCGTGTCTATATGGATTTTTCTCCTGCCGTTTTTCTTCAAGCTGCTCAAAATATCCCTTGTTCACTACGTCAATATTCTTCGCAGTATGAAGGGCCTGCTGAAAACGAATAGCTGCAGTTCGTTCATCTATTGCTCCACTTCGCAGGTCTGCAATAATCTTTCTGAACTGCTTCCAACTTGTCTCATATCGAGGGTCGTCTTCGGGTAATGGAAGAAATTCTTTTCCTCCAACCTCAACAAGCCCTGTAACCGAGTCAACAAATTTATGGATCTGTTCCGGAGATGGTTCGTTACCTCCCAAGAAATACTTTTGGTCGAGCCATTTTTGAAGAAACTGCCAATTACTTGCATAAGGGCCAAGCATGGCGATAACTTGTCTACGCAGTTCTTCGCCGCTTTTATGAGTTTTCTTTTTCTTCCTCTTGCGCTCTTGTTCGGTCTTCTTTACGATATCTCGGTCGGCCTCGGTTCCTGCACACTCTGGAAACATCTGGGTGTCTAGATGTTCTCCCTTTTTGGCAGGTCTGAAACCACCACAGTCATTAGAAGCTTCAACTGTCATTTGAATTCTCCTTATCTCAACCAAGTTCTGTCTTGAAAAGCTTGGTTTAATCGTTCTGACATTTGCTTGATTTTGTTTTGAGATTCTGATTGAGGCATCAGCTCAGATTCTGGTGCTGGCTCTTCAACCGGCTCTTCAGCTATATCCTCTACGACATTTTCTTCTGTGTCAAATACATCAATACCCTTTTGAAGATTGTCAAGAATTTGTGAAAGCGTATTATAAATCTTCGAAAACGAGATAACGATGATAGCATTCCCTGTAGAACCCTTTCGCCCCATAGCCATTGGATTGATGTTTCCTTCGGAGTCTACTACTGTCATTTTGTAGCGTTTGACGAACTCAAGAAGGTCATTTGCAGTTTGACGAATTTGGTCTATAACAGCCCTACCTTCTGCTGTTTCGGTCAGGAATTGATTGCTACGCTCACCAGTATTCAAACCGTTGAGGTAGTCGATTAGTTCCTTAATCTGGGCTTTGGATTTTTCTAGGTATTCTTTTTCAGTCTCGCAGCTCTTGATTGTTGCGTTCAGAGATTTTGTATACGACTCGATGCTTTGGTACCCTGTTGCTTTGGGCTTCGGACTTGGAATCTGGTCCAAAGTCATTTCTCTTAGCTCTTTAAGTTCAACTTCCTTAATCTCTTGTGGTTTCTTTTCCATTGCCTTTTGGGCCTTCCCCACTAGAGATGCTCTGAATGCTTCATTATCAACGATAGCTGGAATGTCTATAGCTCCGTTGTTTAGGTCGTCAATAAGTTCTTGATACCTTCCTTTGTAGTTTTCCAAAAGCTTCTTAGTTTGAAGTGAAGTTTCGTATTCCTGATAGGCTAGATTGGCGACATTCATAAGAGCTTCACGAAGAGCTTCAGGGTCGTTAGCAGATGATGGCATAGGAATGGCATTGTTACTTAGTTTTTCAACCAGTTCATCGTATCTATACATGTACTGGTACAAAACGGTATCAACAAAGTCTTGAACCGAAAGCCCTCCTGAGTTAACGGCCTCATCTATACCAACGCTAAGTTCTTTCGTGCCAGACGGGCCGCCAGATTCTCGCTCCCTTTGCTTGGCCGCAATGATTCCGTCGAGGCTCCCAATTCTGTCATCTACTTTTCTAATGAGAGCCCAAAGTTGCGGCGTAAGAGTTGGGACGCTTCGGCTTGACTGCTCAATCTTCGATAGAATAGCATTATACTCTTTGACCTTTTGGTTGACATCTTCCAGAGTGCTCTGACGAAGTCTTAGCTTTTCGTCTTCAATTTGCTCTATAGTTCCCTCGTATGGGAGGTCTTCGACAAGGCCTTTTTCAGTATCAAACACTTTGACGAATCCAACCGTCCTAGGACCTGATTTTTTTACGTCTAGAACAACACATGGGTTTCCGTTAATCATCCTAATGTCATTGGTATTGTAGTAATATATCTTCGGAAGTTCGAGGATATCAACAGGATTGACTTCTTTCAACTTTCTCTTGCCAACTTCGGGAGGAGTTACATTGCCTTTTGGGTCAACAACCCATCCCTCTTCTGCGAGCATACGGAGAACATCCAACGGTATTGATACCGCAGCTTGCTTCTTAAGTCTATCTGTCATGATTAAACTCCTATTAAACTATCTCTTCATAAACAACGGAATAATTCACTGTAAGGGCAGCAACTCCGACTTCTATGTGAAGAGCTTGGTCAACGTCTAATGTATGAATATCATCGTGGAAATGCTCGAGAGCAGTGCCAGCGGTGACATCAATGAATTGAGCCTCAGTACCTAAGCCATAAACTGGAGTATCACTAACAGCCGTTGCAGCAAACGAGCCAGTTGTAGTGAATCCAAAAAGATGGCCCGCAATACTGTCCCGATAACGGATAGTCTGAGAAGTTGCGACATCTAGGTAACGAATTGTGCCAGAACTAGGAGTGACAGTAAACAATCCAGTGGCAGGTGCATAAACGACAGTAAACGTAATGCCAGCAGCGGAAAATGCGGCGTTTGCATTTAGCTGAGTCTCAAGTTCGGTGGCAAGTTGAGTTCCAGTATAGAAACCGTCACTCAAGATAATTCTTTGCCAGAGCTGACCTTGAACCTCGAACCACAGATAATCGTTTAAGTCTGTAACTACACGTCTTCCGTTAAGAACTTTGACGGAGTAGTCTCGAGGTGCTGCGGCGCTAAACTGAAAAAGCACCGAATCAACTTGCCAGTCTGTAGAAGAACTGATAATTGCATCAAGGGCTTCGGCTGTGACGTCTTTCTGCCCGTCATACTTCTTGGGCTTTCTTTTCGCCATTTCTCTGTCGATAGCAGGAACTTTTCCCTTGAATATCCTATTGGGATAATAAATGATGGCCATATGTTTTTTCTCCTCTCAATGAAAATAGAAATCGCAGCGATTCTAGAAGTTATTTCTTACTTCCAGAACATATTTCCTCTGCCAGATTTCATTTTATTGATGGAGAACTAACCAAGCCTCCTGATAGTGGACAATGCTGGTTTCTTATCTCCAGAAGTTTCGGTCGTCCTAGAAGAAGTGCGAGCACCGTGAGAACTTACTCTCACGCCTTTATCTCCGGAAGGAATAGGCGAAGAGCCGACACCAGTAAGATTAATAATGGATTCCTCTTCGGTTGGCCCGTCTAGGTCGTCAGCAGAAACCTCAAGGGCGCTCTCATCGTCTATAACAGCAGTTTTCTTGTTGCCAATAGCTGCCTCAGCCTGTGCTGGACTATCAAAAACTTCAAGTTCTGTGACGGCAGAATCCTGAGAATCAATACCTTCCAAAATGTCCGATGCTTCTTGCGGAGAAACAAATTCAATCAGCTTGCCTTTCAGAAGCTGCCTAAGATGAACACTTTCTGCAACTTTTTGCGCTGGTAGATTGCCAAGATTAAACGGCATATTCTGAGGCAGGTCTATGTCGAGGTCGTTTACGGTTATGATGGCATAGTTTCTGTTGACGATATAGGCAGCCTTCCCAATCATTCCTGCCCTTTCCATTTCTTCAAGTGCAACAGCCTTTTCCCTTGCTGAGTTGAACTTACTCAGGTCCACAGGCTCTCGTTCTCTGACTTTGGCCTCCCCTACTGCGTCAAGAAGTTCGCCTAGATTGGTGATGTAATTCTTGCATTCTGGCTCGTCTACTTCGGCAAACTGTATTGGAGTTTCTGGCTCTCCTTGAACAGCTCGCGATTCTTCTCCTGCTTCTGGGGCTTTTACGGCAGCAATTTTCGATATAACTGGCTCAGAAGACGGATTGTCAGGGACGCTAGAAAAGATAGTTGACACTCCGGCGTCTCGAGGCATGTCGTCTGTAATGGAAATAGGCGTGATGCTAATACTTGTTTCACTGTTCAATTCTGCGGGAAGTGTGTCGTACTCGTCCATTGAAGAAGAGGTAATAGAAAGCTGCCCTTCTCCCTTGCCTCCTTCTAGGGAATCAGCCATCAGGATAACCGTGGCATTTTCTCCAACGATAGCACGAAGTTTTTTACTCAGTGATACTTTGCATCTTAGTGACAGACTCATTTTGTTCTCCTTATGACTTATCTCGACAGTTCAAGCAAACGTGTGTATACTCTGTCAACACTCTTTTTCCAAGTGTAGTTGTTAATGATTTTTCGCCGAAGCAACTTGGCCCTCTCTTTTGCCTCAGAGTAATTGTCGTAGACATACCGCATTTGGGCTCGTAACTGCTCCAGAGATTTTTCTCCGAGATTAGGGAAAATCTGGTCTTCGTAAAAATGACACAATTTTGCCATCCTAGCCATAGTCCCAGTCTTTTTAGCAACGACATATCCGTCCGGCTCAACTAAGAATGAGTTTTCAGGCGTAAGAAAATCTGATTGGCCAGAGCAATTTGTAGCAATAACGGGTAGGCCAGACGCTGCAGCCTCAACATAAGGAAGCCCAAACCCTTCTCCCCTTGACGGCAACACAAATGCATGAGCAGAGTTATACAGGTCTGGCATTTTCTTTTCTCTTATGTCTTTGTGATAAAGGGCAACGTGTGGCATATCATCTTCAGCTTTATTAATGCCTGAGCGAATGCCTTTAAAATCATCTACCATTGAGTTTACACCTCCCTCGCCAAGAAGTGTAACAGGGCGAGAAACCAAAAGAAGAGACACGTCGTCATCATTTGAGAATTCTTCCATAAAGGCTCTTAAGAGGATATCGAATCCCTTACGATAGCTCCAACGAAAGACGCTCAAGAAAACAAATTTCCTAGTTTGAATACCTAAAGAATGCTTGGCAACGCTCGGTTTGTATCTTTCTATGTCAACTCCAAGTGGCATGACGTGAATTTTTGGATGAACGTCACTAGCCTGCATGATTTGCTTGCCATATTCAGTTGCCACCCAAATCTCATCGAACAGGTTTAATCGTTCTGCGTAATCTTTGTGAATCTTGTCTGAGCTTTCTATCATAGTATACGCAATTTTTCTGCCTGCATGGTTCATTGAAAGAGGAACAGTAGCTCCAAACACCTTAGGGGCGTCATCAGCTATTTCTACTTCAGCTAACTTTAACAACTGGTCGTGAGTGGCTTGGTTTACTTGAGAAGCATACGGTTCTATTTCTGGATTAACATAGACATTTCTGTCAGCCAATCCAAAAACCATAGTTCTGTTAAGCCGAGCAAACCCGCCGTAATCTAGGAAGTGACCGTTCCAGTAAACTTCAATATGGCTGCCGTCGTAAGTTATCTTCTCTGGTTCATACACAGCGACTTCCTCATTTTTGACTTCTCTTTCGTCCAGCTCGTCCAATTCGTCCAACGGGTCCGACTCTTGAAGTGTTTCTTCTTCGTTGTCGATGAAGGCACTTCGTATGTCTTCTTCGTCTTCTTCTGGGAATTCGAAATCTGTTACAAATTCGGGGATGGCAGAACGCTCTTCGGGCTCTGGTCTAGGTTTGGGAGCAATAATGCGGGATGATGCCAGCTCGTAGGCTGATTTTAGTTCAGTCATCTATTGCGCCTTTCAGAATACATCAACAAACACAACTTTGATAAAGCCTTCGTTGATATATTATACCGAAAAACGTGTACAATATCCTTCAAACAAGGAGAAAAGAAATGACAACTTACTGGTATGCAAAAAAGAAAGACGGAACAACGGTAACAGAACTCACACACAGATGGAGTGAAGTCAAAGACGATGTCATTTCCCTTGGGCTCAACTTGGGAATTCAGAACATATTACTACCAGAGAATATGGATGAATATGTCGAAGCCAAGACAGCCTCTGTTGGGATGGGTGGGGGGGAAGTCCAAATAGAATCAAGGTATATCGGGTTCAGATTGGGAAATAGTATTGTGAAAGTCAGAGCTTCCGAGGACAGTAAGGAAATCTCCGTCGAAGTTGACTAACCTAAGTTATGTGTCCACTTATATACAGGTCTAGCGTTGAAACTCATTGGGGCGTTCGATACGTCGTTGCCCAAGGAGACTACATCTATTCGGTCTCTGGACCAGGGCGAAGCTTTTATTCGTTTGATTGCTCCGACCCCGACAATCCTGTTGCGTTAGATGAAATTGAGTTTACATCTCCTTTCAGCCCCAACTATATCAACCCAAACACCATCAGGCTTCACCCCAACGGAACTCATGCGCTTGTTTCTTGCGGCGGAGCCAACGGAGACGTTAGTAGCCGGTTGTATTCTGTCAATATCTCGGTGCCTTCGTCTCTATCCATTGCTGACTATACAGAAGATGGTTTAACTTATACGGCGTCGGCTTTAGATGTGCAGGGAGACTATGCCTACGTAGTCGATGCTTGGTCTGGGGGAGGCGACGACCCTTTATTAGCTATATTCGATATATCTGACCCAACCAACCTAACGTTTCTTGGAAGTACAGACGCCTATCTTAACCCGCGTGGGGTGTCTGTGCGTGGCAGTTATGCGTTCGTAACAGACTATAGCGACTGGTCTATTAGGTCGTTCGACGTATCTAATCCTGCAGCTCCCTTTGAGATTTCCTCCTTTGGCACAAATCTTAATGCACCAAGAGGAATTAAAGTCATTGGTCGATATGCGTATATTGCAAACGAGGGTGACACTGGCTTTCTGACAATTTTGGATGTATCCGACCCGTCTGACATGTCGTTTGTGGGAGAGATTCGGGCCGGTGTTACGGGAGCTCGAGATGTATTTCTAAAGAACACTACTGCATTTATATCCGGATATACAACGGGCTATGTAACAAACGTTGAAGTCGCAAAACCAGCATCTCCAACAGTAGAATCATCAACAGACGTCAATCTCGACATTGCAATGTGCGTGTTTGTTGATGAGAATCCAATTGACCCTACTAGCGACTTGGCTTTCGTAGCAAGCGCCCACTCAAACGATTCCGAGCCTGGGTCAATAGCGCTGTTTGATATTGATTATCTTTCAAGTTCTAGTAGCAGTTCTAGCACTAGTGTATCGGAGTCGTCAAGCTCATCAACGTCACTAAGCTCACTTTCATCTTCCTCGATTTCGTCTTCGTCCCAATCTTCTATAACAACTGTTTCCTTGTCGTCCTCTACATCCAGTGAACCAGAACCAAGCGAGACAACTAGTGGTGTTTCTCCGCTGGAAGTTGTGCAGACAGTTCTGGTGGATTCAAACAACAACGAATTAGAAGTAAGCAATGGCAGTTCAAATAGACGCACCAACGACACATCATTCGCACACGCTTTTAGTTTTGGAACAATAGCACCAGGAGAAGCCTGTGAGCCAATCGTGACATTCCTACGCGTACCCTACTCAACAGCGATAGGAAACGTCAAAATAGCACTCATCGACTCAGGAGGAGTTCCGGTCCAAGCTACTACGTTTGGTTTGGCGCATTCATCCATACTTCTCCCAGACGTAGAGCCAACCAATTATTTCCAAGGGGTTAACGATGATGACCTATCAACAAACAGCTTCAATATATCCGTTGGAAACAAGAGAAATACTGAGTCCGAGTACGTATATCTCTTCCTCAATCTGCCTAGAAACTCACAGATTGAAACTGGTGTAATAAGATACAAATGGTTCTTTGATTACGCCGGTTAATCTTCACCTTAGTTCCTAGAGGATTTACCCCATTACAGCCAGAAGTATATCCTATGGCTAAAGTCAACACTAATATCAAAAGCACCCTTACGCCCCGAGAAGAAAAGCTCTTCGCTATTCTAAGGGACGTAGCTCAGAAATATGCACCAGGAACCCAACCTAGAGTGGCTGGCGGATGGGTTCGTGATCACCTCCTTGGTGTGCCTTCTCACGATATCGACATTATGATTGACTCGATGTCGGGAGAAGACTTTGCCAAATTAGTAACGAACTACATTGGTGCTAACGACCCACACGTAATAAGAGAAAATCCTGACGCTTCGAAACACGTCGAAACAGCCAAAGCGTATATACCTATCGACGGCGAAGAAATGGAGATAGACTTTGCCAGAGCACGAAAAGAAGTATATCATGAAGATTCAAGGGTTCCAGATATTCGACCCGCAACAGCAGCAGAAGACGCCGAAAGAAGAGACTTGACCATCAACTCCCTGTTCTACAACATCGTAACCGGAGAACTAGAGGATTTCACGGGTAAAGGCATCAAAGACCTCATCTCTGACACAATCAGGACACCCCTAGACCCAAAGAAGACTTTTCTGGACGACCCCCTTCGTATTTTCAGAACAATTCGATTCGCCTCTAAGTATGCTGGAAAGATAGACTCCGAAACATATGCCGCCATGCAAGACCCAGCTCTTCGAGACGCCATCAATACCAAAATTTCCAAAGAAAGAATTCAAGAAGAAATAATCAAGATGCTAAAGGGTCCAAACCCAGTTTATGGCATCGAGCTTCTTAAAGACACAGGCTTATTTGATGACATCATTCAACAGGCTACTAAGGGTACAAAGTTTGAAGGCAAGATGGCACCCCTTGATATGGAACAAAACAATGTCCATCATAACCTTAGTCTTTGGGGTCATACTCTTCAAACACTCAAAAACGTAGTAGCCACCTATTCGGAATCTGACGAAGAAGTGAGAGTTCTGATGGTTCTGGCAGCCCTCATGCATGACCTCGGCAAGACTTATCAAGATATATGGACTCCGAGCAAGAGTCAACCTGGTTCAACTTCCTATATCGGCCATGAACTAGAAAGCGCCCAGCTAACCGAACTCATTATGCGATACCTGAAAATGGAATCGAAACTAATGAAGGGTGTAATGGGCCTCGTCGAAAGCCATATGCGACCACACAAGTTTACCGAAGGCGGAGCTAAAGCGAGAGCTATGCGTAAGTTCATTAGACAAATGGGAGAAAAATCACTCAACTGGTTGGATGTTTTCAATTTAGCCATGTCAGATGCCAAAGCCAAAGATGTAATTGAAGATGCACAAATCACAGAAAATTACATGCAGTTGAGAAGTGAACTTGAGGACGCCGTACGTACCTTGACTATGGAGGGGCAAACCAATCCAGATGTTAAGCCTGTTCTCAACGGCAATGAAATCATGTCTACACTCAACATCAAAGCTGGGCCTTGGATGTCTGTAATAACAGAGTTTGTCAAAGAACTACGAGATATGAATCCGAACATCAGCAAGGAAGAAGCAAAGGAAGCACTTATTAATGAGTTCGGGAACGTAGACGTGACTCAAATTTCAAATTCGACCAGACAAGCACAACAAAATTTTCAGGTAGTTGAAGTAAATCCTGACGGCACTGTCATTATTCAAATAGATGAAGACCAACAAGCCCCAAAAGAAAAACAAATGGGTAGTTGCTGTCCCATGCATCTATTAGAACAAAAGAAGGAAGATATCCTAGAAGCCCTCAGGAAGAAGGAATTCTATAAGGCGCTTGGTTACCTCAAAGAGCTTGTCAAGGACTACGGAAATGATGAAAAAGTCACAAGGATGGTTGCTTATTGCATTCTTGCTATGTTGTGCAAAGATAAAAAATACGCCGACATAGAGGTACTTGACCATCTATTCGATAAAGCAGAAAAGAACTTTTATGACTATGTGCTGAGGGCTATTGTTCTTGGCATTCTGATAACCATTGAAAACGGTACCGACGAAAAGGATATCAAAAATATCGCCAACGACGTGTGTAAACTTTGCCCAGATGTTGTCAGAACAGTACTCCGGATGCTTCCAAAGGATATTCATAACCAGCATTTGAAAGAATATGTGGAGGGATTAGTGTGACAAACATCAAAAGAATAGCTTTCAAAGATACTGAAATACCGAACGCAGATACACTTGCGACATTGGTAGAATCAATTCAATTGGTAAAGAAAAGAAGTCCTAATCTCGACCCTCAGCTATCTGGCCTTATTGACAACCTTCCTTCTCCACGCCAAATAAAAAGAGAGTTTTCAGTTGAGGAGTGCAATGTTCTCTACGAAACTGTCGGTTACCTGTGGAAAGAACTGACCGGACAAGACTATATCTCCCAACAAAGCAAACGGCCAGCTCCTGAAACATTGCAGGGTAACTATTGGATGATGAATGATGGTCTCTTGCTTCATGGAGTTAACCACTTCTCTATTATCAAACAAAATTCAAGCTTATTTGCTACTCTCTTGAATATCAATCCTATGGTCATGCAAGAATATCTGTCTGCCCCTCCTAATAAGCTTATTGGACTTGTTATTAGGGCCGGAGGAATCCGAATATTTATCTCGAAAGAAAAGAAGTTCTTCGCTCAAATGACTTCTGAGACCTACGGCAAATGGGGACGGGATAAGGTCAGGAAGTACGACTTTGAGAATAAGATTGTTAGGATTATAGACACGAAAGTTCCATTTAAGAGTTGGAAAAGTGGGATTCCGATTAAACTGTAAAGGAGAATAGAAATGAAAGTTGTCAAAACAGCATCCGGAAACAAGATAAAAATGTCTCGCAAAGAATGGGAAGATATGGGCAAGAAGGCTGGATGGATGAAAGAAGCCTCCGACGCTTTCGAGGAAGCCAAAGTTAAAGCAAAAGCTCTCTGGGAAGAAGGAAAACGCGACGAAGCCCTCCAAGTCATGAGGCAGTTTGACCCGTCCCTGACCGCAGACGACTTGGAAATGGCCATCAATCCATCAGCAGGAATGACCGCTCAGGATATCGAGTAGTTACTGCACAAAGATGAAAAACTTGCGGCTGTTCTTAATCATACAGGGTAAGCAAACCTGATAGATTTCGTCTTCCATCTTCTTAGACAAATCAAACGTACCATCCACGACAACAGCATCAAGGTCATACCCTCGAACAACATCTAGAACGTCTTTTCGAGTCGTAGTCCTGAAGAGGTAGTTGCTTCCGTTTTCAAACTCTATTTCCGATATCGTTTGTTTCCGAATAGTAACGCGCTCTTTAATAACACCTAGAACGACCTCTGCCAAATGAGATGACATCTTTTGGTTTGGCGACAAGAACAGCACGTTATCAAAATACTTCACAGCCATACGAGCTATTGAGTGTGTGTGACCAGCTTGCCTAGTGGAACAAAGCCTAATGGTGCCATACTCACGAGCTAAGCATACGTCACTATAGGTTTGGGCTCCGTCCTGCATGATACAGGAGTTCTCAATGAGCATCCTGAGGGCTTGATAAGTGTTGGAACGAACGCGGGCTAGAACTGGGTCTGTCTTCATAAGGAACGTCTCCTTTTTCGGGCATGAGAACAACTCTCTTCCCATTGGGGACATTATACAGGAAAGCAAGCCTCGAGAGATGATATACGTTGAGGATTTGAAAGAACTCCGTGACCAGACTCCCAGATTTCAATCATCTCTAGGATGTTGTTGTCTGGGTTTTCAATGGACTTGAGCGCACTTATCCTCTTGGAACTCGGTCGCAGCTCTGGCCAGTGCTTCAACCCATACAAGATGTCCTGAAGTTCAAACGCGTTATTAACCACACTCGAAATAACAAACCTACGATACCAGTTACTAGCAACAAGAGAAATAGACTCTGAATGTTGGGGCATATAGGGATTCGTACCGTAATGTTCTTCGAGGTCCTTCAACTCTGGGAACTTACCTTCTTTTCGGAGGTTCTGGATGAGCTCGACAGTATCCTGCGGTAATCTGAATCTAGTGTATTTTGACATCTCTTCGTCTCGTGCGTCTGCTTCGAAATCCATCCGACCCTGTTCCCATTTGTTATGGGCAGCTTTGTATTCCTCTTCGGTAGCGAAATCACCTTGCTCTGGCTCAGGATGCTCTTGCTCGTAGTAATCATAGAGATAGGAGTAATCCCAATCAGTGAACGCCTCCCCCTCGACCTCTTGCAGGACTTCGTAGCAATCCATTTCTAGCTGATACAGGCCGAGTATTGGGTCGTTCTCATACTTCCTCTTTGCAAGGTCAAACAATTTATATGGAGCCCTAGTGATATCGCTGAAGTAGTCTCTATCTCGGTAATCTCTCTTTTCCTGTGCCTTTGTGAGTTCGGTGATTAGGTCTCCGAAGTCAATTCTCTCTATCTCCTGAGAGGACATTCCATAATCATCACTACTACCAATCACGTCCAAAGAGTCGACCATCTCCTGTACATCACTGTAAGCGCTATTAAACATCTCCAGCCCAGGGTCCATGTCGTTGAAGCTAACGTCCCACCCTAGACTCGAAATCCACTCCTTAATCATGGCTTTGTATTCGTCGTCTGGCTCTTTGTTGGAATTCCCCCGAATTTGATTGGCGTTTTTGATTTGGTTGCCATCAAACTCCAGAGTAACGTGAGGGTTGTTGCGAGGGTCCCTGAGCGAAACAATGGTAACCCTCCCATATCGAACTTCGTTTGCATACGAACCCACACAGTGATTCATCTTGTTGCCTTCTACCAAAAGGTCATTTTTTGTCACAACCTTCTGAATGGTCCAGCCGTTCCATTCTGGTTTATTCCATTGAGGCCCGTAAAGGATAAGGTTTTGGTTTACTGGACCATACTGTTTTCCTGAGCCAGCTCCTGCCATCGCTGAGTGCCAATCATCTGATGCCTGTAAGGCTTCGACAATCGTCATTTTCTCGATATCAGCTCCAGTTTGCTCGACCCAGTCGCTTATCTCTTGACCCTTGCCTAGAGGTCGCATCATCAGGAAAAGCTGAAGATAATCATCGTCTACAGGACCAAATGCCATTCTCGCCTTTCTGAGGTTGACTAGAAGCCACTTCCGAAGTCTCTCGTTGTCGGGGAATTCTCGTTCGGCCAACTTAATTTCATGAGGGGTGTAAGGACTTTCTTTTTCGGGAAGCTTAATCTTCTGAAGCTCAGTTAAGGTTGTCTGAGGGCTTAGCTTCAGAGCACGCATGTAGAGGGGGCGCATCTCATCCGGAGCATTCTGGACAAAGGAAATGATATCTTCCGACACACCCCAACCCTGAAGTGTGTCCGCTAGTTTGGCTATACGGTAGATTCTCATTTAGCTCGTACTTTCGATAAACTCAACTGCAGACTATGGCATTCTCGCTATTACGGCCTCGACCTGTTTGATGCACCCCCTGAGTGTTCCAGCGACGGCACGCATTGAGGCACTCTCAACAGCGTCTGTATAGGCCGTTCGAGAGGTAACGTCGTTGGTCATGGCCTTCTCCTTCCAATCTTCTACGAGAGCCCTTAAACTGTCAGAAATTCTTCCGGCGGTTTTATCAATTCGCTTGATTTCCATCTGGTCCTCCTTATCCCGTACTTTCGATAAACTCAACTGCAGACTTTGGAATCTTGGCTATGGATGGGTATGAATTACTTCTAGCCCTGTGAGTAAAACAGTAGTAGCCGTCCTTGTCCTTGGCGAAACTGCAGTCACGGTCTCCAAATCTCTCCTTGACTTGTTTGCGTTCGTCAGGATTGAGGTATTCTTTCTTGGTCTTCTTGGCCATACGGTAAATTCTCATGTTTGCTGTATGTTTGGTTTCCAATACATGGTTGCTGAAAAAGGAGACGATAATCGGGGGTCGTATCCTCTCCCCTTGTTTTTGACGAACCCCAAATCCGAATAGAAATCCATCAGCTTCTTCTTTTTACGGGGTTCTGCCTCTGGTCTGAGTACAACCGGTAGCTCGACCGACTGTGCAAAATCTTTGATGCTCTGAACCACTGCATGTCCAATACCTTGACCCTGCTGCTCTTTTGGAACCTTGATAGCCGCGAGCTCTATGTATCCAGACCTCGTCACCCACGCTTCCAAATCAAGCCCTGAGAATTTGCCCTTGAGGTCAGATACCAATTCCTTGAGTCTTGTCTGCAAAGGGTGCTCGGCTCCAAAAGGGACTTTTGTTTGGGGCTCTCCTTGTGCTATTCGGTAGATTCTCATGTGGTGTATTTCGAGGCGGGAGAGGGGGTTTCCTGCGTCAATCTTTTTTCAAAACGAAGATAGGCTCAGCCAAGCTCGCCGACCAGGAAGATGGAGAGTGCATGGTCAAGACGTCTTCTACTCTAAAAATCTTTCTGACGCAAGCATCTACATCAGCAATTAGATTGTGCTCTCGTGGGTTTCCAATACCCAACAAGAATGTACCATCTGGCTTCATTACTCTCTTGCTCTCTTCGATTAACCGCAAAAGAAAACAATCTAACCATGTTTGATATTCTGAAAACTTTACATACGATTGTGTCGGATTGCCCTTATCATACATTTCTAAGTTGAAATAAGGAGGCGATGTAAATACTAGGTCGAAATGGTCTTCTTGGAGGTCGGGGAGAATCTCCTCGGCACAACCATGAATTATTTCGCAGGCATGCGCTTCATTTGTCAACAGAGACAGTTGGTCAAATGATTTTCTGAGGCCGTTTACAGTCGGTTGGCATGGCTCAATACCTGTGTAGTTTCCATTGTTATGTTGCGTTAGTAGTCCAATTAGTCTTGAACTGTATCCGGCGCACGGGTCTAACAAATTCATATCTGGACAACCGTACCTAGCAATAAGCGTTTTGGCCACTCTCACTGGGAAGACACTTGTTCTTTTGGCTGTACTATGGGTGCATATTCTACGCCGAAGGGTTCTTCCCTCGAGCGACTCCATCTTCTTTGAGCTTTTCTGAACTATATCCGACATTATTGCATCGTCGTTAAAAACATCAATAGGCGAAAGTTTGTCGGCACAACTGACTGCATATAGATGAGGGTGGAAGTTGATGGCCAAATCGTTATTTCGGTAACTGGCATCGAAATCTCTTCCGTTTATAGGTATGACAGGGACGTTCAATAGATTCGCAGTCTCAGAAGCTATTTGTTCATCCGAAAGTTGGACGTACGGAAATCCTTGTCCTCTTATGGTCTTAAGAATGGAGGTGACATCAAGCGGCTTCTTATGAAATTTACCCCTAGCAACAGAACTTTTATAGCTTCTTGCATCAGAAGTGAGAAGACCGTTGGCGTGTAGTGATTTCAACTTTTCGATTTGACCATCAGAGAACAGCACTTTTTTACCACCAGGACTTCTATTGAAATCTATTGCCTCCAAAGTGACAAGATGTGCTAAGCGACTGTATGAGACCCCAATCACTTTAGATGCCTTTTTCATGGGAGTCCAAAAGCGCCAGTCGTCTACGTCGAACTTATAAGCATAACAGGTTAACTCTGGTTTTCTTCCTATGTAGCTGATAAACGTCGGGATTGATTCTGTTTTTAACCTGAGCCTTCTCTCTGCTGTTATCTTAGACCTGATTCCAAGCTCTAAATCTAATCGCTTTGCTATCATTTCAATGGACTCGCGGTCAAATGAATCTGTTGATAAACGGAGGGTGCAAGAGTTGCCAGTTTTTCCCTTGACTAGGGTACCGTCGCCGTAGTACCACAATAAAAGCGACATGGGGGACAGAGAAACATCATGGGGAATTATCTTTGTGCCATTCGGATACCATCTCTGGTGCTGCTGAGTAAAGTCAACATGGGACAGTGTATGGAATATCCAGTTTCCGCGACCCTTTGAACTGGGGTAAAACTTTGGCTCTGTACCGCATAATGCTTCTAGTCTCTGGAAGCAATAGTTTGCAAACTCTTTTTGAGACGTGCCTAGGGAAAACCTGTGGCCGTTTCCGCTTGCCACAATAGACCCATCCGAAAGCATTAGGCCATCTAACACCTCTAATATTCTTTTGTCAAGGACATGTTCATGTTTAAATAGCTGATTGGTGGCAAGCGACACGCCGTTCGATATAGACCTGATAGGAATGTCAAATTGTTTGAGAAGCAGCCAAACAGTTCCGGCGGCAACATGTTCTTCAAAGTGTTCACTAAAGAAGTCGGCGATGTTTGTGGTTGACATCTCCTCTTCCACGTACATAGAACGAAGGACACTCTCTAGCTCATCGCCAAATTGTTGGATTACTTCTGCCTTCTTCATTTAATTCTCCTGTTTATTACGGATGTTTCTGTTTATATATTACAGGAAAAGGTTGCGACGAAAAACTCTTTTGCGATATAGGTTATTTGTGACGATGTAAGTTCGAAAAGAAAAGGGAGAGAATTCTCTCCCTTTTCTTTGGTTTTTAGCTAGCGATTAGCTACCAGCGGTAACCGTAATCTTAGCCACAGCGTAGCTATTGATGATCACAATACCCACTTCCTCGTAGATAACCCAGCCCAATCTCAATTTCTTAGGGTCATCTGCGGGCAGCACCGTGATGTCCTGACGAATCGGGAACGCGCCAACGTACTCAGCCGGAGCGAGCAGGTAGACGGTCGTGGTCGGCATCTTCGAGCTAACGTGAATGTCAGCGGTGAAGAGGTGACCAAACAGACCCGTGGTCAAAACTTCCTTCTGAGTTGCCTCATCGTACACGGTCTTTCCGAAGTTACGGATGTCGGCATAACGCAGAGCGTGGCAGACAATCTTCCCGACGGTAAGGTCGTGCTGTTCGATGGTGGCGAAGGCCTGATTAAGAGCGTTCAAGGAGAGCGCACCACCAGTGGAAACGACCGTATGAGCAGCGTCAACAGCAGCGCCAACTGCGTTGAAGATGTTCAGGTCCTCTTCCTTCTGGATAGCTTCCTTGGCCTTAATCTGTGCACGGTCTACGATGTAGAACCTGCGGGCCTTGACCTCAGACAGACGAATTGTGGGGTTAGTAGCAATTTCGAACGTGGGGACAAGAATTTCCTCACCTTCGATGATCATGTCAGGGACAGCACCACGACGGGAAATAACCCATGCGGTAGCTCTGACATCCTTCTCGTAACGAGCGTAAGCGCCCTGAGGCAGCTCGTCAACCATGAGAAGCTTACGACCCACGGCCTGGTACTCAAGAGCCCTACGAATAGGCTCAACCATAGCCTGAGCAAGTGCGACACGCCCTTCCGGCGTCTCGAGAGCTTGGGCAATGAGAGCTTCTCTCTCAGCATTAACAGCTTTCTTATCGATACTCATTTGATTTTTTCTCCTTTTGTTGTCTTATAGGGTCTTTGTAGAGCCTACAAAATGAACAAATGTTCCTTACGGTTAGATAGCGAGCTTGTACTCGATATACGTGTTACTGTTATCGCCACTCAGAGCCTGATCGCCGTTCACGTCAACGCCAGGAACGCCACTCGGGTAAGCGGCGGCTGCCTGCGTGAGGTAACCGACTACGATAGAACTCTGACCGCTGTTCGTGTCCAGCACACCGTCATAAGCGTAGAGCGGGTCCATAATGGTCGAGCTAGCAACGTTAGTTGCGAACTGGTCCGTAGCGAACTCACCACCGCTGTGATAGACGGTCATTTTGCCAGACGCCTTAGTCTCGTCAAAGTAGTCCGAGACCCTATTCTGCCAACCTGCGGCGACGCCAGGCATTGCGGAAGCGCTAGTAGACTTCGTGTCACCAGCGATACCGTAAGGGGTACGATAGGAATCGCCCTGAAGCACGACCTCTGCGGACGTATTCAGAGAAACAACCTGCCCCTCCTTGATTGTCTGACCGGAAGCGACATCGCGCTCGGCAGCAACAACATGGAATTTTTCAACAAGAGCCATTTTAAGTTTCCTCCTTAATGTTCTTTAACTATTTGGCTTCATTCTATTGCCGTCTTTTTCTTAATCGTCTTAGGAGTAGCTGTACTTCAATTTTGGTTTTTCAGTAATTTTTCTTATTTGTAGATTCGTCGTTGATTCAGTGAATTGCACCAGTATCTTAGTCTGTTTTATTTGTTCTAAAAAAGTATTATAAATTCCTCTTTTTTTCTTCAATAAAAAACCCCTTGGGTCTTGCGACCCAAGGGGTTTGGTAGTCACCGTTGACTAATTTACTTTTCGCCAGCTTCGCTCAGCTTACTATCGAACGCACGATTTCCAACCGTGAACTGCGAGCTGATGCGGCTGACCATGTCTTCCTCTGTATCCTGCGCCTTAGATTCGAGAACGATAGCCGGAACCTCGTGAGATGCCGTTCTAGCGTTATCATCGATTCTAGCAGCAGTCTTCGTTACCTTCGGGTACATGTTGTCGGCGATAGCAGCAATCTTGTCAATTTGGAAATTGGCAAGTGCGTCAATCACGTCCTCGTACGCACCTTCAGTAATACGAGAGGTAGCCAGAAGCTTAGCAGCAACTTCCGTAGCCTTCATTCTGCGGGCGTTAGCGATACGCTCCATTTGACCATCTCTCTTCTGCTTAACCTGCTTGAGGATTTCGTCGTTGATTCCAGGCATGTCCTTCTGAACGTCCTTTTCTTCGCCCATGTAGGCATTATCTACAGGTACGTCAGGACCGGTAGCCTTAGGATTGATATTATCGGCACCCTCTTCGCCCATCTCAGCATTGGCACGAGGAACACTAGGTTTGGCCATAGGAACGTCGATGTTATCAGCACCCTCTTCGCCCATCGTAGCCTTTGCCCTAGGAACACCAGCTTCAACGTCTCCCTCGACTGTATCAACTTCCTTGAGCTGCTTAGCTTCCTTGGTCACCTTCTCGCCTTCAGCTTCCTTGGTAACCTTCTCGCCTTCAGCTTCCTTGGTCACCTTCTCGTCCTTTGCGATGACGGTTCCCTTGATTTCGTTGTTGATGGGAGGCATATCAGACTGAACCTGCTTTTCCTCGCCCATGTACTCGCTGTCAACTGCTACATTAGGCAGACCGGCAGGAGGATTGATGTTGTCGGCTCCTTCGTGGCCCATCTCGGCATTGGCACGAGGAACACTAGGCTTAGCCATAGGAACATCGATATTCTCAGCGTTTTCGTTACCCATCGTAGCCTTTGCTCTAGGAACACCAGCTTCGACGTCCTTCTCGATGTTCTCTACCTTCTTAGGGGTCGCTGCAAGCTTAATAACCTGCTCGCCAACCCTTCTAAGTTTGTGGGATTGCATAGCCATAGCCATTTCCTTCTCCTCTTCTGGGCCTATCTCCTCAGCGACTTCTACTTCCGCTGCGGAGCCGACCTCGGGTTCACCTTCAACGATTTCTTCTGAAACCTCTTCCTCTATAACTTCGGGCTCAACTTCGGGCTCAGATTCAGCTAGGGCTTCGTCTGCTGCCGCTGCAACTTCTTCTGCTACTTCAACAGGAAGTTCAACAGTTACAGTATCGGCTCCCTCGACCTCATCGATAACCTCGACATCTTCTTCGACCTCGTCCAGAGGAGGAAGCTCGTCGGCAATATCAATGTCTTCTTCGACCATATCGGGCTCAACAACATCCTCTTCAAGCATGTCGTTGATTACGCTAAGATCCTGAGCTGTAACGAGCTTCTCTTTTCCAGAAGCAATATCTTCTGCAAATGCAGCCAGATAGATGTTGTCATCCTCTTCGGACGCAAACTTCTTCTTCAGGCAATTGCAAATATTTTCAGCTTCCTTAACGTCGAGCTCGATGCCCTTTGACTTTGCCTTTGATGTCTGGTCTTCGATGCACTCGTCCATCGGGTCCTTTTGAATTTGAGCATCGGCCAAACGCACCATGTGACGCTCCTTCGTGAACCCGAGCTTTTCGAGCTGGTCGCATACGCAGTCTGCCAAAGGCTTACCTTTGCAAGGGCCAAAGCTAGCTACAGCGTTTCCGCCATAACGTCTCGCCATACGCTCCAAGCAATTAGCCTTAGGAAACGCTGTTTCAGATGCGGTCTTGAGCATACCTGCTACCTTGGCGACAGAAGCCAACCTGACGGCTGCTTCCTTGCATCCTTCGCAGTCGGTTCTAGGAACGACATCCCACTTAACTCTAAGAATACTCTTCTCAGGGTTGTTCACGTCGACCATAACGTCCTTTTCAACCTCTGTTCCACAAGCAGGACAGTTGTACTCGAAGTGACCGTCTGTGTCTGACGCCGTCTTGCACTGAGTCATTCCGCAAGCTGGGCAAACATGACCGAACTGCTTCTGGTTCTTTCCAATACGGATGATAGTTTTGTTATCGATATTGGTTTGAGCCGCAACAGGAAGAGCCGGAACTTCAGGAGCCTCTGGTTCTTCTGTTCCCTCTTCGCCTACGCTTCTTGTGGGTCGGATGATCTTGAACTCAACATCCTTCTTGATAAGGGCTTCGTATTTGGCTCCGCAGTTGTTGCAGTCACCAGTTATGTCGCCATCATCATCCCTTTCAACGTCTACGTCTGAACTACCACATTCAGGGCAGATGGAATAGGGCATTTGCTGCTCACCAGCCGTAGGAATGTCTTCAGAAACATCTTCAACAACCTCATCAGTCGTCAAAGCTTCGACACCTGGACCTTCAAGAGGGTCACCAGGAAGTCCACCTTCGTCCGGAGCGCCAGAACCACCAGCAACATCGCCAGGAGTCTGAGCCATTCCGCCGCCCATAGGAACCTGAGCAGTTCTCTTCATCTTCTTATTTGAAGATGCTAGAGTTTCTTGTCCTGTACCCATGTCTAGTTCACCAGGGAGGGTCTGCTCAAGGGATTCACCAGCGATATCACCTTCCGGAGTCTCGCCTTCAACGACTGTCTCCTCAACTGATTCACCAGCAAGAGGAATATCTACGGACTGAGCATCTTCGCCGTCTGTCTGAACAGCAATGCTAACCGTATCGTCACTAATCGTAACATTAGTAATCGTAGCTAGCTTGATGTTCTGACTTGCAAGAGCGCCGCGAGCAAAAGTTCTAATCTGAGACTTAAACTCGGGACCATTAAGCTCTGTACCTTCCTTCTTAACGCCGAGCTCATCAAAACTGGTTTCGATAATGGTATCGGGCTTCTTTGAACCCTTCTTATCCATCATTTTTTGCCAGATAGCTCTTTCGGCTTCACGTGTTTCCTTGTTCTCTTCTTCTTCTACAGCCTTGAGAACTTCCTGTCTCTCGTCATCTCGCTGTTCAACAGACTTTTCTGCAACAAGAGCGCTACGAAGTTCAGACTTACGACTAGCTTGTACTGTTTCTTCCTTGGCGTCTTCGAGCTTCTTGTCAATGCTGTTGCTAACGGCCTCAACACCAGCTTCGCCTTCAGAAACAACATCAAGAGCGTCAATGACAACGTCAGGATTAATCGTGGTGTCAGCAACTACAGTTCTCAACTTGGAAACAATAGCCTGAGCGATTTCGTCTGAACCAGTTCCTGCGACCTTAACTGTCTTGCTACCCCAGTAGGCGAGACGCTTGCTGTAGTCGACCTGCTCTGAATCCTTGGTGTCATCCAGAAGGGCCTCGATAAGCTCGTAACGGTCCTTGGTGGAATCAACTAGAGAACCTGCAATTCTAGCAGCTTCTACAGGAGTGCAACTAGTAACAATTGCGGTATCAGCAAGAGCGTCAACAACGGCATCCATATGCTCGCTTGCACTCTTGAACATTGAAGCATCGCGATTAGCAGCTCTGGCCCAAGGCGCATCAGTCTTATCAAGCTGCTTTTCGGTAATGACTTCCTGCTCTTCGTTAACGCGATTGCCATTGGTGTCGAGCTGGGCCTGAGTAACCTCGTTCCATTCCTCGTCTGTTCGCGGAGAAGGACCTTCGTTTCCTCTGAGCTGAGCTTCAGTAATAACCTGAGCCTCTTCGTTCTCCCTCGGATGCAACTTGATATTTTCGTCAAGCTGAGCTTCGGTAATGACTTCGGGCTCACCCTTACGTTCCGATTCGAGCTGGGCCTGAGTAATTTCGTTTCTAGGCGCATCTTCTCGAGGATGGTAAAGGTTCCTCTGCTGCTCGAGCTGGGCTTCCTGCGTAACCGTAGGTTGCTCATTAACAGACTGAGCTCCAGCTTTCTTATTAATATCTGTCATTATCGAGTCTCCTTCTTTTGTGTTGTTTAAGCTACTAGCAAAGGTTTCAAGCATCTGTTTGGCAGCCTCTTCAGGGCTATCTTTGATGTGTTCTTTTTCAGTTTCTGTTAAATCCTCGTACGTCCACACCTTCGAAAAAACTCCATCTGCATGTTCGGCAACAATAATAGCCGAATCGTCACGCCTTTTTGCAGAGAGACGTAATTTCCCATCTTGCATGGACGGTACCTTTTCCATATACTCAAAGAATGCCTGTTTTTCCTGCCACGAATTTGATAAAACTTCGCTGGCACGTTTTCTCTGGCTCTCCTTTTCTCCTATGGTTCTTCTTTTACCCATGTCTTTTTCTCCACTTGTTGTTAGTTTTTCGTTTAAACTGTTAACTATGCTGGCCACCTTCATCAGCTTCTGGGTGTCCATTGCGGCTAGAGGCTTGGCTGGCGAAGTAATAGGAAGTTGAGGGGCTGTTACGGCAGGAGCACCCGGAGCACCACTAACTTCGCCTACTGCAGTGGTTTCTAAACCTGCCGGAGTTCCACCAATAGGAGCACCGCCAACAGGAGCTTCGCCCAACGCACCTCCACCTTCCATTGGGGCACCTCCAAGAGCTCCTTCTTCGGGGAGTGCTGGTTCTTCCATAGTACCAGGGACGGATTGCACGTTTCCGTATCCTGCGCCAACAAGTTCATCTACAAACTGTTGTAGTTCAGAAAGAATATTGACCAAGTCGCTAGCAAACTCAACCTCTACTTGTTGCCTATTTTGAATAAGCTTAATTGCAATCTGTTCAAGAGTGGCGAGTGTATCGTTGAGTTGCTGAATTTCTTCCTGTCCTGCTTGTTTGCAAAGCGCAGCAGTCTTGACCATGTAAAGGCTGTTCTGCAGTGAAGCAACCTTCTCTAGATATTCGTCATTTGTTATGATGCCTTCGATTCTGCAAGAGGAGCAAGCTGGGTCTACGACGGCACTTAGCTCAATAAACTTGACGCCATAGTTGTACTCGAATACTGGCTCATCCTTGAACACCTTGGTCTCGCCAGTTCTAACATCTTTAACCTTTCCAGAGAACTTTCTGCCCTTACGATTGCGTATGTGGGTGCAGTAATCCTCAGTTTTTTCAGCCTTGTTTCCACAAATATTGCAAATGCTATATTCAACACTGCAGCCCATACTAACGCCATTCACGTACTCTTCTTCAATACTTCTGCAGATATGAGGAAACGCTTCGCGGTCTACAAATGAAATCGTGTAAATGGACTTCTCTTCTGGAACCCATTCAGCGAAAATAACCTTTCCACGAGCATTTTCTATATTTTGATTATCGTGATTGGTGAAGAAAGGAACTCCCTCAAAAGACTTATAACACGACTTCAGTACTTCTTCTGAGAAATAGTCACCATTTGAGTTGGGCTCGTCTGCCTTGATAGCCTTAGACCGGAAAAACAAAGCTGTAGGATGCTTCTCGATTTCGGCCTGAATAATCCTAGACTTTTCACTTCCTGGTTCAATCATAACTTTCCCCGATGCAGTCTTAACCATAGGAAAGTTATCGTCCGATTCCACAGGCGCATCGAGAAGAGAGGAAACATCACATAGTGCGCGTTTATAAAGCATTAGTTCATCCCTTCTTGGTATTTTCTGATTATCTTGTGAACTTCTTCGGCGGCGTCAGAGCTGCCTTCATCGTCGAGTTCTTTGGCTACTTTAATAAGACCGCCAATAGTTTTTTGGGCTAAAATATCTAGAATATCTTCCTCATCCTCTTCCTCCGGCTGTGGAGCAGGAGACGGTTGAGGTGGCTGAACTGTTTCTGTTCCTTTTTCTGGAATTGGAGCGAATTCATCTACTTCGTCAGATATGTCGACAAATTCGTCCTCTTCTTCACCTGATTCGTCAGATATGTCGACAAATTCGTCCTCTTCTTCCGTTGCTTCAGGTTTGGCTTCTTCCTCTGAAACATCGGCGTCATATTCGACCTGTTCTTCCATGGCTTCTTCTGGAGAAACCTCTGGGTCGAGAGCATCAATCGACTCTTCTTGGTCTCCTGGTTGTTCCACTGGTTTTCTCCCAATAGCCTCTTCTATATCTTCTTCGGTTGCTGTTTCCATCTCTTCTTCTTGGGTCGCCTCTTGGTCGGTCCTCTGTTGAGTCCTGTCTAGAAAATCAGAGTTCATTTCCTTCATATTGGCTGCGTCTTCTGGGTTTTTAGGACCAAGGCCTCCAAAATTAGGAGTCGGTTCTCCCACTCTCGCGCCAGTTCCTGGGTCAATAACCGTACCACCACTTTTTGCGTAAATAGCCTCTCTTACTGCTTCTGCTAAACTTGGGAGCCCTGGATTTGTAGTTAGGTCGTTAATCTTTGCAATAAGTTCATCTTGAAGCTGTTCATATGTTTTGCCACCGTCTTTTTTTGCCGCTTTGTCAATTCTAGCCAGTCGCTTTTCAATAATCTCAATTGGAACCATGAACTTCTGGGTCTGGCGACGCTTTTTCGCTTTTACCTCTTCTTGGAACTGCTCCTCAACGCTGCGTCCAAACTGTGCGGCCCTACTCTCGATTCCTGGCATAATCACATTCTCTACCGTCGACTTCTTAGCTCCATACATTTCTCGTTGCAATTGTTCTGCAATGGTTACGCCGTTTGCGACAGCTCTTTGCTCGGCACCGCTGTTAAGATGTTGAATAATCTCGTACTGTAATTTTGAGTCGTTGATAGCATGGTCAGGAGGCTTTACCATTGCTGGATTTTGTTTGGATGTAAGAAACCTAATCTGTTTCAGGTCGGGAGGCTCTATAATGCCAAGCATCTCTACCATTTCTGGCTGTTCTTTCTTTAGTTTCTTGTAGCCAGAACGAAGTCTCTTGAAAAGATTACTGATTAGTTCAGGTCTTCTAAGCAAAGTAGATGCCACCTCAGACGTCGTAGTTTCTCTCTGGAGTTCCGGTCGCCTTTTGATTTCCTCTTCGCCTGCTGGACCTAAAGCTTGCAATCTCTTTATTTGTTCTTTCCTGCGTCTGTTCTGATCTTTTGCAACGTTGTCCAGCTCTCTGTTAAACATGTCTCGCCATGGGCCTTCTGATGGGGCTAGTTCAGTTCCGTTTTGGTCTGCGCCGGTTATGGCTTTGATCATTTTTACGATACCTTTTTGGCTGGGTTGAAATTCGGTACCAGCTCCCATAAAAGGCCTTTCTTCTTCTAGTTTGGCTTTTCCAGCTTCGTCCAATTGATAGGTAATCTTATTTCGCTTTTGGTATTTTCTTTCGGAGTCTGATTCTCCGGACGGCTGAACAACAACTAACTGAACGTCATCTTCTTCAAATGGAACTTGAAATCTCTCTGAATACTCTTTCAGTACTTTTGCAGCCGCCGAAGCAGCCTGTTCCGGAGATGCTCTGTCATAAGAGCGTGGGAAATAATTGAAGCGACCATGAGCCTGTTCAACCCTATGTTCTATTCCGTGCCGCTCTCCTTCACTTTTGTAGGGACCAACAGTCAAAATCTCACCAGTGTCTATTGGGTCGTATCCGATAAGTATTCTTTCAGCTTCAGGAACTTCATTGGGTCTAAGCTTATACCATTTTCTATATGCATTCATGTTGCCGTTGCGCTGGCTTCTGGCGGCATTATATAGTTGAATCAGGCTTGAATCTGCCTCAAGAGCGTCGTCCCACTGTTGAAGAACCGGAGCCCACTGACCAAAATCTTCTGGGTTCCTGTCGTCGCCCTTTTCCATGTATTGGTTAATTAGGTCAAAATCCCAGTATTTGAGGGGTGCTCTTCCGCCACCTCTTTCTCTGGTGACGTCTCTTACAACAACTCTGCGGTGTCCGGCGGCGAGTGTGTATAGCCAGATTCTCTCGCTTAGGTTAAATCTCTTCATAACATCATTTCCTAAATTGCCGGATGAAGATGACTCTTTGTCGACCGTGTTGTTCCCTCCATCTTCTTCCTCTCTCTCTCGGCGCTTTTTCCACTTGTTTATTTTTGATTCGATTCCGTAAAGCTGTGCTGATGTGTATGGTTTCAAATCGTCCGGAATAGGAATTCCCCATGTAGTACGAGCGTATTCCGCTGCCCCATCCATACTGTCAAAATATTTACCTCCTGCTGAGTAAGTTGCAGGGAGCTTTCTTACTCCAGCAAAAAACTTGGCCCTTGGCTTGTGTATGTTTGCAGGTCCGATAATGCAATAATACTCGTCGTCATTATCGCGATTTACGCCTTCAAACCTAAAGTAACTGCCAGGACCAACAACATCTTCAAATTGTTCCTTTAGAAATTGAGTCTTATCAGTGTACGCTTCGCTCCACTTAATATTCTTCTCGACCAATTTTTCTCTGGCAAATCGTTTCATGTGACAATTCAACCACAATTAGAGGCAGACACACCATGCGCCTTTATCTGTAGCGTTTTTCAAAGGAAAATATGCTAAGTCCTCTATTTATTTTTCTCTTTCTCTGTTGCGCTGTACTTCTTGGTGGAAAGATTTATCTTTGCCCATCTGATTTTTTACGACGAGCTCTTTCTCCATTATGGTTTTTACGATTGTGCTCAGTACTCTTTCTATTTGGTCTTCAATTTCGCTGTCTGAAAATCGAAGTACTGTCCATCCTATTTGCGCGAGTTTCATGTCTCTACCCTTGTCATGTTCAATCTTGTCAGGGGATGAATGAAACTCTTCTCCATCGGCCTCAATTGCAATTTTAAGGTGTGGGACGGCAAAGTCCAGAAGGTATGTTGTTCCACCATAGGGGACTTCATACTGAGGGACAATGGGGTAACTAATCAAGTTTTGCTGTCTATACTGAGCCAGATGCGTCATAAGTTCTCTTTCTGGCGCTGTAAAGACAATTCTCCCTTTCATATCGCGCATCCCACCTGTGAACGGGTCGCTCTCAGCCTTAGCTTTTGTCTTCTGCTGCTCGCGATAGATTTTCTGTTGTTTGTTCTGGAGCTTTTCTCTCGTCTTCTCCTTAAGAACTTTGCCACCGAATTCAGAAGGGTCAGCTACGCCAGTTCCAAGGCTAGGAGTAGAGGAAGCTAGAGCCGGACCTCCGCCTCCTGGGGCTATAGGAGGTTCTCCGCCCATTCCGCCTCCCATTCCGCCACCCATTTCTCCGCCACCAAGGCCTCCTCCCATATCGCCTCCCATTCCGCCGCCGAGTTCTCCACCAGGCATCATGGGACCGCCTCCGCCAAAACCTCCGCCCATTTCTCCGCCTGGAGCACCTCCGCCTGCTGCACCCAAGCCTTGACCAAGAGCCATCATTTGAACGGCGTCGAAACGCTTGCGCTCAATCTCCATATCTGGATTATAGCCAAAGATTTCAAGAATGGTCTGAGCACTCAAAAGTCCTTTCTCATAAAGCTGAAGAGCAAAGGTCTTGTCCTGCTGCTGGTCACGAAGATGCATTGAGTTCCACTTGATTGTCGGGTAGATATACTCAATTTCACCAGTCTCTTCGTTCTCTTCATAGAAACCTTGTCGAATAGCTTCCGGAAGATAAATCTTTTCTTCAACCCAATTCTTGACTTCTCTTCGGAAGGTTTCGAGTCGCTCAATCATAGCCTCGATACCAACTGCTGCATTACTGAAATTGGGACCTTCTCCATTAAGAAGGGCATTATTAATCATCATGCCGTCTAGGACTTCTTGGTTGATGAAATCGAACTCGTTTGACAAGGTGAGAACTTTTCCGGAGTTTCCATGAATGCTTACGATGCCATTTCTTCTTGTTAGAAAATAGCCGTTTGGCACCGTAAAACACCAGACTTTGCCGTTGTAGCGAACCCTTTTGATGTGTCTTTCTTTTACAGAGCTATACTCCTTAGACCCCAACCTGTTTGATTGCGTCCAATAAACCCTGTACATATCCTGATTAGGAGAGCCTCTATGTTCCACACTTAGTTTTGTTCTGTATCCTAGTTTTGTAACAATTTCTTGAACGTTGCCAGCTAGTTCCTTGGAAACAGTCGAGTATCTAAATCTAACACTTCCGTTCGCAGATATTCTCGTCGACCCATCTCCGTCCATGAGTGTTTCTAGCAGAATTGCAAGCTCTCTCTTTGGAAGATTCAGAATCCAACGCGGAAGTTTTTTGTCAGCGGACCAATGTCCATAAGTATTTGCAATACACCTAGCCAGTTCGCAATCGTCGATAATGAATTGATGACAAACATTATCCTTCCTTTTGTCAATAGAATCTCGGGTCTTCGAGCTTATTTTGTACATAAGGCCGGAGATGTTGTCTAAGCACTCTGGGTGAATTTCAGATTGCGTTATGGTTAAGGAGTATTCTTTCCCGTCATCTCCTCTGTGTATTCCTCCTTCCGACACAAAATATCCTACAAACCGAAGGTAATCCTCAAGACAAAGATGTGAAAGTTGGTTGTGTTCGTACGGGATATGTTCTGGGATTTCTCCTCCCCAATCTACACAGCTAAGGAACCTTGTATTTTCGCCAACTTGGTCGGCCCTCTCATCTCCCCAATCCGAGTGTTCGTATTTGTTTTTGTTTTGATTCCACTTCCTATTAGAGATGAGCATTCTGTGATTTGGGGTAACCATTGAATTTAGGTGCTGACCCTCGAATAAGCACATCTCACCATTATAGTCATACTCATGATAAGCTTGTGGAACTTGGTATTCGATTTTACGGGAGTCTTTGTTGTATGTAGCTATCTCTTCAGAGTAATCTTTAAGAACATCAATATATTTTTTCCAACCGTTCTTGGTTAGAACTTCTGTGTCAGAGTCGTGACATGCACCCTGCCAATCAAGCTCAAAAGCATGGTGTGTAACAATTGTAAGGTTCGGGTCATTAGCTGTTTGAGCCAATTGTTGCTGAACTGCTGCAATGTCTGCTGGACCTGCAGGACGCTCATCACTACCAACCTTGACGATTTTGATGGGGACGATTAGACGCTCAGCAACAATCCATTGGGCTACCATCAGTTTCGTCTTGTAGGAAAGAATAGGAAACAGTCTTCGAACCATTCCGATGCCATACTTTGTATAGCCGCCCTCACCGTATTTCAGATGGTCTACACTTCTGTTATCTAAGCGAATTGGTTGGCCTGACGAAATAAGCTTGATTACTTCGGGAGTCAAGCGTTCGTAACCTGGCGTCTTTCTCTGAACCATATTGATTAGTTCTTCGTCTGGTCTTAAGGCGATGATTGGGTCAGGATTGATTGGACTTGTGTAGACCTCAACATAGTCTGGATTCAGAATTACGATACGACGAACAGTACCTCCTTCATGTTCGCAAACCTCATCGCCAATTCTTCCGCCACCGCCACAGGATGGACACGAAACTTCAACGAACGGGAAGCAATCGCCCAGAAGGTGTACTTCGTGACTAATGAGTCGAAGCCATTTACTAAGATTGAGGCGTTTCTTGAGCTTATCGAAATACTGTTTAACATTACGGTCCTTACACTCATGCTCGAAATCATTCATTGGGAAGAACGAATAAAAGTCAATTGCAGAAGCCACCTTCGGTTCGTTTTCATAGAAAAAGCGCGACCACTGGTATATCTCAAGGCGCTTACTAGGAATCTGCCAGTTGATAGGAGTATGAACTGGCGAGAAGAACTGAGGCTGACCATAAATGATGCCAGGATTTCCAGACGCCGTTCTAGTCATTCCGTTACCCCAAGCGCCAGTGGACACGGACGTCGTTGGGGCAAAGTTTTGTTTAGGAACTGTTTTATAATCAGGAGAATAAGGAACTTCTTCGTTTTGAAGCCTTAGAGGGTCTCTGTTGCGTAGTGCCTTAAAAGTAGATTCAAGGTCGGATGCTTGAATGATGGGACCTTTAGCCATGGTTAGTTGCCTCCATATTAGTCTTTCTTTGTTGTCTCCCTAAAGAGTTAGCTTTATATGTGCTTGCGATTATTCTATCTTTGTACGTTTGACTCGGCCCCCTTCTCTTTGGTTAAGAATTTTGTTCTACTACTTCGACTGGAAAGTCTCCTTCTGCAACTTCTTCCTCAATAGTCGGCTCAACAGCTTTAGACGTGTCGTTTAGTCCAATTTCCTGAGCCGCTTCCTGAATATTGCCCTGTTCAGCAGGAGAATCTAGGAGATTGAATACGTTGGCCATATTCAAGCCCGAACTGAGGTAAAAACGAGAACCTGTATTTGGTCCTGTCGTTACTTGAAAGAGGGGTTTCTCTGATGCAGTCTCTAAAACAACAACCGAACCTGGTTCCAAGGTTGAACGCTCACCTGACGGAAGCTCTACAGGAACTTTCATCTTTGATTCTAGTGTTGATTTTTCAGGGAAAGGAGACATTACGTTTGCCGTTTTTGTAATGGGACGCATGGAATAGACAGTATTAGCGTGGCGTTGCATTTGACGTGACGCAATTTTCTGAAGGATTGCTACATCAGGAATTGACACATCATAATGCTCAGAAACCTTTGTTAGGATGTCCTGCTCTGAAAGACCAGCTTCTCTCATTTCGATGATATCACTGAACATTTGGAAAACAGCTTCGTCAGACCCGTCCAGTCCGATTGGTCGCTCATTAGAGGCTAGCTTAACCATCTTGTTTGAGGAAGCCGTAATAGATTCTGTTTTCTCTCCACGGCCTTCTTCCAATCTCCTCTCGATAGAATACTGATGCGGACGGGGCTTTCTGGTTCTCTCTGCATTTGCTAGTTCCATTGGATTTCCGCCAGTATTAGTATACGTAACAAAGCGCTGGTTCAGATAGCCACCAACCCATTCACCTTTATCGTTCTTAAACTCTCTGGAAAACTTATCCATAACATGACGACGCCAAAGAGCTTCGGCACAGTATACTCTAGTTGGGTCGTCATCGAGAACCAAGCTGTCTAAGCAATAATGGCGACAGTTGTATGTGCTAATCAACCTCTTGCCAACACTATAGGGAAGCTTTGGGCAAACTCTCAAAGGCATTTGGCCATAAACAGAGTCCTGCCTCATCATTTGTGCTTCCTTCTTCATTCTGTTTTTCATATCTGCCTCTTTTCTCATGACCAAGTTATGCTTAGCCAAAACTCCAAACAGAGCTTCTGAGGCGGTAGAAGAATTCACTTCGTCTTCGCCTTCAAAAATTGCTCTACATGTTTCCGTAATATCCTGTTCGTCTTCAAATTCTGTAATCTCGAGCAGTCGTCTTGCTGCTGCATCTGGGGACTCTTGAATTTTAACCCACCCCATTAGGTCTTCAGGACTTGTGAAAAATTCCATGACTTATCTCACTCCCTTGTTCTTAAGATGCGGTCTAATCTCTTCCAACTTCTTGATAGCTCGCCTTATTTCTATTTTTGTTTTTCCGACATGATTTCTTCCAAGATACAAAAGCGCCCTATTAAGGTGGTTATAAAGAGTTT